>Ga0302175_10000606_pt1 | contig 11316 bp, 12 predicted proteins | sample I_Fen_N3_3_FD_198791 | JGI IMG/M metagenome (GOLD analysis project Ga0302175, IMG submission 198791) | Peat permafrost microbial communities from Stordalen Mire near Abisko, Sweden - I_Fen_N3_3 | ecosystem: Environmental > Terrestrial > Soil > Wetlands > Permafrost | place: Sweden: Abisko...
GATCTTGATCTTCGGTGGATGTTGAAATGGCCAAGATCAAAAGATCGCAGCCTTCGGCAGCTCCTACGCCGGTGTCACTTACCTTGTGGGGGTGGGTTCGGTCAGCACTTTCCTGAAGGTTTCCACCAACGGCCGCAAATTGATCCGGTGCCACGCGGCCCACAGTGGCGTGGTGAACGCAATCCACGGCACCTCCCGCAGCACCACGCCTGGCGGTGCATTGCGGCTCAAACCTTTCTGGATCATCGCAATCCCGAGCCCGGACGCCACCAGCCCCAGCGCGGTAAACGGCTCGGTGGCTTCCATGCGAATGTCCGGGGTAAACCCTGCGCGGATGCAGGCGCTGACGAAGTCGTCGCGGCTGCTGACATTCTGCCGGTGTTGCACGCCGATCCACTCCTGATCGGCCAGATCTTGCGGAGTCAAAACGGCCTGTTGCGCCAGCGGATGATGCGCGGGCAAGGCCAGCAACATCGGGTCGTCCAGCACCTGAAAACCCAGCAAGTCCGGGTCGTCGGCGACGGGCGGCTCACTGACCAGGGCGATATCCAGACTACGCTGGCGAAGGCCCTCCAATTGTTCGGCGGAACTGAGGTTGTACAGCGCAACGTGGACGTTCGGCCGGTCTACCCGTAACACGCGCAAGGCGTTGGGCAGCACCCCGGCGTGCATGGCGTTTTCGATATAGCCGATGCACAACCCGCCTTCTTCACCACGGCCGAGGCGTTTGCCCAGGGATTCCAAACGGTTGGCGTGGGTCAGCAGCGCACGGGTTTCGGCGAGGAAGGTCTGGCCGTCGCGGGTCAGGCGGATGCGTTGCTGGCTGCGTTCGAACAGTGTCAGGCCCAGGCGTTCTTCAAGCTGGGCAATCTGTCGGCTCAGGGGCGACTGGGAAATGTGCAGGCGTTCGGCGGCGCGACCGACGTGTTCTTCTTCGGCGACGGCGACGAAGTAGCGCAATTGGCGGATGTCGATCATGTCAGACCTGTAGGGACTCAAGTGCTGCACATTATGTCTTGGACGGTCCGATCGCTGCAATCTACGATTTGCTCAACGGTCACCCAAGTGGCCAACGACACTGACGAGGATTGAAAAATGAGTTTGAAAGACAAACTGCCCGGCGCGCTGGGTTTCGGCACCGCCCCGTTGGGCAACATGTTCCGCGCCATCCCGGAAGACGAGGCCATGGCCACCGTGCATGCGGCCTGGGATGCTGGCGTGCGTTATTTCGACACCGCGCCGTTTTACGGTTCGGGCCTGTCGGAAATTCGCTTGGGCGCCGCGCTGGCCCAATACAACCGCGACGACTATGTGCTCAGCAGCAAGGTCGGCCGGGTGATTCTCGATGAAGTCGAAGACACCGCTGCCCGGGATCTGGGCGAGAAGGCTGGGGTCTTCGAACATGGCCGCCCGAACAAAATCGTCAACGACTACAGCGCCGACGCGACGATGCGTTCGATCGAAGACAGCCTCAAACGCCTGCAAACCGATCGCCTGGACATCGTTTGGGTGCACGACATCGCTCAGGATTTCTACGGCGATCAATGGCTGGAATACTTCAATCAGGCTCGTACCGGTGCGTTCAAAGTGCTGACCCGTTTGCGTGAAGAAGGCGTGATCAAGGGCTGGGGCCTGGGCGTGAACAAGGTCGAGCCTTGCGAATTGACGCTGGACCTCACCGAAGCGCAGCCGGACGGCTTTCTGTTGGCCGGTCGCTACACGCTGCTCGACCATGAGCGCGCCTTGCAACGCTTGATGGACTCGGCGCTGGCGCAGAACGTCGAGATCGTCGTTGGCGGTCCTTACAGCTCGGGCATCCTGGCCGGTGGCGCGCACTTCGAATACCAGAAGGCGAGCCCGGCGATCATCAGCAAAGTCGAGCAGATCAAGAAAATTGCGGCGGCCCATGGCGTCAGCGTGAAAGCGGCGGCGTTGCAGTTCTCCCTGGCCAACCCGGCGGTGGCGGCGGTGATTCCCGGTTCCAGTCGTCCTGAGCGGATTGCTGAAGATGTGGCGGCGTTGTCAGAGGTGATTCCTGCGGCGTTCTGGCAGGCGTTGCGTGAGGCGAAGCTGATTTCTGAACGAGCGCCGTTGCCGGGTCAACAGATCGCAGCCTTCGGCAGCTCCTACACAGGCGGTGCAGTATGAACATTGATTTGAGTGGCAAGTTGGCGATTGTCAGCGGCAGCACCGCCGGCATTGGCCTGGGCATCAGCAAGGCGCTGGCCGAGTGCGGCGCTACGGTGGTGGTCATCGGCCGCGACTCGGGCAAGGTTGAACAGGCATTGGCGAGCATTCGTGAACGGGTGCCCGGCGCGCAACTGCGTGGCCTGACCGCCGACCTCGGCACCGCTGAAGGCGCCGAGTTGTTGTTCGCCGCCGAGCCACGGGCGGACATCCTGGTGAACAACCTCGGGATCTTCGACGACGTGGACTTCTTCGACGCGCCGGACAGTGAGTGGACGCGTTTCTATGAGGTCAACGTGATCTCCGGCGTGCGCCTGGCTCGGCACTACACGCCGCAAATGGTCAACAACGGTTGGGGCCGAGTGATTTTCCTGTCCTCGGAATCCGGGGTGGCGATTCCGGCGGACATGATCAACTATGGCGTGACCAAAAGCGCCAACCTGGCGGTGTCCCACGGTTTGGCCAAGCGGCTGGCGGGCACAGGGGTGACGGTTAATGCGATCCTGCCTGGCCCGACCTTCACCGACGGTCTGGAACAGATGCTCAAGGACGCCACCGCCGAGTCCGGTCGCAGCGCCCGGGAAGAAGCCGACGCCTTCGTGCGCAAGGCCCGCCCGAGCTCGATCATCCAGCGGGTGGCGGATGTCGAAGAAGTCGCCAACCTGGTGGCCTACATCGCCTCGCCACTGTCCTCGGCCACTACCGGCGCGGCATTGCGGGTGGATGGTGGCGTCGTCGATAGCATGGCAATTTGAACCCTATTCATTGAGAGAGCACTTCATATGGCAACTGCATCAGCGTTTATCGATGTACCGGCTTCGGCCGAGCAAGTGTGGCAATTGATTGGCGGGTTCAACTCGCTGCCGGATTGGCTGCCGTTCATTGTCAAAAGCGAATTGAGCGAAGGCGGGCGCGTGCGCAGTCTGGAAACTGCGGATGGCGCGGTGGTGGTTGAACGGCTTGAGGGCTTTGATAACGCCGCCAAGACCTACAGCTACTCGATTGAACAGGCGCCGTTTCCAGCCACCGACTACCTGGCCACACTGCGCGTTGAAGCCCAAGGGCAGGGCACCCGCGTGACCTGGTCCGGTCGCTTCACCGCCAACGGCGTGACGGACGAAGAAGTGGAAGCGCTGTTCAACGGCATCTACCAGGGCGGCCTCGAAGCCCTGCGGGCCAACTACCCAGCCTGACAAGTTCCCCCGTAGGAGCTGCCGAAGGCTGCGATCTTTTGATCTTGATCTTTTCAATATCGCGAAGAATCAAGATCAAAAGATCGCAGCCTTCGGCAGCTCCTACGTGTGGGGGGCTTCAGGTTTGCGGGATCAAACTCTGCCGGCAATCCAGCGCCAGCCGCGCGCCGCCGCTGTCGCTGGTGCCGACGTCCAGGGTGAAGCCGTGCAGGCTGACGATCGCCGCGACAATCGACAACCCCAGCCCGAACCCGCTTTGCTGATTGCCACCCTCGGCCCGATAAAACCGTTGGAACACGGCTTCGCGTTCCGCCACCGGGATACCTGGCCCGGAGTCGAGCACTTCGATCCGCGTATACCCGGACTGATTGAGGCCCCGCAAAATCACCTCGCCACCGGGCGGGGTGAATTTGATCGAGTTGCTCAACAGGTTGGCGATGGCTTCGAACAGCAACGCACGATCCCCATTCAGTGTCGGCAAGGCCTCAGGCAATTGCAGTTGAAAAACCAGTTCGCCTTCCTCGGCCAGGGGCAGATAAAAGTCGTGCAGCTCTTGCAGCAACGGCACCGGATCGAGTTGCACAAACCCCGAGCGGCGCTGGCGATCTTCCAGTTCGGAAATCCGCAGCAGCCCGCGAAACCGCGCCATCAGGGTGTCTGCTTCGGCGAGCACCGAGTCCAGTTGTTGCGCCAGGGGCGAACTGTCGTCGGCCTGTTGCTGAATCCGATAGAGCTGCGCGCGCAAGCGGGTCAGCGGGGTGCGCAGGTCGTGGGCGATGTTGTCGCACACGCCTTTGACTTCGTTCATCAAGCGCTCGATGCGTTCGAGCATGGCGTTGACGATGGCGGCGAGCATGTCCAGTTCATCGCGGCGGTTGGACAGTGGCAAGCGATGGGTCAGGTCGCCGGCGACGATGGCTTCGGCGCTGGCCTGGATCGCCCGGATGCGCCGCAGCGGACGGCGACGCAACAAATGCCAACCGGCAATGCCAGGCAGGATGGTCAGCGACACCCCCCAGAACAGCGCGTGAAGGATGATCTGGGTCACGGCGAACAGCGAACCGTTGTCCCGCACCAGCACCAGCCAGCGACCGTCCAGCGTCGGGGTTGCCACGGCGTCGCAACTGTCGGCGGGCAGGGTCGGGTCGTCGGACTCGGCGCAGTTGGCGAGCATGTGAATCCGGGCGTCCAGCGGCAGGTCGGGCGGGATCTCGCGCAGGGCGCCGCTGAGGTAGCGATGCTCGGCGTCGAACAGGCCATAGGCGTCGATGCCGCGAATATCGAACGTCATGCTGGCGGCGAGGGCGTCCACCAGTTGTTCGCCCTGGAAACGCGAGAACAGGTGCTGGCGCTGCATCAGCGAGTGCTTGGCCAGGTTGTCCAGGTAGCCGGACACCTCGTAATACATGACCCCCATGAGAATCCCGCTCCAGGCCACGAACAGTGAACTGTAGAGCGCCAGCAAACGGCTGCTGGAAGAGCGCCAGCCTTTAGAGGGGTTCAGCAATGACATACCCCGAGCCTCGCACAGTCCGGATCAATGGGACGTTGCCGGGCGGGTCGATCTTCTTGCGCAAGCGGCCGATGTGGACGTCGATCAGGTTGGTGCCGGGGTCGAAGTGATAACCCCAGACCTCTTCGAAAATCATCATTCGCGACAGAATCTGCCCGGTGTTGCGCATCAGGAATTCCAGCAGCTTGTACTCGGTCGGCAGCAGTGTCAGCAGTTCGCCGTTGCGGCTGGCTTCGTGGCTGATCAGGTTCAGCTCCAGGTCCGCCACCCGCAGCGTCGTGGCGTGGGCGCTGACGGTGTTCTGCCGGCGCAGCAACACTTCCACCCGGGCCGCCATTTCATCGGTGGCGAAAGGTTTGGTCAGGTAGTCGTCACCGCCGGCCCGCAAACCGCGCACGCGCTCGTCGACATCGGAGAGGGCGCTGATCATCAGAATCGGCGTGGCCACGCCCATGGTCCGCAGCGTGGTGACGATGGCCAGGCCATCGAGCTCCGGCAGCATGCGGTCGAGGGTGATCAGGTCGTAATCACCGCTGACCGCTCGCGCCAGGCCTTCGCGACCATTGTCGACCCAATCCACGTCCAGGCCATGGCTGCTCAGTTCAGCCACAATTTCCCGGGCGGTCACGGCGTCGTCTTCGATGGTCAAGATGCGGGTCATAGGGCGAGCCTGCTGTCTGGTTCATTACAGAATGAGGGCATTTTGCCAAGAAATCCGCACGGCTTATTAAATTAACTTTCATGTTGGTTCAGGAACCTGGCGGGCGCTTGGTTTATTGGCACGGAAGATTGATATCATCGAGCCATTATTCGAGAAGGAGCTGCACTGTGCGCACGTTGATTCGCCGTGGCTGGATGCCAATGTTGTTGCTGGTGCTGAGCGTTATCAGCTCCGCCAGTTGGGCCGGTAATACCCCGTGCTCAGGGAAAAAGGGCGGCATCGATCGCTGCGATGGCGAGTTGTTTTTGTGTAACGACGGCTCTATCAGCGGGTCGAAAAAGAGCTGTTCAGCGATGTATGGCGGCCAGAGCCAGGCACGGCCCCAGTCGTTTTTACAAAGCAACGACGGATGCGCGTGCGGTACGGGTGCTTTCTGCACCGGCCCTAGAGGTGGGGTGTATTGCCTGACGCCCAGTGGTAATAAAAGCTACAAGCGCAAGTAACCCGCTTAACCTAAAACATCGACTTTCGACGCAATGCAGAAAACCCGCCGATATTAAGCCGCTCTTGCAAAATGCATGGTCCTCAGACTCGGTTTATTTTTAACCTATTGATATATAAAGATTAATTTAATTGTTGCGACTGGCACGGTGCCTGCAATTCCTCTTTCGACGAGTTGTAACACCATCTTTCATGCCTGGAGCTGAACAATAATGAATAGATCTTCTGATGGTTTTTACCCTGCCGCAGATGAATCAAGCACGCTCTCCGGCGTGTCCTGGGGCGCGATCTTCGCCGGGGCCGCTGCGGCCGCTGCGTTGGCGCTGATTCTGGTGTTGCTCGGCTTCGGCCTGGGCTTTTCCGCTGTCTCACCGTGGGCCAATGAGGGTATCAGCGCCAAGGGCCTGGGTATTTCTACGATTATCTGGCTGGCCGTGACGCAAATCGTTGCGTCCGGGCTCGGCGGTTACATTGCCGGCCGCCTGCGGGTGAAGTGGGCCAACATGCACGGCGATGAAGTCTATTTTCGTGACACCGCTCACGGCTTCTTGTCGTGGTGTGTGGCGACGCTGGTGACCGCGACGCTGGTCGTCGGCTCTGTCAGCAGCGTGATCAGCGGCGGTGTGCAGGCTGGGGCGAGTGTCGCCGGTGGTGCCGCCAGTGCCATGACCCAAGCGGCCGGTACTGCCGCCAGCAACACCAATAGCGACCAGTACGGTTATTTCGTCGACAGCCTGTTCCGCGATGATCGCCCGGCCGCTGTCGGCGATGATGCTGCCCGTGGCACCGTCACCCGCATCTTTGTTCGCACCCTGAGCAACGACGGTCAACTGGCCGCCGAAGATCGGACCTACCTCGCCCAACTGGTCGCCCAACGCACCAACCTGACCCAGGCTGATGCCGAACGCCGTGTCGATGAAGTGTTCGCCAAGGCCCACAAAGCCGTAGAGGACGCCAAGCTCGCCGCTAAACAAGCCGCTGAAACCGCCGCCAAAATCGCAGCGTGGACCGCGTTGTGGATGTTCGTCGCGCTGCTGGCCGGTGCATTTTTCGCCAGCCTCGCCGCTACGTTTGGCGGTCGTCGTCGGGATGCCGTGGTGTATCTGGAATCCGATGCCTACGTCTCCACCACTTCGCTGCCACCTGTTCGCTAACCCAGGAGAATCACTATGCGCTCACTACTTCTGTTCTTTCTCGGCGTGCCAATCCCGATCATTATTCTGATCGCCTTGTTCATGCACTGATTATTCTGAGGCACATGCCTCTGCCGCTTCCGCCTCTGGTGGAAGCGGCGTTTTGCGTTTTGGGGCAAGATGCAACGGCGATCACCCCTGTGGGAGCGGGCGTGCTCGCGAAAGCGGTCGCTCAGTTAACATGATGTTGACTAGCACACCGCTTTCGCGAGCAAGCCCGCTCCCACATTTAATCAGCGTCGTATCAAGGAGAAATGAGTTGGACAAGAAGGAAATCAAACGGCAAGTGCTGGCCATGCTCGATGCCGGCCGTTCCAAAACCGAGACGTTCAAGGCGTTTTCCGGCGGTGCGGTCAAGGACCGGGTGCTGGCTTACTGGATCGCCTCGCGCCCGGACCCGACGCTCAACCAGAAGCATCAAGGCAAGGTCAAAGTGCTGCTTGGGCTCACCATTGCTCAAGCAGTGTTGGGCGCAGTGGCCGGGTTTGTCCTCGGCACGCTGATCGGGCCGAAGGCGACGGTATTCTTCACGCTGTTCGCCGGGCTCGTTCCGTTGTGGTTTGCGTATGGCTTCTACAAGTATCGGGCGCAGTACTTCACCGTCTACATCTTTCTCACCATCAGCCAGTTTTCGCGCTTGTTCAAAGACTATGCCGATGACCCGATATCCACGCTGATCGCCGCCGCGATCACTTTGGCGATGGTGTTTTTTGTGGCCTGGATCAAGAACCTGCTGTTCCCGGACCTGGCTTTTTTCGGCCCGAAAAAGATCAAGGGCCAGTACGTTTTTTCCAACTGACGCACGGGTGAGGGTGGGGCGCCTTTCACTGGCCTGGATCAATATTTCGCGCAGGAATATCGCTTAACGTAAAAGATCCAGGCCCTCGCTGCGGCCTCGACTACAGTGGTTTGACGCGCAGCGATTGCACCGTCGAAGTACCGGTGCAGACCTCCTCGTTTTTTGCGTATCAGTTGGCCAGCAAGGCGTAGTGCAGCATGGAGCTGACGAATCCCACCTGAACTTTTCATGGAAGAACATCGCAATGCAACGCTTAGACAGAACCTTTGATATCCAGCCGCTGGTCAGGGCGGATATGACTTTGCAGATCAACGGCCAACCGGTCAGCGCCGCCCTGGGCGAAACCGTCCTCACGGTCATTCAATCCCTTGGCCTGCGCCAGGTGGCTCGCAACGATCACGATCAAATCAGCGGTGCTTATTGCGGCATGGGCGTGTGCCAATGCTGCCTGGTGAAAATCAATGGCCGGCACAAGCGCCGCGCTTGCCAGACCCTTGTGCGTGACGGCATGACCGTTGAAACCCAAGTCAATCGCATCACCGAGCAGGAGGCCTTATGAGCCTGCATCCGGTGATCGTCGGCGGCGGGCCGGCGGGTATGGGCGCGGCCATTGAACTGGCCAGGCATGGCGTGCGCAGCACCTTGCTCGAAGAAGCTTCGCGACTTGGTGGGGTGGTCTATCGTGGGCCGCTACGCGACGGGGTTCAGCTCGATTACCTGGGCCCGCGCTATTGCGAAATCCTCAACCGGCTGCACGGCGAATTCCAGGAGCAGTCTGGGCTGATCGACGTGCGCCTCAATCATCGGGTGGTCGGGGCCGAAGGCACCCGCGCGTTGGTGGTGCTGGACGGTGACGAGCAGTTGCACGAAATCGCGTATCCGCAATTGCTGTTGGCGGCGGGGTGTCATGAGCGCAGCGTGCCGTTTCCCGGCTGGACCTTGCCCGGTGTGATGTTGTTGGGAGGCCTGCAACTGCAAATCAAGAGCGGCGTGGTCAAGCCGCAGGGGCCTGTGGTGATTACCGGCACCGGGCCGTTGCTGCCACTGGTGGCCTGCCAGTTGTACGCGTCCGGCGTGACCGTTGCCGGGGTTTACGAGGCGTGCGCGTTCGGCAAGATTGCCCGGGAAAGCCTGGCATTGCTGAACAAGCCGCAGCTGTTTCTCGACGGTTTGAGCATGCTGGCATTCCTGAAAACGCACGGCATCCCGATGCACTATGGCTGGGGCGTGGTTGAGGCCCAGGGCGACGGCGAGTTGCAATCGGTCACCGTGGCGCCGTATTCCAGCACCTGGGTGCCGGACCTGAACCGCGCCGAACAGATTCCGGCCCAAACCCTGGCGGTCGGCTACGGCTTTATCCCGCGCACCCAACTCAGCCAGCAAATGGGCCTGAACCACGGCTTCAGCGACGATGGCTACCTGCGGGCCAACGCTAATAGCTGGCAGCAAAGCAACGAATCCCACGTGCACCTGGCCGGCGACATGGGCGGGATTCGCGGCGGTGAAGCGGCGATGCTGGCGGGACGGATCGCCGCGCTGTCGATCCTGCTGCAACGGGGCGTTTTGGACATGGAGCTGGCGCTGGTCCGGCGTGACCGCTACCTGTCGAAACTCAAAGCCATCGTGCGTTTTCGCGCGGCGGTTGACCGCTACACCGAACGCGGCACCGGGCAAACCGCGCTGCCCGCCGCCGACACGGTGATCTGCCGTTGCGAACACGCGACCCGCGCCGACATCGACCGGGCGCTGGAGCAGGGCGTGCAAGACATCGCCAGCCTGAAAATGCGCACCCGCGTCAGCATGGGCGATTGCCAGGGCCGGATGTGCGTCGGCTATTGCAGCGATCGGCTGCGCGAAGCCACCGGGCGCCAGGATGTCGGCTGGTTGCGCCCGCGTTTTCCGATTGATCCGATTCCGTTTTCAGCCTTTCACAACGCCGCCACGGAGGCCGCCGAGCATGAGTAAGTTCTATGACGTGGTCATCGCCGGCGGCGGTGTGATCGGGGCGTCCTGCGCCTATCAACTGTCCAAGCGCAAAAACCTCAAGGTCGCGCTGATTGACTTCAAGCGTCCGGGCAACGCGAGCCGGGCATCCGCCGGTGGTTTGTGGGCCATCGGCGAGTCGGTGGGGTTGGGCTGCGGGGTGATTTTCTTTCGCATGATGTCCGCCAACCGCAAGCGTGAAGCCCAGGGTTCGGCGGTGGTGGTGGATTCCAGCACGCCGCACATCCTGCCCCAGTCGTTCTTCGATTTCGCCTTGCAGTCCAACGCCCTGTACCCGGCGTTGCACAAGGAGTTGCAGGACAACCACGGAATGGATTTCAAGTTCGAGAAAACCGGGTTGAAATTCGTCATCTACGACGATGAAGACCGGCTCTATGCCGAGCACATTGTGGCCTGCATTCCGCATCTGGCGGACCAGGTGCGCTGGCTCGACCAAGCGGCGCTGCGTGAAGCCGAGCCCGCCGTCAGCCATGAGGCAAGGGGGGCGTTGGAGTTTCTTTGCGACCATCAGGTCAGCCCGTTCCGACTGGCCGACGCCTACACCGAAGGCGCGCGGCAGAACGGTGTGGACCTGTACTTCAACACCAACGTCACCGGGGTGTTACACCATGGTTCGCGGGTTACCGGTGTGCAAACTGCCGAGGCCGGAGTGTTTCATTGCGACACCCTGATCAACGCGGCGGGTGCTTGGGCGGCAGATTTGAGCGAACAGGCTACCGGCATCCGGATTCCGGTGAACCCGGTGAAGGGCCAGATTTTGCTGACCGAACGGATGCCGAAGATCTTGAACGGCTGCCTGACCACCAGCGATTGCTACGTGGCGCAGAAGGACAACGGCGAGATCCTGATCGGCAGCACCACCGAAGACAAAGGCTTCGACGTCACCACCACCTACCCCGAAATTGCCGGGCTGGTGCAAGGCGCGGTGCGCTGCATTCCAGAACTGGCCGACGTGAATCTCAAGCGCACCTGGGCCGGGTTGCGGCCGGGTTCGCCGGATGAGTTGCCGATTCTCGGGCCGATGAAAGGGGTGCAGGGGTATCTCAATGCGTGCGGGCATTTCCGCACCGGTATCCTGACCTCGGCGATTACCGGGGTGCTGCTGGATAAGCTGGTGAATAACGAAGCACTGCCGCTGGACATTTCGCCGTTTTTGGCGGATCGGTTTGAGGTGAAGGCAGCGGTGGAGGAGACAGCGCTGGAAATGGCTTGATATTAAAGATCAAAAGATCGCAGCCTTCGGCAGCTCCTACGGGGGGTGGGTG
>Ga0302175_10000607_pt1 | contig 11298 bp, 5 predicted proteins | sample I_Fen_N3_3_FD_198791 | JGI IMG/M metagenome (GOLD analysis project Ga0302175, IMG submission 198791) | Peat permafrost microbial communities from Stordalen Mire near Abisko, Sweden - I_Fen_N3_3 | ecosystem: Environmental > Terrestrial > Soil > Wetlands > Permafrost | place: Sweden: Abisko...
GCCCGACCAGTGTCTTGGTGAATGGATCGACCGTGAAGCACTCGCAGAAGCGATGATTCCGCTTATCGGTCAGCTCTACCGCAATAACAACGTGGTGAGCTCGATCTATGGCCGCAGCCTGATCAACCGTTCAGTCATTGCGATTCTCAAAGCTCACCGCTTTGCCCGTCATCGTCAGTCCGATGACAGCGAATTGTCCGTCCACGAAACATTCCCGCTGCTCAAAGCGATGAGCGAGCTCAAGCTCGGCGCCGCTTCGGTAGACCTGGGCAAGCTTGCGGTCAAGTTCAAGGCCGAAGGCAAAGGTCGCACTGCCGAGCAGTTCGTCCGTGAAGAACTGGCTGACGTCGTTGGTCAGCAGAACGTTTCCGCTCGCAAAGGCACCGACGTTGTCCTGTACGGCTTCGGTCGTATCGGTCGTCTGCTGGCGCGTATCCTGATCGAGAAAACCGGTGGCGGCGACGGCCTGCGTCTGCGCGCCATCGTTGTCCGCAAGGGCGCCGAGAACGATCTGGTCAAGCGTGCAAGCCTGCTGCGTCGTGACTCGGTTCATGGTCCGTTCGACGGCACCATCACCATCGATGAAGCCAACAACACCATCACCGCCAACGGCAACCTGATCCAGGTTATCTACGCGAAGAACCCGACTGAAGTGGATTACACCCAGTACGGCATCAAAGACGCGCTGCTGGTGGACAACACCGGTGTATGGCGTGACGCCGAGGGCCTGGGCCAGCATCTCTCCTGCCCGGGTATCGACCGCGTTGTGTTGACCGCGCCTGGTAAAGGCAAGCTGAAGAACATCGTTCACGGCATCAACCACGGCGAAATCACCGCTGACGACAAAATCGTTTCGGCCGCTTCCTGCACCACCAACGCCATCGTGCCGGTGCTGAAGGCTGTCAACGACAAGTTCGGCATCGTCAACGGTCACGTTGAAACGGTTCACTCGTACACCAACGACCAGAACCTGATCGACAACTTCCACAAGGGCGATCGTCGTGGCCGTAGCGCCGCGCTGAACATGGTAATCACCGAGACCGGTGCTGCCACAGCTGCTGCCAAGGCATTGCCAGAGCTGGCAGGCAAGTTGACCGGTAACGCGATCCGCGTTCCGACGCCTAACGTGTCGATGGCCATTCTCAACCTGAACCTTGAGAAAGCCGCCACCCGCGAAGAGATGAACGAGTACCTGCGCTATATGGCGCTGCACTCCGATCTGCATAAGCAAATCGACTACGTCAATTCCCAGGAAGTGGTGTCCACCGACTTCGTTGGCTCGCGCCACGCCGGTGTTGTGGACGCGGAAGCGACCATCACCCAAGACAACCGCGTTGTTCTGTACGTTTGGTACGACAACGAATTCGGTTACAGCTGCCAGGTGGTTCGCGTGATGGAAGACATGGCCGGTGTAAACCCGCCAGCCTTCCCGCGCTAAGCCTTAGCCGCACATGAAACGCCCCGACTTCGGTCGGGGCGTTTTTGTTTGTGGTCTATTTATATCTTTTTAATCTTTCCAACTGTGTACTCAGAATTATCTCAGAACAGATACAAAGTTCCGTGCTGCCATTAAATATAAAAACAGTCATTAAAATAAACAGTTGGAGCGCTAATGCGGCTTATTGGTTGGAACGGATCCAATATGCGCGGTGATCTATATTTGGCGCCATTTATTTGTACTATCCAAATGCTTGACAGTCTCAACTACTGAACCTAGTGTCGCCAATGACAGCGCCCGCTCTGCCACGGGTGTTAGAAAGATCCTGATCGTTGCGCCGTATATAACCTTCCAAAAAGACAGGAATCTCATTCCTGCTCACATCACTATAAATCCAGATAAAACAGCGTCGGCTTAGTTGCCGTCCATTGCACTTGTTCGTTCTTGTTCACCCTGCCAGATGTATTTCGCGGTCATGGCCTGCTATTGCCTGACTGTTATGCAATACGGGCTATGGCCATCTGTGTTCATGGGTCTATCGGGAGAGTCGAACATGGCTGAAGAACGCTCAAAGTTGTTGTCGCTGTTACCTCGCCTGGTGGGTTTGGGCGTCCTGGGGTTTATTGTCTGGTTGCTGTTATCGACGTTACTGCTGCCGTTGTTATCGGCCTCGGCAACCCGGGCGATTTTGAATGCGCCGGTGATATTGCTGACCACACCGATTGATGGCGTCGTCAGCACGTTGGACGTCAAACCCGGCACAACCTTCGTCCAGGGCCAGAAAATCGCCGTGGTGGAAAATCCCCGAGCCAATCAAGAGACCTTGCTGACCCTGCAAACCCGACGCCTGACGCTGGAGCAGCAGCTGTCGTCTTCCGCCAGCCAAGCCGAGCACGATCAGCAGTATTACGAGGCGCTGGAGCGAACCAGTCAGCAGTACCAAACCGCTTTCCACACCCGGCAACTCTTCACTCAAAAAGCCCTGAAAGCTGAAAGCAGCGCGGCCAATGCTCGGTTAATGGATGCGCAGGAAACCGTCGAGCGCAATCTCGATTTGTTCACCCAAGGCGCGGTCAGTGGCGCGGTTGTGGCGTCATCGAAAGCGCAACTGGCGTCTTTGCAGGGCGCGGCCGAGTCGGTGCGTTCGCAGTTACGGATCAATGACGGCGATGTCAGCGCCGCCAACAAACAGGTTTACCTGGACCCCGATCAATTGCGCATGTTCGATCTCAGCGCACAAATGACCACCCTCAAACTCAGTCTCGACAATCAGGCGCGCAACCGGGCGACCTATCAGCGTGAACTCGACAACCTCAATCAACTGATCGAAACCGAACAGAACCGGGTCAAGTTGATGGCCGGTTATGACGTGGTGGCGTATTCGCCGGGCACTGTTCAGGAGTTGCTGGCCCCCCAAGGCACGCTGGTGCAGGCCGGATCGACCCTGCTGCGCGCCACCGATTGCGGGCAGAGTTATGTGATCGCGGTGTTCCCCGAGCGCATGGCCAGCAAGATTGACCGCGACAGCGTGCTTACGGTGAAAATCCGTGGCCTCGCCGAACCGCTCAAGGCCAGCGTGGTGCAGTTGCTGTCCAGCGCGTCGGACATTCGCGCCAACAGCTACAGCGTGCCGTTCCCGTATGCCGAGCAAAATTCGGTGTATGTGGTTGGCACCTTTGCCGCCGACCTGACCGACGCTCAACGGGCCATGACCTGCAACCCCGGGTTGTGGGCGAGTGCCGAGGTCTCGCGGCCATGAACCGGGTTTTCCAAGGCCTGGTCGGCGCGATGCTGATGGTTAGCGGGGCTTCGGCACTGGCCGCCCAGGCCCGGCCGCAATTGGTGGCGATGACGTGTGCGGCGCTGGATAGAGCAGTGGCGTCGGAGCCGGCCGGCCCGGTGCTGGTGGCCAGTTATCCGCCTCTGAATGGTCAGCCGGCACCGATTCTGGCCTTGCGCGGGGTGGCGTTCACTTACGACAACGCCCTGGCCAGCATCGCCCTGTTTGCCTGCGGCAAGGTCGAATCGGCGCGCAGGATTGCCGATGCGCTGGCCTTCGCCACGAACCACGATCCCGAATACCAGGACGGGCGCTTGCGCAATGCCTACGCCGCCGGGCCGGTCGGTACGGCACCGATGAAACTGCCGGGTTACTGGAGTACCGAGCGCAACGCCTGGAATCAGGACGCCTATCAAGTCAGCAGCGCCACCGGCAATCAGGCCTGGGCTGCGTTGGCATTGCTCGAGGCGTTTCGCCAAAGCGGCGAGGCGTCTTACCTGGAAGCCGCGCGAAAAGTCCTGCACTGGTCAGAGAAAAATACCTACGACGGCCAATCCCCGGCCGGCTTCAGCGGCGGCTACTACGGCTACTTTGAGAAACAGACCCAGCAGAACTGGAAATCCACCGAGCACAATGTCGATTTGGCGGCAGCCTGGACCGCCCTCAATGCCGTGGCACCGGATCAGGATTCGGCTCGGCAGGCGCAGATTGCCCGGCAATTTGTCGCCAGCCAGTGGGATAGCGGGGAAGGGCGGTTTCTGATCGGCACCGGGGCGGACGGGCAGACATCTGACCGCGTGCGCTCGGGGCTGGACGCGCAGATCTGGCCATTGATTGCCTTGCACGACCCGCCCAAGGATTGGCGGCGGGTGTTCGCGTTTATCGATCACGCGCACCGCGCAGGCGATGGCTACGGTTTCAACCGCGACCCCGACGGGTTATGGACCGAAGGCACCGCGCAGGCGGCCGCCGTCGCACAATTGAGCGGTTTGAGCGACAAGGCTCAGCCGCTGTGGAGCGTGTTGCTCGCGCAAGAGGCGGGCAACGGTTGGCTGTTTGCAACCCCGGCACCGCGCATCAGTACCGGGCTGGCCATAGGCCCGGACTCCGTCACCAACGACTTCTTTTATTACCACCTGCCTCACTTGGGCGCCACGGCGTGGGCGGCGATTGCGGCCACCGGCGTCAATCCCTTTACCGGTTCGCTAGAGGCTGACTGACATGCAGGCACTGGACTCGTTGCAACTGCTGCAAATCAATTTCTGGACGCTGGCGGTGGTGGTGCTGTTCACCTGCCTGACTCACCGGGACCAATGGGCCGCCCGCGCAGGGTTTGGCGCCGTCACCGCGTTGTTGCTGGTCAATTACGCGGCGTGGCGAATCCGCGACACCTTGCCCGATGGCCATTCCGGTTTCGCCACGGTTTGGGCCTACACTTTCCTGTTCTTCGAAATGCTGGCGATCGGCTACACGCTGTTTTCCATCATCGTCATGCTTTGTCGTTCGGATCACCGCCAGGACGCCGATGCCGGCGAACGGCGGTTGCGCGCCCAGGGCCGCAACGTGCCAGCGGTGGATGTGTTTATCGCGACCTACAACGAAGGCCTGGAAATCCTCGAAAAAACCATCATTGCCGCCCAGGCCATCGACTACCCGAATTTCACCATTTGGGTGCTCGATGACACCCGCCGCGACTGGTTGCGTGACTACTGCGCCGAGGTCGGCGTGCAGTACGCTCGGCGTCCGGACAATTCCCACGCCAAGGCCGGCAACTTGAACAACGGTTTGCGCCAGTCGGCGGCCGGCAGCAATGCGCCGTACATTCTGGTGCTCGACGCCGATTTCGCACCGCAGCAGCCGATCCTGATGCGCACCTTGGGCCTGTTCGATGACCCGAAAGTCGGCTTGGTGCAGACGCCGCAGTTCTACTACAACCCCGATCCGATCCAGCACAACCTCGGCACGTCGGCGTGCTGGGTCGATGAGCAACGGGTGTTTTTCGACGTGTTCCAGCCAGCCAAGGACGGGTGGGACGCGGCATTTTGTGTCGGCACGTCCTTCGTGGTGCGGCGAGATTTGATCACCGAGATTGGCGGTTTTCCTACAGGCTCGGTGTGCGAAGACATCTACACAACGTATCGATTGCTGCAAAAAGGCTATGTCACCCGTTGGCTGAATGAACGCCTGTCGATCGGTTTGTCCGCCGAAGGCCTGACCGAGTACATCAACCAGCGCGGGCGCTGGTGCCTGGGCACGATCCAGGTCGCACTGCTCAAGGACGGGCCGCTGCGCGGCAGTGGCTACACGCTCAATGACCGGTTGCACTACATCCATGGCTTGATGCACTGGTTTTCCAAGCCGTTCATTTTGATGATGCTGGTGTCGCCGGTGCTGTACTGGTACTTCGGCATCGCCGGGTTCTACGCCAATCCAGTGGATTTCCTCGCCTTCGGCATGCCGGCACTGATCGCCTTCTGGGGCTACGGGACTTGGGTGACAGATCGACGGACCTTGCCGATTTTCACCGAAGTCACGCAGATCGTCGCCTCGCTGGCGGTCACGGCGACCATTGCCAGCGCGATGATCCGGCCATTCGGGCGCCCCTTCAAAGTCACCGCCAAAGGCCTCGATCGCTCGAAAACGATGGTGCACTGGAAGCTGTTCGGGTTCTTTTTTGCGCTGACGTTGTTCTCGCAAATCGGTGCTTACACTGCCATCAGCACCGCCGCCGCGTTCGACGGCAACATGATGTTCAACCTTTGCTGGACCGTGGTGGCACTGGTCTACAACCTGGCGACGCTGGTGGCCTGTGTTGACCGGCCACGGCTGCACGGCGAGGAGCGTTTTCCGTTCGACAAGCCCACCGGTTTCCGTTTTGGCGGTAAGACGCTGGTGGGGCGCTTGAAGGATATTTCCCTCAGCGGCGCGTCGTTGACCTGTGCCTTCGCCTCCTCGATCAAACCCGGGTTGTGCGGCCAAGTGTGGATCAACCGGCTCGGTTGGCTGGACGTCGAAGTCATGCGCAATCACGGCGCCGATCAGTTGGGCTTGCGCTTCGTTGACCTCGACGAACGCATGCGGCGGGCCTTGATTGCGCGGCTATTCAGCGATGCGACGATCAATGTGGTGAGCAAGGCCGAACCGGCGCTGGCCTTTGGCACCTTGCTGCAGCGAGCGTTGTTGGGCGAAAAAAACCATACGCCGCGTTTGCCTGCGCCCGCCAAGGAATCGTCCTACGTCCCGCTACCCCGTTGGCGGCCGGTGCTGGTTCGTTCCCACAAGCAGCCGCTGCCTCCGATCAGTGTGTCCAGGTCGTCCGGTGTGTGGACTTTGCTTCTTTCTCCGTTGCGAGCCTTGCTCGGCCAACGCTTGTAGGTGCGCGCCATGAACCGTTGCTTACCCACTTCCTGTTTCATGTCCTTGGTGTTGCTCGGCGGTTGTTCGCTGGAGCCCACTTACGAGAAACCCGATGCGCCGATCGACCAGCAATGGCCGGCCAACACCGCTGGACAGTGTTGTGTCGGCAAGCAGGCCTTCGATAAGGATTGGCGCGGTTTTGTCGTGGATGACCGACTGCGCCAGTTGATCGAACTGGCCCTGGTCAACAACCGCAGCCTGCGTCAGTTCGCGGCCGGCGTTGAAGAGGCGCGGGCCGGGTATGACAGTGCCGAGTCGGGGCTTTTTCCTACCATCGGTCTCAACACCTACGCAGGTCGCAGCAAGTTGCCGCCCCTGGTGCGTACGCCGGGTGGGGGCGACAGTGCCGGCAGTATCGCGAATACATTTCAGGCGACCGGCGGGTTTACGTCCTACGAGTTGGATTTTTTCGGGCGCATCCGCAGTCAGCGTAATGCGGCCGGGGCGCGGTTCGAGGCGTCCGAGGCGGATTATCAGACGGCGCGTCTGGCATTGATTGGCGAAGTGGCCAGCACCTGGCTGAGCCTTAAGGCCAATCAGCATTTGCTCGATCTTGCGCAAACCACCTACCAATCCCAGGACCGCTACGGGCAGTTGTTGCGCAAGAGTTTCAACCTGGGCTCCAGTGCGCGGATCGATGTGCACCAGGCCGATGCGCAAACCAACACTGCCGCCGTGCAGGTCAACACTTACCGCATGCAAGTGGCGCAAAACATCAACGCGTTGCGGGTATTGGTCGGGCAACCGGTGCCGGTGAGTTTGTTGCCGACCGGCGCGCTGGGTGAGCAATTGGCGACGCTGGATGTGCCGGCGGGTTTGCCTTCGACGCTGGTCGAGCGACGGCCCGACATCATGTCGGCCGAAGCCCAGTTACGTGCCGCCAACGCCGACATCGGCGCGGCACGCAGTGCGTACTTTCCGACGTTTTCCCTGACTTCCGCCCTGGGCAGCCTGACCGGCGATTTTTCCCGGTTGCTCAGTGGTCCGGCGGAGTTCTGGTCGCTGGCATTGGCCGGGTCGATGCCGTTGATTGATGGCGGTGCGCGACGGGCGCAAGTCGACGCCAGCCATGCGCGGTTCGATGGGCGGGCGGCGGCCTATGAGGCCACTGTGCAGAATGCTTTTCGCGAAGCCGCCGATGCGTTGAACGCCCGGGAGGAAATGCTCACGCAGGTGGAGTTCCAGAAAAAACTGGTGGGGGATTATCAAGAGGCCTATCGGCAATCGCGCTTGCGGTTTGAGGCGGGGCTCGACAGCTACTTTTCCACCATGGACGCCCAGCGCTCACTGTTCGATGCGCAGCAGAAATGGGCGCAACTGGAACTGGCGCGGGAGATCAATCAGGTGACGTTGTACAAGGCGTTGGGTGGGGGGTGGCGTCAGTCGTTGAAGGTGGTGAATCGTTGATTCTAAGGGGGCTTGGCGGACCTCTTCGCGAGCAAGCCCCACATTTGATCTGCGTCGTGCACAAATCCAATGTGGGAGCGGGCTTGCCCGCGAAGGCGATTTATCGAGTGCCGCCGACCACGGCAGCCTGCGCAGTACGCAGTTCATGCCGGTTGCCACGGAACAACACCAGCGTCGCGATCAACCCCAGGATTGCCGCACCGCTGAGCCAGATCCCCGGCGCAGCCTTGTTGTCCAGCACGTGGATCAAATAGGTGCACGCCGCCGGCGTGAAACCACCGAAGGTCGCAGTCGCCAGGCTGTAGGCCAACGAGAAACCGGTTGTACGAACTTCTACCGGCATGATCTCGGTCAGGGCCACCACCATGGCGCCGTTGTACGAGCCATACAGGAACGACAACCACAACTCGACGATCAGCAAGTGACTGAAGCTCGGGTTGGCCACCAGCCACGACAGGGCCGGATAAGCGGTGAGGATCGCCAGAATGGTCGCCGCCAGCAGTAGGGGTTTGCGCCCGATCTTGTCGGAAAGTGCACCCATCACCGGCAGCCAGAAGAAGTTCGACAGGCCGATGCACACGGTCACCAGCAACGCATCAAAATCCGACAAGTGCAGCTCGGCTTTGCCGAAGGTCGGGGTGTAAGCGGTGATCAGGTAGAACGACACGGTGGTCATGACTACCAGCGCCATGCCGGCGAGGACGATGCCAAAGTTCTGGCCGATCGAACGGACAATTTCCTGCAGGGTCGGGCGATGTTTGCGCGCCTGGAATTCCGGGGTTTCTTCCAGGGAACGACGAATCACAAAGATCACCGGCACGATCATGCAGCCGATCAGGAACGGCACGCGCCAGCCCCAGTCACCCATTTGTTCCGGGCTGAGCCAGTGATTCAAGCCCACGCCGAGCAAACCGGCGAAAACCACCGCTGCTTGTTGGCTGGCGGACTGCCAACTGACGAAGAAGCCTTTGCGGCCCGGGGTAGCAATCTCGGCCAGGTAGACCGACACACCGCCCAGTTCGACGCCCGCCGAAAAGCCTTGCAACAATCGCCCAAACAGCACGATCAGCGGCGCGGCCACGCCCAATGTCGCGTAACCCGGCACACACGCAATCAGCACCGTACCGGCGGCCATCAAGGCGAGGGTGATGATCAGCCCTTTGCGACGACCATGGCGGTCGATGTAGGCGCCGAGGAAAATCGCACCCAGCGGACGCATCAGGAACCCGGCACCGAAGGTGGCCAGGGACAGCATCAGGGAAGCGAAGGCGCTGTCGGTCGGGAAGAAGGTCTTGGCAATGGCCGTGGCGTAAAAGCCATAGACCATGAAGTCGAACATCTCAAGAAAATTACCGCTGACAACGCGAAAGATCGCTTTGCCTTTGCCCGTATTCGAGGACATTTGAACGCACTCACTTTGGCTGTCTTATTGGAAATCCCTGGTCTTGACGCTTCCTGGCTGTCGGACTTAAGCAAGCAGGCACGCACCGAACAGTTTTGTAACGATATGTGTATGGAGATGGATAGGCAACCACTAGTTAGGCTGCTGCTTAAACGTTATAGCCATTAGCCGGTATGGTTATAGAGGTTGAGCGACTTAGAAAACCTGTAGGAGCGAGGCTTGCCCGCGAAGGCGGTGTATCAGATTGATCGCTTTCGCGGGCAAGCCTCGCTCCTACAGAGGTATTGCATAATGGCCGGCCTTGGCGCGGTGTCAGGGGTTTCAAGGGAGCTCAGATTGTTAAAGCAGAAGGGTTTTTTCCTGGTGCTGGTCATTGCGCTGTCTGGCTGCGGCAACGGCGATTCGATGGAAAGTTTCGGCGGCCCGACCATGGGCAGCACCTATTCGATCAAGTACCTACGCCACGCCGGTTTGCCCGGCCCGAAAGAAGTGCAGGCTGAGGTCGAGAAAATTCTCGGCGACGTTGACCGGCAAATGTCCACTTACCGCAACGATTCGGACATCGAGCGTTTCAACAATCTGCCCGCCAATCGCTGTCAGACCATGCCCGCGCCAATCCTCGAATTGGTCCGCGTCGGCGAACAACTGTCGCTGAAAAGCGAAGGTTCCTACGACCTGACGGTTGAACCGCTGATGAACCTCTGGGGTTTCGGCCCGCAAGGACGCGAAGAAAAAGTCCCGAGCGCCGAGAAACTGGCCGAGGCGATGCAGCGAGTTGGCTACACGCACCTGCGTATCGACGGCGATCAGTTGTGCAAGGACGCGGCGGTCGAGGTCGATTTCAACAGCATCGCCGCCGGTTACTCGGTGGACACCATCGCCGCCAGGCTCGAAGCGCTAGGCATCCATAACTACCTCGCCGAAGCCACTGGCGAGCTCAAGGCGGCCGGCAAGAAGCTCGACGGTTCACCATGGAAAATTGCCCTTGAAGAACCCCGGGACGATCAGCAAGTGGCTGAGCGCATCATCAATGTCGACGGCTACGGCGTGTCCACGTCCGGCGACTACCGCAACTATTTCGAGCAGGGTGGCCGGCGTTATTCCCACACGTTCGATGCCCGCAGCGGGGCGCCGATCACCCACAAACTCGCCTCCGTCACGGTGATTAATCCTTCAACGCTGATGGCCGACGGGCTATCGACGCTGTTGCTGATTCTCGGCCCTGAACGGGGGTGGGACTACGCGCAAAAACACGACATTGGTGCATTCTTTGTGATTCGTGCCGATACAGGTTTTGTCACACGGACCAATCAGGCTTTTGAACGCCTCAGTGGCGGCAAAACCGAATGATTGCGGCGATTCGAGCATTGAAGACTGGCGTTGTAGTGCAGGCAAAAGTAGCCTACGACGCGACCAAGGGTTAATGTGCGCGGCGTTGACGCTTCTATAGACTGTGTCCGGGTTCTGAATTGACCCCAAATTGTTCCTTCACGCCGCAGATCGGCGTGATTTAGCCGCCGGTGCCGAGGGCGCCGCGGCCTGTTCTGAGGAGTATGCATGGCTGTCTACAACTACGACGTGGTGGTATTGGGTTCCGGCCCGGCGGGAGAAGGTGCGGCAATGAACGCCGCCAAAGCAGGACGCAAAGTGGCAATGGTCGACAGCCGTCGCCAGGTCGGCGGCAACTGCACCCACTTGGGTACCATCCCGTCCAAGGCACTGCGTCACTCGGTCCGGCAGATCATGCAGTTCAACACCAACCCGATGTTCCGGGCCATTGGTGAGCCACGCTGGTTCTCGTTTCCGGACGTACTGAAAAGCGCCGAGAAAGTCATCTCCAAACAAGTCGCTTCG
>Ga0302175_10000609_pt1 | contig 11265 bp, 7 predicted proteins | sample I_Fen_N3_3_FD_198791 | JGI IMG/M metagenome (GOLD analysis project Ga0302175, IMG submission 198791) | Peat permafrost microbial communities from Stordalen Mire near Abisko, Sweden - I_Fen_N3_3 | ecosystem: Environmental > Terrestrial > Soil > Wetlands > Permafrost | place: Sweden: Abisko...
TGTAGCCCATCAATACAAACACCATTAGTGTGGGCCACATCACCATCACCGCCGAACCGATGCTGTAGTTGCCGATATCCAGAAAAACCTCGTTCTTGCGCCAGATGATGTTGAGCACATCCGAGGGGGTTCTACCTGTCGGGATCGGTAACGGCGCCAGATAGTCATTGCGCGAAAACATCCGTTTTTTCGTGGTGCCTGCCGGTGGCGTACTCATGCTTTGTCCTTGGGTTGCAGGTAAATACCGCCGGGATGCTCCGCGCCGAGCGGGTAATTCTTTACACGGTCCAGGTGTGGCGTCGGGTCGCCGCGCAGCTCTATCACGCCAGTGGTGTCATTCAAGGTAAACGCCAATCCTCGTTCGCCACGGTAGTGGTGGAGCGGGCGGTTTTTGATCGGGTCGCGGGCGGCGTGGGGATTCGTCATCAAGCCGACGCTCGCTCCGCTTGCGCGGCCAGTTCAGCCTCGCGTTGGGTGATGGCGGCTTCCAACTCGGGGGAGCGCTTTGCCCATTGTTCCTGGGGGAGTGGTTTTGACCATTCGATGATGTCGGGGTGGGGCAGGTCGGGTGGCGGATTGAGTTTCCAGCGTTCGAGCACGTCGATCAGCAGCGTGTTGAAAATGAAGATCCCGCAGAAGCCTTCCCAGAGGACCGTTAAGAACCAGCCTCTGAGTGTTGAGGCTTTGATCAGATCGTCCAGGTAGGTCGCCCAGATTCCTTTTGACCTGTCGAAACGTGCTGTTTGATCCTCAACGGCCTCCGGCCCGATTTCCATGTAACTGCGCATGCACTCCCACAACGCCTTGGCCGTGGAGCCGCCGCCGCAGTTGAAGCCCAGGGAAAAATGCCGGTTGTCTTCCTCGGCCAGCGGGTCAGGGTTTTCGAAACCGATGATGAGTAAGCCCATCGTGGCTCGCCCCACCTGACTGACCGACGACTGCTGAGTGGCAGCGGCGGTGACGCTTTCCCAGGGCACGATCCAGTACTCGCCGTCTTCGCGGGGGACGCAGACTTCGCGGCGTTGGCGGTTGAAACGCACGGGGAGCGGCACTTCGCGGAAGAGGCCTTGGATCAAAATCAGCGCTGGAATGCCGACGATAATCGAGCCGAGAATCAAAACGCCTTGGCTGAACTCAGGGTCGAGATCTCGAGTAAAGAGCGACATGGCCAAAAACAACATCACCATCGGCCACATCGTCATCACCGCAGAACCGATGCTGTAGTTGCCGATATCCAGAAAAACCTCGTTCTTTCTCCAGATGATGTTGAGCACATCCGAGGGTTTTCTACCTGTCGGGATCGGTAGGGGCGCCAGATAGTCGTTGCGCGAAAACATCCGTTTTTTCGTGGTGCCTGCCGGTGGCGTACTCATGCTTTATCCTTGGGTTGCAGGTAAATACCGCCGGGATGCTCCGCGCCGAGCGGGTAGTTCGGTGCGCGGTCCAGGTGTGACGTCGGGTCGCCGCGCAGCTCTATCACGCCAGTGGTGTCGTTCAAGGTAAACGCCAATCCTCGTTCGCCACAGTAGTGGTGGATCGGGCGGTTTTTGATCGGGTCGCGGGCGGCGTGGGGATTCGTCATCAAGCCGACGCACGCTCCGCTTGCACGGCCAGTTCGGCCTCGCGTTGGGCGATGGCGGCTTCCAACTCGGGGGAGCGTTTTGCCCAGTGTTCCGGGGGGAGTGGTTTTGACCATTCAATGATGTCGGGGTGGGGCAGGTCGGGGGGATATGAAAGTTTCAAGTCCTGAACTTTCTCCGCCAAATACGTCCCCAGAATCACGATGCAAAAAATCCCCCATAAGACGCCGATCAAGTTGCCTTTGCGCAAGTCGGTGATGATTGAGCCAATTTGTGTTTCTTCGTAGGGGGCAACGCCTACCCGACTTTCAGGGACTGCTTGTGGCCCAACTTCCATGTAACTGCGCATGCATTCCCACAACGCCATCGCAGTGGTCCCGCCGCCGCAGTTGAAGCCCAGGGAAAAATGCCGGTTGTCTTCCTCGGCCAGCGGGTCAGGGTTTTCGAAACCGATGATGAGTAAGCCCATCGTGGCTTTACCGGCCTGACTGACCGACGACTGCTGAGTGGCAGCGGCGGTGACGCTTTCCCAGGGCACGATCCAGTACTCGCCGTCTTCGCGGGGGACGCAGACTTCGCGGCGTTGGCGGTTGAAGCGCACCGGTAAGGGCACTTCGCGGAAGAGGCCTTGGATCAAAATCAATGAAGGGATACCAATGATGATTAGCGCCGCAATCCAGATCATTCCAGGCTCCGGAGTGATGTAGCCCATCAATACAAACACCATTAGTGTGGGCCACATCACCATCACCGCCGAACCGATGCTGTAGTTGCCGATATCCAGAAAAACCTCGTTCTTGCGCCAGATGATGTTGAGCACATCCGAGGGTTTTCTACCTGTCGGGATCGGTAAGGGCGCCAGATAGTCGTTGCGCAAAAACATCCGTTTTTTCGTGGTGCCTGCCGGTGGCGTGCTCATGTTTTGTCCTTCGGTTGCAGGTAAATACCGCCGGGATGCTCCGCGCCGAGCGGGTAATTTGGTGCGCGGTCCAGGTGCGCCGTAGGGTCGCCGCGCAGCTCTATCACGCCAGTGGTGTCGTTCAAGGTAAACGCCAATCCTCGTTCGCCACCGATGAAATTAGGGGCGCCGAGCATGACGATCAACGGCGTGCGATAACGCAAGCGAAGCGAAACTGTGGTGGGGGTCGAGCTCAGTATGTTTTTCAGTGGGTTGAATGGACCACTCAAGCGCAGGCCCTGACCTTCCTGGTGCGGTATCCACTGACAAGTGCTGCTGGATAACCAGTGAGGTGTCATGTCGCGCCAGGGGCGCGGGGTTTTGTACTGGTGGGTCGGGAGGTTTTTGATCTGGTGGCGAGAGTCCTGGGTATCAATAGGGTCGCCGATCATGCTCAGTTCCAGATAAACACTGCCCGGTTCCGCCCCCGGCAAATCGATGGTCAGGGTGTCGATGGAACTGACGAACGCGACGCCGGACGGGCGATCATTCCTGGCCGACTGTGAACTGCTTTGCATGGTGACCCGAGGCGCATAGAGGATGCGGTACAACCGGTCGAGTTCGTTCATTTGGGCTTTGGGCGGGATAGGTGTCAGGTCGTGCGCCCGGCCTTTTGACCAGCAGCAGAAATTCAGGAAGTTTTGTAATGGAGTCTGCTGCATGATCGTGGCGATCAAGTACGACACGCCCAACCCGAAAAGTATCCAGTTCAACGGGCCCATGTACAGCGTGTAGCGCAGGATGGCGAATTCGACGGTGATGGAGCCTGCCAGGGCGCGGGCCGTGTAGCCAACCCCTAACAGCGCCTGGGCGCCGAAAGCCGCGACTTGTCCGCCGACCGCGATTTGGCGCATTTCCAGCCATGGATCGACGCGGTTTTGCGCGTCTTCCAATTGTTTTTGCAGGGATTGGAATTCGTTTATTGCTGCACCAGTGGAAAGTGCGCCAATCACCCCACCAAACAACGTAAGCGTCGGAGCCGCAGATGAACGAATAAAAAACCGATCCTTCCCCAACCCCTTCCTTACCTGATTATCAACCACCGCCGTAAGCGCCGCCCCCGCATACAACGTCGCCGACAGCGTGTCATTCACTTGCCGACCCTCCATCCCCTCCAACACCTCCGTATCACGCAAATACCTCTCCGAATTCACCACATTCAGCAACAACCCCGCCAACGGCAACACCCCACCGCTGTTCACCACCGCCGGCGAATTCAAAATCCGCTCAATCCGTCCCGAGCCAATGGCCCGCCCGGTCGCTCTGACCCAAGCGTTCAGCGCTTCCGCCTGCTCACCCAGCATTTTCCACACCCGCCGGCCATTCTCGACCAGCATCCCCAGCGGCGCGTTGTTGCCCAACCGATTGGCGATGAACACGCCCATCCACCAGCGGCTGAACCCGCCGTCACCCTTGAGCAACAACAACGCCGCCGCCAGCCGATTAACCAGCACGCTCCATTGACTGCTGACGTCCCGGGCCATGGCCGCAATGTCGTCCAGCACCAATGTGCTCAACGGCGCCAGGGCTTGATAGGTGACACTGACGTTGTCGGCGGCCAGCGCTGCCATCAGCTCGTTCAGGCGCGAGACGTTATTCACGAGCATGTCGATCGAGGGCGCCCAGCCGTTGAACAGGTGTTTCAGCGCGCCGTCATCGGTGGCCCGCAGGTAATCGGCGTATTGCTCGGCGCCCTCGGCGCGCAGGCATTGGGCGGTCAGGCAGCCGGTGGCCAGTTCGGTCAGCCAGTGGCGAGTGGGCAGGTCGTGGTAATCGACAAACCAGGTGCCGCTGTGCGAGCGCTTGAGGTACACGCCTCTGTCGGCGAACAACGTGGTGTGGCGCGCTTCGATCTGCTGGTAATGGTCCGCAGCGGTGTGCGCAAACCAGTTATCCATGGCCTTGAGGTCGATGTATTCGCCGACTTTGGCGCTGAAGGCGTGATTGTTGAGATTCGCGTGTTTTTGGGCGCGGTACTCGCGCACGATAAATTCCGCCTCGTTGTACAAGTCCGCCGGAATAAAGTCCCGCACCGGGGCGACGATGGCCGCGATACGCCCATCCCGCTCGCGGACTTCAGCCTGCGTGGGCTGGCCGCCGTACTGCCGCGCCTGGGTTTCAACCTTGAGTTCTTCATCGAGCCGCTTCTGAGTCGCCAGCATCACCTCGCCCTGTTCCGGGGTCAGCTCGATCTCGCGATCCTTGTAGCGATAGCTCAGCGAACCGGCCAGTTCGGCGCCATCCTCATTGATCAGGCTGCGAACAAAACCCCCGACGCTCAGGCGCAGGTGGTTGTCCCCCAGCCAGGTTTCGTGGCTCGCCTCAATCCACTCCTGCTCATGATTGATGTCGCGCAACACACCCAGATCGTCATCCAGGCAGGCGAACACGGCGAACAGGTATTCCGCCTGCTCCTTGGCGTTGTCCAGCCAGTTCTGAGTGCCCTGGCCGTCCCACGGTTCGGCGCTCCATTCGCCGGGCGGTTGATCGCTGGCCTCGGGGTGTTCGGCGAGGACCCTTTCCCGCTCACGGGCGCGGTGCATGGCATCGGTGTAGGCCTTGATGTTGGCCGGGGTCGGGTCTTTCATCAGGGTTTCGCCCAGTGCGTCGGTGTCCTCGACGGCCCTGAACTGATCGACTTTCATCGACCGGGCGAAGGTGTTGGGCAGGAGTTCGGCCATGACCTGAGCGGCGTTGTCCAGCGGCGGGCAATGCTCGGCTTGCAGTTCATTGGCGACGGTGCGCAACGCCACCAGGCGCATGTGCTGCTGGCGTTTGGCGCTGCTCTCGCTCAGGGCCTGGCAATGTTCGGCATTCAGCGGGAATTCGCTGTAAAGCATCCAGGCGTTGTGGATTTTTTGCAGGGCCAGACCGGTCAGCGTAGCGTCGAGCACCGGGGCGGCATCGGCCTCCAGCGCTTGTTCCTTGAACAACCCGTTCGGCGATACCGCATAGCGTTTGAGCGGCCCTTTGTCTTGCCACAGATAAAAATACCCGGCCCGCAGACGTCGTGCCGCCATGGGGCGGCTTTGCGGGGTTACGCCGGGAACACAGCAAGGGTCGTCGGCCTTTTCTTCGGCCAGGGCGTAGCGCACGGGCACGACGAAAAGCTCGGGCTGGCTGGCGGGGCACGGCCAGATAGTGCAGTTGATGTCCACGTGAGGTGCCGCATTGGCTGCGCGTTCGGCCTGAGCGGCGTTGTCGACCATCGCCAGTTTTTTTGCGCTCATACCCCAGACTCCTTGTCGGTGAGCAACTGACGCGTCAGTTCGGCGTTCAGGTTTTTCAACCGTTGTTTGGGCAATACGCCAGGCTCGGCCAAAAGTTGTCGGTAGACGGCGTGAGCAGGGGCATCGGGGAAGTCAGAGCCCAGTGCCACTTGGAAACGCGCCCAGAACATCACTTCGTCAATGGCCCCGTAACCGTGACGCCCGGCACTGTCCTGGCAGTGCTCGGCCCACTGTTGCAACTCGCAAGCGTCCAGCCCCTGCATCTGTTCGCCAAAGTGCTGCTGGCAGTGTTCGATCAGCTGTTCGGTGATGCGCCGTCGTTGGGCTGTGCTCAGGTGCTCGAGCAAATCCTGCGTCAGGCTCAGCCAAGGCTCATCGCAATAGTGGGCGCAGGGTTGATCCGGATTTTCTTGAGGGATATCCCGCTCCGGAAGCCGGATTTGCCGCACCGGCCCCATCGAGCGATCACGTTCATCGGTGGGCAGGTGCGTGAGCCACAGGGCGGTAATGCGAGGGTCGAAATATCGAAAGAGCACCGTGAGATCGCCCTCGACGCGGACGTGAATCAGGCTGCGCAAATGGTTGAGTACCACGGCTTCCTCGGCGTCCGACTCCAACCAGATACCCGCCGTCGCGCGCCACGTTTGCAAAAAACGCTGGGCCAGTGGGCTATCGGGAACAACCGGCACCAGTACCGGCCCGACATCCTCCAGGGCGCTATAGGCCGTCGTTTGATAAAGCGATTGGTAGGTGGCGCTCCCCAACTCGAACAGGCGTTCAGGCAGGTGTTCAATCTGGGCGCGATCCAGCAGCAAATAAGCCTGACTCATGCCGTCATCTCCGCCAGTTTTTGACACACGGTGCAGACGGGGGAGGCCTGCCGTGCGGCTTGGGTCAGCGCGAGTTTTTGCGCGGCGAGGGAGGGCGCGATCAGCACCTGCGGCGCTACCGGAACCAATGAGCGAGCGAGCAGGGCGGGTATCCCCGCCAGTGGTGCGCCACCTTCAACAATGGCCACGCTGCTGAAAATTCCGCCGGCGTTGATCACGAGGTGATGCTCGCCCGCCTTGAGCGTCAGGCTCATGCCGGCCTCAATCACCACATTGGCGGCATTGACGTGCGCTTGCGGCCCGGCCTGAATCACCAGCGTTCCCGCCGCCGTGGTGCTGCTGTTGCCGCTGATGTTGATCAGTTCGTCGCCGCCGATCACTGTGCTGCGTTCACCTTCAGTGGTGTGCAGCTCATCGCCCTTGATCAGGCTGGCGCTGTGGTGGTCCACCTGCTCAAAACGGTCATGGCCGATCAGGCTGTGGCTGTCGCGGCTGATCTGTTCGCGGCAGTCGTTGCCGATTTGGGTGTCGCTGTCGTGGAGGATCAGTTGTTCGAGATCGCGCTGGGCCCGCAGGTAGATTTTTTCTTGGCCGGCGCGGTCTTCCAGCGACAGTTCGTTGTAGCCGCCGGTGTGCGGCGAGCTGTGGCTGCGCAGTACGGTTTTGGTTTTGTGCTCGGGCAAGGTGTACGGCACGGAGGTGATTTTGTTGGCGACGCACCCGGTGATCAGAGGGTTATCGGGGTCGCCTTCGAGGAAGGTCACCACCACTTCCATGCCGATACGCGGGATGGTCACCGCGCCGAAACCTTCCCCCGCCCAACTGGACGACACCCGGAGCCAACAACTGCTTTTTTCGCTGTTGAGTTCGGCTCGATCCCACGAAAACTCCACACGCACGCGGCCATATTCATCGCAGTAGATTTCTTCGCCGGGCGGCCCGGTGACGCGAGCGGTCTGAGCGACCAATTGCGTTTTTCGAGGGCGCAGCGGTGGGCGGTAAAACACGTCCCACGGGATGGCGCTGAAGTGGTTGCGATAGCCCTGGGTAAAACCGTCTTGCGGTTTGGCGTCGCTGGTGACGGTCTCTTCCAGCACCTGCGGCTGTTTCCCGGTGTGCGTCACACTCAGCAACAACCACAGATCGTTGGCGGTTTTACGCGGGTGCTCGCTCAGCTTAAAAAAGTGGCCGCTGCGCAGGGTTGGCTGATCGCTTCGGCCCTCGACCAACTGGTAATCCGTGCGGTGCCGCTCCAAGGCTTGCCGGGCGAGTTGTTTGCCGCGTTTTTCGTTCTTGATCGGTGCCGGGTAGCGATAGTCTTCCAGCTCGGGGCTGAACTCGGCGGTGAAACGGCTTTCCAGCAACAGGCTCGGGCGCTGGAAGTCGTAATGCCGGCGTGTGGCGGTGCTGGTGCGAGTGCGAACGCCCATGGCGAACTGGCTGACCACCGGGTGCTCCGCGACCATCCCGGAATCTTGCAGATACGGGGTTTCACCCACCTTGGGGAAAAACGTCTGATCATCAGTGAACACCAGCCGATGACCGTCCGGCGAATGCTGGTGATGCCAAGCAATGCCGTCCTCGGCGCACAGGCGTTGGAGAAAATCGAAGTCCGACTCCCCGTATTGCGTGCAGTACTCGCGTTCGGGGCTGGTGCTGACATGAAAGGTAAACCCATCACTCAGGATGCCGTGCCCTTTGAGCACCTGCGTGATGATCTGCGGCACGGTCAGGTGCTGAAAAATCCGTTGGTCATGGCTGAACTGCAAATAGTGCAGCGTCGGCACCAGCGTCAGGTGATAACGGGTCAGCCGCTTGCCAGCCTCACCCACCCAAACGTCGTCGATACGGCCGTGAAGCCCTTCGCCGCTGAAACCAAACTGCAGAAACGCCGGTTGACTGAGCAGGCTCTCCAGATCGAAATCCGGGTGTTCACTGACCAGTTCAACCTTGATGGCGTACAAGGCGCTGATCGCCTCAACACCGTCGAAGGACAGCACCTTGAAATCATGACGAATAGCGGGAATTGACAGCGCAAACTGCGCCGCATTGGCCGGCTGGAACATACGCTTATCCTTAAGCACACAGGAAATAAAGCGCGATATCCAAACCGTCCGTGGTCTGTGCACGCGAAAACTGGCGGGCACGGTATCAATCGGGAAAAGGGATATATGTAGGAAACTTCTACGAATTCAGTGTGAACTTTCTGCAATTCGGATTGTTACGTCAGTGAACGACAGTGAAATGATGATCAAGGACGCACGGACAGTTAGGCTATTTATAAAAGAGCCATCACTATGATGGCACTTTCCCTATTGGCTGTTGTCGCCATTCGAGTTGCGGATTGAAGGGGCAGCATTTTCAGACAAGTCCTACATTAATCTTTTTTTAATATCGTCATGCTTCAAGCCGGCCCTGACGAGCGGGAGTTGCCAATGCTCTTTGGTGTTAAGCAACCGCTCTGGCTCGCTGGTTTTAAGCCTTTTAGGCGCAAGCTTGATTATTAAGAGGTCATCAGGTAATCCCCGGTCATATATAGGGCGATCACCTACACGCTACATCGAACACTTCGTCTTGTTGTTTAATCAGATGCTTGCTAGTGGCCATCATCGTGAGTACGATGCGCCCACTTGAAAGAGCACGAACTCAATTGGATGAGACTCATCGCAGCTCTTTGATACTGTCCCGCGTCATTGGAATTCCAATAGGCGTATGACCGTAATCCTAATTAAAGGCCATGGATGTCCTACTCAAGCAAACTTTCGGCTCATTACCTTGAACTCGCAAAAGCCTCTGTTTCCAAAGAGAATTTCGCGGGCGAGGATGTTCGCTTTTCGAGCGAATATGAGGCGCTGGAAAGTGAGTTGGCCAAAGCCCAATCGATGCACGAAACCGGTCAGATCGACTGGCTGAAAATCCGCGAAAACAGCGAAAACCTGCTACGTACCCAGTCCAAGGATTTGCGCGTCGGCGCCTGGCTGACCTGGGCTTTGTACCAGCGTGAGTCCTTCCAGGGGCTGCTGGCGGGTCTCGGCTTGCTGCACCATTTGTCGGAAAATCACTGGGCCGAGATTCACCCGAGCAAGGCCCGCACCCGCTCCGCTGCCATCAGTTGGCTGGTACCGCGTCTTGAGCAGGTGCTGACCGAAAACGTCCCGATCAAAGAGCAATTGCCGCTGTTCCGTCAGTTGGTCGAGCACCTTGAAGGTCTCGATACCGCTTGCACCGAGCACTTGGGTGACGATGCGCCGTTGCTGTTGCCGATATCCCGTCGCCTGAAAAACATGGTGCAGCGCGCCGCCGACAACCAGCCGGAACCCGGCGTGGTGGGGGCCGCCGTCGCTCAGGTCAAGCAAGCCGCGACCCAGTTGTTCACCCCCGGCGCGCCGATCGACAACGAAAAGGAAGCCCACAAGGCCCTGCGCGCCCAGCAGGAAAGCGCCCGTCCGTTGTGCGCCTGGTGGCTCAAGCAGAAAGCTACCGACCTGCGCGCCCTGCGCCTCAATCGCACGTTGCTGTGGCTGCCCATCGATGCGGTGCCCGAGCGAAATGCCGAGCAGATCACCATGTTGCGCGGCTTGCCGGCGGACAAGCTCAAGGCCTATCAGGACCGATACGACCAGGCCAAATACGCCGACCTGTTGGTGGAACTGGAGGCGAGCCTGGCGAAGGCGCCGTTCTGGTTCGATGGCCAGCGGATGGTGTGGGAATGCCTCCAGAGTCTGAACGCCGAGATGGCAATGCGCGAAGTGGAAATCCACTTCGCGCTTTTGATTCAGCGCCTGCCCGGCATCATCGAATTGCGTTTCCATGACGGCGTGCCATTTGCCGATCCGGCCACCCGTGCCTGGGTCAGCGCCCACGTCATGCCGCACCTGCAAAGCGCCAGTGCGCCGCGCAAGGTTGAAGTCAGCGACAGCCAGCCGGCCTGGGAACTGGCCCTGGAAGAAGTCCTGCCGGTTTTGCGCAAGGACGGTCTCAAGGCTGCCGTGCAAATCCTCAAGCAGGGCCTGCAAGCCGCTCAGGGCGGGCGGGTGCGGTTCTTCTGGCAGTTCGCCCTGGCGCGGCTGTGCTTCATGGCCAAAAAGTACGAACTGGCCAAGACCCAACTCGAAACACTCGACCAAACATTACAGGACTCGGGCCTGCACGCCTGGGAGCCCGATCTTGCGCTGGAAGTGCTGCATTTGCTGCATAGCTGCTGCGAGTTGTTACCGCAGAACCATGCAGTGCGTGAACGCAAGGAAGAGATTTATCGCAGGCTGTGCCACCTCGATCTCGAAGTGGTACTCGAATAGGCCCCAGGGCCACAACCGCAAGGAGAATAGCCATGGCCAAAGAAGGCTCGGTAGCCCCCAAGGAACGCATCAACGTCACCTTCAAACCCGCGACCGGCGGTGCCAATGAAGAGATCGAACTGCCGCTCAAACTGCTGGCAATCGGTGACTACACCCACCGCAAGGACGAACGCAAAGTCGAAGATCGCAAGCCGATCAGCATCGACAAGAATACGTTCGACGAAGTGCTGGCCAAGCAAGAGCTGAGCCTGACGCTGAGCGTGCCGAACCGTCTTCAGGAAGAAGGCAGCACTGAAGAGCTGGGCGTGCAATTGCGCGTCAATTCGATGAAGGACTTCAACCCGGCCAGCCTGGTTGATCAAGTGCCCG
>Ga0302175_10000610_pt1 | contig 11263 bp, 5 predicted proteins | sample I_Fen_N3_3_FD_198791 | JGI IMG/M metagenome (GOLD analysis project Ga0302175, IMG submission 198791) | Peat permafrost microbial communities from Stordalen Mire near Abisko, Sweden - I_Fen_N3_3 | ecosystem: Environmental > Terrestrial > Soil > Wetlands > Permafrost | place: Sweden: Abisko...
CTGATTTTTATCCACAAGCTTGAATACTTCCTCAATGCACGCATTGTCGGTGGCCAGATCAGTGCCAAATCGTGGGAGTTGCTCCTGGCGATGCTGGTGTTCGAAGCCGCGTTCGGCCTGCCGGGGGTGGTGGCAGGGCCGATTTACTACGCGTATCTGAAGAGCGAGTTGAGACAGGTGGGGATGGTTTGATCAGGCGGTTTTAGTGCCTGTTCTGACGCCATCGCGGGCAAGCCCGCTCCCACAAGGGGGATCTGCACCCCAAAAGTTGGACACCAATTCTGATTTTGAGGGCAGATCAAGGACAGCGCATAACCTGTGGGAGCTGGCTTGCCAGCGAAGGGGGCGCCTCGGTTTTGGATCAGCCCATCGGGCCGTAGCGCTTGGCCGCCTCGATCGCCAGGCCACTGCCGATACTGCCAAAGATGTTGCCTTCCACATGCCGGGCATTGGGCAGCATCGCCGAAACGCTGTTGCGCAGGGCCGGAATCCCGCTCGAACCACCGGTGAAGAACACCGTGTCCACCTGATCGACCCGCACATCGGCGTCCGCCAGCAACCGGGTCACGCTGTCGCGCACGCGTTCGAGCAAATTGTCGATGGCCGACTCGAACAGTGCACGGCTCAGTTCCACACTCAGGCCGGCTTCGATGCGGTCCAGCGCGACGTGGCGGCTGTCGGCATGGGTCAGCTGGATCTTGGTTTCTTCCACTTCCATGGCCAGCCAGTGTCCGGCACGCTGTTCGATCAGTTTGAACAGGCGATCGATGCCCCCGGTGTCTTCGATGTCATAACGCATGCTGCCCAGCGCCAGGGTCGACTTTTGCGAGTACACCGAGTTGATGGTGTGCCAGGTCGCCAGGTTCATGTGGTGGCTGGTGGGCATGTAGGCGCCGCTCTTCATCCGGCTGCCGTAGCCGAACAGCGGCATCATGCCTTGCAGGCTCAGTTGCTTGTCGAAATCGGTCCCGCCAATGTGCACGCCGCCGGTGGCGAGGATGTCATCGTGACGGTTGTCGTGCTCGCGGCGCTCAGGGGACAGGCGCACCAGCGAGAAGTCGGACGTACCGCCGCCGATGTCGACGATCAGCACCAGCTCTTCTTTTTCGATGGTCGACTCATAGTCGAATGCGGCCGCAATCGGCTCGTACTGGAACGACACGTCCTTGAAGCCAATGGCCCGGGCCACGTCGACCAAGGTGTTTTCGGCTTCCTGGTCGGCCATTTCATCGTCATCGACGAAGAACACCGGGCGACCCAGCACCACTTCATCGAATTCCCGACCGGCGGCGGTTTCGGCGCGCTGCTTCAACTGGCCGATGAACAGGCCGAGCAGGTCCTTGAACGGCATCGCCGTGCCGAGGACGCTGGTGTCGTGCTTGATCAGCTTGGAACCCAGCAGGCTCTTGAGCGAGCGCATCAGCCGGCCTTCGTAGCCTTCCAGGTACTCGTGCAGCGCCAGCCGGCCGTACACCGGGCGGCGTTCTTCGATGTTGAAGAAGACCACCGAGGGCAGGGTGATCTTGTCGTCCTCCAGCGCGATCAGCGTTTCCATGCCGGGGCGCAGCCAGCCGACGGTGGAGTTGGACGTGCCGAAGTCGATACCGCAGGCACGGGCCGGAGATGCGTTTTTCATGTCTTTCGAGTTCCGGTTAAAAAACGGCCGCGCAGTGTATGTCAGTGCGGCGCAGATTCGAAGGCCGACTATCCGCTAAATCACCGCGAATAGCGCCTTGATAAGCTGGCGACATGCCCCAAACTTGTCTGCATTGGCCCTGGCAGCTATCCGGCGGTCACAAGAACCGCCGTCCGCTGCCGATAAACTTCTGATGCGCTGCCCGGTCACAACCTTGAGATCGGTCAACCTGGCGCCTGCAAATGCGCGCATGCTGCCGGTGGTGGCGCGATTTTGATAACGGATGGTGATTCCCGCGATGGACTTCAAAGACTATTACAAGATTCTCGGTGTGGAACCGACCGCAGACGATAAGACGATTAAAGCCGCCTATCGCAAGCTGGCCCGCAAGTACCACCCCGACGTCAGTAAGGAAAAGGACGCCGAGGCGAAGTTCAAGGACGCCTCGGAGGCCTATGAAGCGCTGAAAAGCGCCGACAAGCGCGCCGAGTACGACGACTTGCGCAAATACGGCCAGCATGGCCAACCGTTCCAGGGCCCGCCAGGCTGGCAGGGGCGTGGAGGCGCCGCTGGCGGCGGTTTCGGTGGCGGTCAGGACACGGGCGATTTCTCGGACTTCTTCAGTTCGATCTTCGGCAACCGTGGGCCTGGTTTTGGTGGTGGAGAGTCGCGTCGCAGTACCGGACGTCGAGGGCAAGACGTGGAAATGGAACTACCGATTTTTCTGGAAGAAACCCTCTCGAACGAATCGAAGAAGGTCACCTTCCAGGTGCCGCAATACAACGCGGCTGGCCAGCACGTCAGCAACACCAGCAAAAGCCTGAACGTGAAAATCCCGGCGGGCGTGACCGATGGCGAGCGTATCCGCCTCAAGGGCCAGGGCGCCCCGGGTGTCGGTGGCGGCGCTAATGGCGACCTGTTCCTGATCATCCGCTTCGCGCCGCACCCTAAATTCGACGTCGAAGGCGAGAACCTGATCATCACGCTGCCGCTGGCACCGTGGGAACTGGCGCTGGGTACTGAAGTGGCGGTGCCGACCCTGACCGGCAAGATCAACCTCAAGGTCCCGGCCGGCAGCCAGAACGGCCAGCGCATGCGCGCCAAGGGCCATGGCCTGCTGAACAAGAAGGGCGAACGTGGCTACCTGTTCGTGCAGTTGAAAGCCGTCATGCCGAAAACTCCGGACGATGAAGTCAAGGCGTTGTGGCAGGAACTGGCGAAGAAAGCCGCTTTCGACCCGCGAGAAAACTTTTGATCCGCTAGAACCCTGGAGCTACTGACTATGAGCAGTCCCCTGATCGTTCAACTGGACATGGCAGAATTCTGTGAGGCGACCGAGTTGTCGGACGTCTACGTGATCGAAATCGTCGAACACGGCATCCTCGAACCTCAGGGCGCACTGCCCAAGGACTGGCGTTTCAACGATTACGAACTGGCCCTGGCCAAGCGCGCCGCCAAGCTGCGGCGCGACCTGGAGCTGGAATGGGAAGGCGTCGCCCTGGCGCTGGACCTGCTTGAAGAGGTCCAGCAATTGCGGGCCGAGAACCGCATGCTCAAGCAGCGACTTGGGCGGCTGGTCGTCGAATAACACCCTCTGTAGGAGCTGCCGAAGGCTGCGATCTTTTGATCCTGTCTTTGATCTTTGGCGCCCGACAGGCCAATGAAAATCAAGATCAAAAGATCGCAGCCTTCGGCAGCTCCTACCCCCGGGGGGGGGCGTTGTGAGCGGGTGCTGTCAGACCTTGCGCGGTAACACCACCATAAACACCGTGCCATCGACCTCATTGGAACTGACTTCTATCGTTCCATGATGCGCATCAACCACTTGCCTGACGATAAACAAACCGAGCCCCAGGCTGGTTGACGGCTGCCCGAGTTCTTCGTCGGCGCTGCGCACCAGTGGATCGAAAATCGTACTGATCGCGTCTTCCGGGATCGGTACGCCATTGTTATGCACCGACAGGCGCACCACCTCGGCCTCGCCGCTGAGGGTAACGGTGACGTCGCGCTTGTCCGAGCCATGCTGCAACGCGTTGCCAATCAGGTTCTGCAACAGTTGATCCAGCCGCCCGGTGTCCCAGACACCTTGGGTATCTCCCGTCACCTTGAGCGTTGGGTCGCACTCCGGGTTGCCGGCGCAGGCTTGGGCGATGGCCTCGCGGGCGGCCTCGGCCAGGTCCATGGCCACCGGCTCGATGGGCAGGCTCTTGCCCAGTCGGCTGCGCACCAGTTCCAGCAAGTCGCTGACCATCACCGCCATGTGCCGGGTGCCACGCTTGATGTGTTGCGCGCAGAGCAGGGCGTCGCCTTCAAGGTTGGCTTTGCGCAGCAGCATCTCGGTCGACAGGCTCACCGCCTGCAAGGGCGCCCGCAGATCGTGGCCGAGGATCGCCAGGAAGATGTCCCGCGAGTGCGTGACCTGCTCGGCATAGGCTGCGGTGGACTCGGCCAGGGCTTGGTCGATGGCTTCGTTGAAGCGGATCATGTCCTGGAAATAGGCCATGTCCGGCGACGCCAGGCTGTTGACCCACCGACGAATCACGCAGGCACGCAGGTGACGGAATTCGGAGGTCATCTGCACCAGATCAAACCCGACGTTGTGCCGCAACTCGCCATGGCTGGCGGCGGCCTGATCGAGGCTGGGGGATTTCTCCGGGCCGTCACCCTTGGCCTTGGCGGCCTGCTCCTGGGCGGTCTGGGCGGTGGTCATGTCCCGGGCGGCGGCCAGCAGGATCGATCGCGCATGATCGCGCAGCGTGACGCGGTCCAACGGCTCGTCGGCCGTCAGGTCGCGGGCAAACTGCTCCCACTCGTCAACGATATGATCAACCTCTACCACAATGAATTCGCTTAAGCGCATGGAGCAGAATCCTGAGCAGGGATGGCGGACAGTGATGCGCATCTTAGCGCCTTACCGGTCAGGTAAACACTGCCGATCTGCGTTGGGCAGGTGCGGTACTTATGTATAGCCGACTACTCAATTGTTGAAGGGTCGGCAACGTTTCCCTGAGGTTAACCCGGCAGTTTTTGAATTATTGTTCATCGTCGATGTTCGCTAGCCTGACGCTTCAAATAATCATGGACGATTGTGTTATGTCAGACGTGCAAACAGGGGCGCCGGCCCTTGATCCAGAGAACACCTGGCAGGGGCCGCATGGCCAACGTGTCAGGCAAACCATCCTTAACTCGAAAGCGCTGATGCCCGCCGACCGCTGGATAAGTGAGGCGCCCGCCCAGGGCGGCTTTCCCGAATGGTACCTAAAGGCGCGAAAAATCGATCGCGACCAGCTCAAGGAGCTATTTGGTCGCCGTTGGTTGTTACAGGGGCAACTTGAAGGGTTGACCGGTCAGTTGCAGCAGGATGTTCGACAGTTTGCCGAACCTCTTTTAACGAACGCCTTGAAAGAAACCTTGAAGGTCGAACTGGATGTCCGTACCGCCCAACTGCGCTTATATGTTCCCGACACGTTAATACTGGGGATCAACAGCGGTGCATTTCATTCCCGGCACATGACCTTGCTGGACGCGGCCCTGCATAACTTCGAAGCCCGCGAAGCCGAAACCGACGCGTTCGGCGACGGCTCCGGTGTGTTTACCCTCGACGCCGAGGGTGCACCGCTGCGGCATTCCCTGAGCGTGGCGCGGTTTGTCACCCTGTGTCGGCAACTGGACCTGGGTGCGCAATACCAAGCGCATCTCAAGCAAGTGTTTCTGCCCGATGCGACGCCCGCGAAAGACGCGCTGCAACAACGATCCGTGGACAGCGCCAAAGCCGCGTTCAAACTCGCGGCGCTGACCGCGTACCTCAAGGGCGACATCACCTCCCACGCCTTCAGCCAGTTGCTGGCGGTGCACGACGCAAAACCCGGGCGCGCCTTGTATGGCGCGCCGATGCTCAATCACCGGTTGTCGCTGATGGGGTTTCGGCTGAGCAGCATCACCCTGTTCAGTGCCGTGGCCGAGCCGACCTGGGTCAAGAACGCCGTGGACGAGATGACGTCTCCGGCCCTGAAGGCGCTGCTCGATGTTTCGAACTCCGTGCCTTTTCTGCCCAGTCAAGACCTGGAGCGATTCAAGCTGCTCAAGGCGTTTTTCGCCAATGGCCCCAAAGGCCTGTCCGAGGAACTGGCGCGTCGTCAGGACACCTACAACCAGAGCCGATTGGTGGGCCATCTGGTCGTTTACATCCCGGATGACCCCGACCATCCCCTGAGGGAATACGCATCGTTCACCGAGTTCATGACCACCCTGACCGGCCAATTGATCCGCGCCGATTACCAGGCGTTTTTCAACCGATTTGTCGCGCAAAAAGACAAGGGATTGTTCTTCGCCAGAGCCAACGAGCGCTTCAAGACCTTCAAATGGCAGCAGCGCAAACCCCTGGACATGGGGCCCTGGTGGCGTGAAACCGCCGTCGAGAATCCCGACCCCGAGCCCATCACCAATCCGTTGACCGGCGACCTGTGGCTGAGCGTTTTCAACGAACGCCGGGCCAAACTCATTGCCGACGCCCGACAGATTGCCGTGCCCACCGGTGACGAAGACGCCAAAAGTCGCTGGGCGCGCCTGACGAGCTACCTCGGCATTGGCTGGAACATCTTCAACTTTGCCGCGCTATTGGTGCCGGGTCTGGGAGAGGCCATGCTCGGCATCATGGCTGCGCAATTGCTGGAGGAACTGGTCGAAGGCGTCGAAGACTGGAGCAAGGGCGACCGCGACGAAGCGTCGGGCCACCTCCTCTCGGTACTGATCAACGGCGCGCAGTTGGCGATGATGGGCGCCGGCCACGTCTTGCCCAAAACCGGTTTGACGCCGATCCAGCCGTCGCCGGTGTTCGATGGCCTGCAAGCGGTGGAACTGCCGAGTGGCAAGCCCAGCCTGTGGAAACCCGACCTCACGCCTTACCAGCACGGCAAACCCTTGGCCAAAGAGGTAAGCCCCGATGCCCTGGGCCTGCATCGGCAGGATGGCGACGTTGTCTTGCCGCTTGAGAACGCCCGCTACCGAGTCAGCGCCGACCCGGCCACCGGTGAATACCGTATCGACCACCCGAGCCGGCCCGACGCCTACAAACCCCGGCTCGCGCACAACGGCGCCGGGGCCTGGCGCAGCGAGCTGGAGCGGCCGCTGATGTGGGACGACGACAAAGTCTGGCAACGCCTGGGCCATTCGCTGAATGAGCTGCCCGCCGCCCGCCAAGCGCAGGTGCGCACGGTCAGCGGTGTGGATCACACCGCCCTGCGGCGCGTGCACGCCGAGGGGGAACGCCCGCCACCGCTGCTCAGCGACACGCTCAAGCGCTTTCGGATTTACACCGAGGCGCAGGACGTCAGCCAACAGATCCTCGACAACCGGATGAGCGATGCACTGGAAGGCTTTCTGCCGACCTTTGTCACCGAACTGCCGGGGTGGCCCGCGAATCGCGCCATCGAGTTGTTTGAAGGGCCCCGGTTGTCCGGCGAATCGATCACGTACGGCCATGCTGACGCCACGGCGGCGCAGACGATCAACGTCAGTCGTGCGCAGTTGCGCAGCGGGCAACTGCCCGAACGCGTGCTGGATGCGCTTCAGGAATCTGAAGTGCGCGACATGCTGGGCTCGCGGCTGTCTGCCGACCGAGCCGCGCGCCTGGATGCGCTGCGCGCACGCCTGGCCATGCATGCCGGACGACAAACCCGGCGCCTGTTCGATTCGCTGTACAACGCCAGCGAGCGGACGAACGAGGCCAGCCTGAGGGTGCTTCAGCAGGTATACCCCAACCTGCCGGGCAGTGTCGGCGAAACGCTGTTGCGCCAGGCGAGCGTTGAGGAACTGAGGTTCATCGAGCAGAAAGGTCGCGTGCCACTGCACATCAAAGCCCAGGCTCGCCAGGCTCTGCACGAAGTGCGGGTGGTGCGAGCGTATGAGGGCCTGTACCTGGGCGACCTGGCCAGTACCGATACCCAGCGTCTGGCGCTGCACAGTATCGAGGCGTTGCCGGGTTGGTCCGACAGGGTGCGGATCGAGGTCCGGCGTTTGTCGTTCAACGGTGAGTTGAGTGACAGCCTCGGGCGCACCGATGCGCCGATCCGCAAAGTGCTGGTGCTTAATGACGAGGGCAAATTCGAAGCGCGCGACGCGCAGGATCAACATCTGCACGGCGCCGACGAGCTGTACGGCGCCGTGCTGCATGCCTTGCCCGATGCGGAGCGCAAGGCGTTGGGCTACGAGATCAATCAGGGCACGCAACTCAAGGACGCCGTACAGCGCCAACCCTTGGCCCATGACCGGTTCGTCGTGATCCTGCAGGACGCGCCCGTGCGTAAACCGGCCTACGACCCGCAGACCATGAAGTTGCGGGGCGGGATGCAGGGTTATCGACATGTGCCGAGTGGAACCAGCGCACGTTATCGCGCACGGCATCTTTATCCCGGTTTCTCCGAGGCCGATCTCGACAGGTTGATAGCGGAGTTTTATCAACGCGGCATCTCCTACGAACGGCAAATCGGAGACCTGGAAAAAGAGTTCAGCGATCTGAACAACACCCTGCAACGCTGGGTGAACTCCAGGACCAAGGCGTTTCGTTTCAGCCCGACGGGGATCGCGGAATGGACCGCGCGCAACGAAATTGCCCGAAGGCTGGTGCGCTGCTGGCAACGGATCGGCCCACGGGGCATCGAGGCCGTCGGCGAGGCCCATCCCCAGCACCTCGACCTCAGCGGTTGTGGGCTCGGTGATCACCTGACGCCGCTGCCACCGCTGAGCGCCAACTTCAAACATGTCACCAGCCTGAGCCTGCGCAACAACCGCCTGCACATCGGCCAGATGGGATTTTTGCAAGCCTTCGATCGCGTCCGCTCACTGGACCTGGGGAGCAACCTGTTGAATCACCTGCCCTCGGTGATTGGCGACATGCGTTACCTCACGGAGCTGATGCTGGGTGATAACCGGATCGAGCTGAGCGAGACCGCCGTGGTCCGCCTGCGAAAGCTCACGCGCCTGCGCGCCTTGTCATTGTCCGGCAACCCGATCCGGCGGTTGCCCGATATCAGCCGGATGCCGCGCATGCAGGTGCTGGTGCTGCACAACACCGGCATTGAAACCTGGCCCGTGGGCCTGTTCGCCAGCCCCCGGCCACGCAATATTTTCATCGACATGACCCACAACCCCATTCGCCGCTTACCCGACGTTGCGCCCGGCTCGTTCCGTGCTGAACTGATCGCCAGGACCCATGTCAGTCGCGGGCCGCGCTGGATGTCGGCCCAGATCCTGGAGCGCCTGAGGTTGTATATCGAATCGGTGGGCATGGACCCGGAGCGGCCCTATCCGCCCCGCGGCACGCTGGACAGTACGCAGTGGGCCGAAGGCATGTCCGATGCGCAGCGGAAGCGGCGCCTGGATATCTGGGAAACGCTGGAAGACGAGTGGGGCTCCGAGCCCTTTTTCAATCGTATCCGGGGCCTGACCGAAACCGCCGACTTCAGGGCCTCCGGCCGTTATCGCATCGACCTGACCAGCAAAGTCTGGCGGATGCTGGAGGCCATGGGCGAAAACGCCGAACTGCGGGAAAAACTCTTCGCCGAAGCCTTGTTGCCGACCGAGTGCGTGGACGGGCTGACCCAGGTGTTCAACGCCATGGGCATCGAAGTGTTGATCCACGAGGCTTATCGGTTGGCCAATCCCGATCTGATCGAAGCCGAACTGGTGGCGCTGGCCCGGGGCCGATCACGGTTGCGGCAACTCGACGCCATCGCCCGGCGCCGGGTTTCCGAGCGTTTGGCGGCCAAGGAAACGTTTCGACGTCTCGATGCTAACGGCGAAGTGGTCGGGACCATCGATGTGGTGGAAGTGCACCTGGCCTATATGACTGATCTGGCCAAGCGACTCGACTTGCCATGGCAGGCGCGGGGCATGCAGTTTCGCGCGATTGCCGGCGTGAGCGAGGCGATGATCGAAGCCGCGTATGAGCGGGTGCTGGCGCTGGAAGAAGGTGATCTGCTGCGCGATGCGATTGCCGAGCAGCCGTTCTGGAAAACCTGGGTCGAGACCACGTACGCCGAAGACTTCGACGTCCTCAAGCGCCGGGTGGATTGGATCACGGCCTACAAAGTCGCCATGGATGAGCGCGCCGTTGAAGGTCTGGCGCCCGCAGCCATTGCGCGTCTGGATCAGCAACTGACCGAGCTGGCCCAGGCGTTGGGTAAACCACTGGGCGAGGTCGCTCCGGGGCAAATCATGACCGACGCGGCGTATGACGCCGAACTCAACAGCGCCATCGAGGAGATGGATAACTTGCTCAAAACCCTGACCCAGCAAGCCATGGATCGGGCCAGGTTGACGCGCGTTGAACTGCCGTTCGAGGTTGATCTGCAGCCTTGAGATCAATGCAAAAAAACCTGTGGGCGGTTCGCCCCCACAGGTTTTCTGTATCGCGTCAGAACAGAAAGTAGCGCTGGGCCATCGGCAGGGTTTCTGCCGGCTCGCACCACAGCAACACCCCGTCAGCCTTGACCTGATAGGTCTGCGGATCGACGTCGATGTTCGGCAGGTAATCGTTGTGGATCAGGTCGGTTTTCTGCACCTCGCGGCACCCTTTGACCACGGCGATTTTCTTCTTCAACCCCAGGGCTTCGGGCAATCCGGCGTCCTGGGCGGCCTGGCTGATAAAGGTCAGGCTGGTGGCGTGCAACGAGCCGCCGTAACTGGCGAACATCGGTCGGTAGTGCACCGGTTGCGGGGTCGGGATCGAGGCATTGGCGTCGCCCATCAGGCTCGCGGCAATGGCGCCACCCTTGAGGATCAGCGTCGGTTTCACGCCGAAAAACGCCGGGCGCCAGAGCACCAGGTCGGCCCATTTGCCCACTTCGATTGAGCCCACTTCATGGCTGATGCCGTGGGTGATCGCCGGGTTGATGGTGTACTTGGCGATGTAGCGTTTGGCGCGGAAGTTGTCGTTGCCTTCGCCGTCGCCCGGGAGCGCGCCGCGCTGTTTTTTCATCTTGTCGGCGGTCTGCCAGGTGCGGGTGATGACTTCGCCGACGCGGCCCATGGCCTGGCTGTCGGAGCTGATCATCGAGAACGCGCCGAGGTGTTCGTCGATGGTGTTGCGGGTGAACGGCCGGGTCGGGTTGGTTGAACTCGGCAATACGTTCTTGAAGCCGCAGGCCTTGATGATGTCCGGCGCATGGCCGCCGCCCGCGCCTTCGGTGTGGTAGGTGTGGATGGTGCGGCCCTTGAACGCGGCGAGGGTGGTTTCGACGAAACCGGACTCGTTGAGGGTGTCGGTGTGGATCGCCACTTGCACGTCGTATTGGTCGGCGACACTCAGGCAGTTGTCGATACTGGCGGGGGTGGTGCCCCAGTCTTCGTGCAGCTTCAAACCAATCGCGCCGGCCTTGACCTGCTCGATCAACGGCTCCGGCAGGCTGGCGTTGCCCTTGCCGGTGAGGCCGATGTTCATCGGGAACGCGTCCGCCGCTTGAAGCATCCGCGCCAGGTGCCACGGCCCGGAGGTGCAGGTGGTCGCGTTGGTGCCCGTGGCCGGGCCGGTGCCGCCGCCGATCATGGTGGTGACGCCGCTCATCAGCGCTTCTTCGATCTGCTGCGGGCAGATGAAGTGGATGTGGGTGTCGATGCCGCCAGCCGTGA
>Ga0302175_10000613_pt1 | contig 11231 bp, 9 predicted proteins | sample I_Fen_N3_3_FD_198791 | JGI IMG/M metagenome (GOLD analysis project Ga0302175, IMG submission 198791) | Peat permafrost microbial communities from Stordalen Mire near Abisko, Sweden - I_Fen_N3_3 | ecosystem: Environmental > Terrestrial > Soil > Wetlands > Permafrost | place: Sweden: Abisko...
GGCCCCACTTCAACACAACCGGATGCTCCGCCCGTTCGCAGCACGTTAGGGCGGAGCATCCGGCATCGGCGATCTAAGCGGCCTGGTGGAGCAGGCCTTGCTCGCGGATTTCCCTCTCGGCGTTCTCCCAGTCCTCCTCATGGTGTCCGTGAACACATCCCCGTGCTTCGTACAATTCGTAGGCACGTAGCTTGATTCGCTCTCGCAAGTCCTCGACCTCTCGGTTAGACGAGGGCTGCCGCTGTAGTTGTGATGCTGACTCGATTGCTAACGGTTTTGACATATACACTCCTTGAGGTTCTGATTCTGTTGTTGTAGTTAGGCTGAGTGAGGCTCACCGCCAGGATTGCGCTGGCGAGTGGGAACCTGCGAGGCGGGTCGCGACAGCCTTCGCCGAACCAGGCGCGCAGGCGCCACTCATCGTTGGTGATGGAACCTCAATAAAGTGTGCTGAACCTACTGAACGGGCGGAGGCCGGAGATGGGACTCAGGATCGAATCCCTGGAATGGAGGTGAACTCGGGATGACGACCGGGAGCAAGGTCTCCCGCCTCCGGATCAAGTGTGGAGTCGAAATTGCTCCGACACACCAAAACAAAATAGGTGCGGTCTTCGGCAGTTTCCGCAGTGTCTCCTCACCGTCGAGGTAAGCCTGCGTCGTCGCAAGCTTCAGGCTGGATCTCTGAATCTCATAGCGGGCGAGTTTCGCGTTGGCGCAGAGAATCAGGAGAAGCGCACATAATACCCACACGCTGCCATGCCGCATCTTCGCTTTCTCGACGAAGCGCTTTCCTAGGTCTCGGAAGTCACGCGACACGATTGGTGCCCTCACTGCTAGGTTCAAACCCCCCATGCTTACAAAGTTTCGGGCGAATTTACCACGTTGGATCATCTGGCTGAGTCGTGAGCGCACGGCGCTCTGCTACCCGACAAACGGCTGTTTACTAGGGCTTAACCTGCCTAACCGCGAGCGGAGCCCCTTCGTCGACTTCGGAATGCCCTCGCCTGAATGAAGCTCCATCCCATACATGCTAGAGCCACAAGCACAATCCATGCGGCGTTCAGCCGGATGGCTAAATTAGCTCCGGAGAATCCGACCAGGAGAACATAGGGGTAAAGATATTCGATGGCATGATCTCGATCGTTCAAACATTGAAGCATATAGAGTATTGCGACGTAGGCTAACGAGCCGACCAACATCGACAAGGGATGAATATGCCACGTACTCCAAAATAAGTCCTGAGAGCCTCCGGCGAAGTAGCGAAGATCTTCCACCAGAGCGACCGCTGCAATCCCTCCAATCGCAGCTGACCCGAATGCGATCAACGTATTATCTCTCCGGTTGCTAGTTCTTCGTCTTCTTCCGCTCATACGTTTCGCCGATCGTCACCGCAACGGGTGGTTCTTCCTGAACTTACAAAAGCCCTTCTTCAGTCCGGCCAGATGACTCTACGGAGCGGCAATCTGAAAGCGGAGCACTGATTCGGCAATGCGATACTGGTATTTCGCCGCCGCAAACTGAATTTGAGCCTCGGTTTGCTGCAGTTGCGCCTGGCTTAGTTCCACGATCGAGCCCAGTCCGAGGGTGTAGCGCGTCTGTGACAGGTCCGCTGCAAGATTGGTCTGATCGACAAACTGCTGCGTCACCGAAATCCGGCTGTAAGCCGCATTCGCGTTAAGCCAGCTCGTCCGCACGTCATTGGCGATGCGATCCCTCAATTCCCGCGACTGCTCCCGGCTGGCCTGCGCCCTAAGGGCCGCTTCCCGCGATCGTGCCGGGTACAGGAATCCGTTGAAGATCGGGATGTTAATGTTGACGCCGACCGCTCCATACCAGCTCTCCAGCTGCGGAGCACCGGTCGGTACGCTGCCCACCGTGCCCAGCACGCGAATATCCGGCAGCAGCAGATCGCGCTCCGCCTTCTGAAAGTGCTGGGCGGCTTGATACTCGTAGTCCTGCGCTGCGATCTCAGGCCGATTGCTAAATGCCAGGTCAACCAGTTGCGCCACCGCATCAGACGGAGGATTCAGTTGTGTCTCCGGATCGACCAGGTCAAATTGCTGCTGTGATGACGAACCCAGGATTTCAGACAACACCGAGAGCGCGGCCTGGTAGTTGTTCTGCGCATCCAGCAGCAGTAACTTCGCCTGCGAAACATTGGCGTTGGCGAAGCTTACATCGAGTTGCGATTTGAGTTTGTTGTTGAACAGAGTTGTGATCTGGTCGCTGACCAACTGGCGGGCGCTCACCGTCTGGTCCGCAACCTTCAATTCCGCGTTCGCCTGCAGCGCATTGTAAAAAGCCTGGTCCGCCGCGAGTTTGATCTGTGCAGCCGTGGCTTGAGCATTCAAGTTCGAAGCCTTGGCGCGAAGTGCTGCCGTCGCTACCAGGTTATTCGTCCGGCCAAAATCAGTGATGAGCTGCGCCAGCGTCACTCCCGCCGCCACACGCTCGTAAATGATCGGGTTATTCAGAGCACCAGCAGCAATTCGGCTTCCGGGTTGCGGTTCGACCGCCGTCACACTGCCGTAAACGGTGGGATAATAGTTGGACTTGGCTTCACGCGTAATCTGTTGTGATGCCATGGCCAGCAGGCGATACACGGAAACTTGGGGGTTGTTGCGCAGCGCCAGCGCTTCTGCGTCCTGCACGGTCAAACGAAGTGCTGCCGAAGCGGGGACAGGTTGTGCCGGAACCTGTGAGGAATCAGTCCCTGCAGGATTCGCGGCCGGGACCTGCGCCGCCATCCCAGCCGTCAGAAACGTGACGCCCAACACAATCAGAAATGTCTTCCTTCTCACGCCTGCACCTCCGGAGTGGGTTGCTCTTCTTTGCGGTGGATCAGCAAATACGCAGCAGGAACCAGAAACACGGTCACAACGACAGAGACCGTCAGGCCGCCGATAATCGAGCGCGCCAGCGGCGCGTACTGCTCGCTCCCTGCCTCGAGCGCCAGCGCCATGGGGATCATTCCCAGGATGGTCGCCAGAGAGGTCATCAGCACGGGACGCAGACGCACGCGGCAGGCCAGCGCCACCGCTTCCCGAATGGCCATTCCCTGCCGCCGGTAAATGCGCGTCACATCGACGATGAGAATGCTGTTTGACACCACGATGCCGGTCATCATGATGACGCCCATCAGCGACATGACGTTCAACGTCGTGCCGGTGAGCAGCAGGAAGACAAGCACACCGGTGATGCCCGGTGGAATTGCCAGCAGAATAACCAGCGGATCAATGAATGACGCGAACTGCGCCATCAGGATGAGGTATACCAGCACAATCGAGAGCAGCAGACCGATTCCAAAGCTCTTGAACGACTGCCGCATGCCTTCGACCGAACCGCGCATGGTGACGCGCACGTTGTCCGGAATCGTGGTGTCGCTGATGATCTTGTCCACACGGTTGGCAACGCCTCCCAAGTCCTCCGACGAAGGCGCCACGTAAACGTCGATGACGCGCCGCAGTTGGTAATGATCCACTTCGGTCGGCGTGTTGATGATCTTCGTGCTGGTAACAGCTTCGAGATCGGTAGGGTTCAGGTTGTTGCTGGCATGAATCGGAATCTGCTTCAGGTCGAGGAGCGACTTCACCTGCGTCTCGGGATACTGCACCGTGAGCATGTAGTTGTTGCCATTCTTGGGATCGACCCAGTAACTGGGAGCGATCATGCCATTGGAGGTCAACGCGGTGATCACGTTGTTCACCACCTCTTTCGAAGACAGGCCGAGCTTTGCCGCCATCTCACGATTTACATCGAGGCTGATGCCGGGATAATCAAGGTCCTGCGGAACCAGAACGTCGCTGACGCCCTTCACTCCTCGAATTTTGCGGGCCAGGTCTTGCGCGATCGCGTACGCCGATTTCATGTCGCTGCTGCTGACCTGAAGATCGATTGGCGCAGGCAGTCCGAGGTTCACGACGGCATCCACCAGACCGCCGGCCTGGAAGTACGTCGAAAGTTCCGGCAGATCATCCGAGAGCTTTCGCCTCACGCGATTCATGTACTCGTAACTACCAACTTTGTGGTTTTCCTTCAGGCTGACCTGAACGAATGCCGTGTGCTGTCCCGAGTTGGTGGTGTAGATCGCAGAGAAGTCAGGCGTAATCCCGATATTAGAGACGATCATCCCCAGATCGCTCTGCGGAACAACCTGTCGGATGTCTTCCTCGACATGCTTGATGTATTCGTTGGTCAGTTCAATGCGAGTTCCCGTGGGTGCTTTGATGTTGATCACGAACTGTCCGGGATCGGTGCGGGGGAAGAACGAGACTCCCAGGAAGGGATACAGCCCAAGGCTGAAGACGAACACGCCGAGGATGGCGAACACCGTGGCAGCCGGACGCATCAGCGTTTTGCCGACCGCGATGTCGTAGTGCATCAGCATCTGATCGTATTTATGGTTGAAGCCGTTCACAAAGCGCGCGAAGGCCGTCTTGCTGCCGTGGTGGGCGACCGAGCCATGGCCCTTGATAAACCGCGCACAGAAGAGCGGAACCACGGTCATCGCCACCATGTACGACGCGAACAGTGAGAACACCACCGAAGCCGCCAGCGCCGTGAACAAGAATCGGCTGACCCCATAGAGAAAAACGACCGGAAAGAAAACGATCGCCGTGGTGAAGGTCGCTGCCAATACCGGCAGCGCGACTTCCTGCCCACCGCGCTCGGCGGCAACTTCGGGACTTTCCCCTTCCTCGAGATGCCGAAAGATGTTTTCCAGCACGACGACGGAGTTATCGATCAGACGCGAGAAAGCCAGCGCAAGTCCGCCCAAAACCATGGAGTTAATGGAGCCACCGCTGGCGTTGATGGCGAGAAATGCCGCCAGTGCGGAAAGCGGGATCGACAGCATCACCGCCAGGGTTGCACGAAAGTTGCCCAGGAAGATCAGGATCATGAACGCGGTGAGCACCAGTCCAATGCCACCTTCGTTGCCCAGGTTCTTAATCGCAGTTTTGACGAATACCGACTGGTCGAACACCACGCGGGTTACCAGCGTCTTTGGAACATCGAGCAGGTTTTTCAGGGATTCACGGACCCCGCTTACAATCGAGATGGTGTTGCTGTTGCCGCCCTGCTTCAGGATTGGGAGATACACAGAGCGCTGGCCATCGACCCGCACGATGTTGGTCTGAATCGCATTGGCATCTTTAGCGATGCCAACATCAGCCACCATGACTTCGCCGTTTCCTTCGGTCTTCAAAGGCAACCGATTGATTTCTTCTGTCGTTGGAAGCTGGCTGTTGGTGTAGATGTTGTAGTCCTTCGGGCCAATGCGAACGTCCCCAGCAGGCAGAATTGCATTCGCCTCATTGACGGTCCGTACCACGTCCATGAGGCTCAACTGGTGGGCTTCCAACTTCACCGGATCGACATACACTTGAATCTGGCGATACTTCCCGCCGAACGGTTGCGGCACTGACGCACCCGGTACGTTGGCGATCTGGTTGCGCACGGTGAACTGCCCCAGGTCGTGCAGTTCGGTCTCATTCAAGCCAGCGCCCTTAAGCGTAATAAGGCAAACGGGCAAACTCGAAGCGTCGAACTTCAGCACCACCGGTGGCAAAGTTCCAGGAGGCAGTCGCCGTAGCTGCGCCATGGCAAGGTTCGAGATGGTGCTCACGGCGGCGTCCGCGTTCGTGCCCGGCTGGAAGTACACCTTAATCAGGCTCACCCCGGTTAGCGAGCGCGACTCGATGTGATCAATACCGCTGCCCAGAGTGAAAAACCGCTCGAACGGATTGGTGATGTTGGCTTCGATCTGCTCCGGTGGCATGCCGTTGTAAAACGTTGCCACCACCACTACGGGAATGTTGATCTCGGGAAACAGGTCGACTGGCATGCGCGCCATCGTCGCCACGCCGACCACGGCGATGACGAGGCACATCATGACGATGAAGAAGGGGTAGCGAATCGCAAAACCTGGCATCAGTCCACTCCTCCCTGGTTAGCGTCGGAGTTGAACTTGGTCAGCTTCGGTTCCACCACTTGACCGGGCTGGAACGAGCCGAAATTCCCGACGATGACTCGCTCGCCTTCGATTAACCCTGCCAATACCTCGACTTGGTTCGGATCTTCGAGGCCGGTCTGTATTTCGCGCTGCTGCACTCGGTTCTGCTGGTCGACAATCAGCACGCTGGCTTTGCCGTCGTGGTACTGCACCGCTTGAATCGGAATGGTCAGGGCGTTTCCATGGTTTTGCACTTCCAGCGCTACGTTGGCGTACATTCCCGTTTGTAGCTTGTACGTCTCATTGGGAACGTCGATCTCTACCTGCATGGTGCGGGTGGTGCGGTCGAGCGCGTCGGTGAATCGCGTTACGTGTCCCGTGAAGTGCTCGCCCGAAGACGTCACTGTCACGTCAGCGGGTTCGCCAATACGCACCGCCGCCGCCAGCGATTCCGGAACGGGTATCCGCAGCCGCAGGATATTAACTTGCGCCAGCTTCACCACCGGCGCTGAATTGTTGTTGGAAGTACCAGCCTGCACCAGCGCGCCAGTGTCGGCGTAGCGCCAGGTGACTACGCCATCGAAAGGTGCGGTGATGCGCGTGTAGTCCGACATCGCCGACACTTGGCTATTCGTAGCCTGCGACATCTCCAGTTGCTGCCGCGCGGCCGAGAGCGCCGACTTCGCGGACTCGACTTGCGCTTGCGCTGCGCGGTCCTTGGCTTCGGCATCGTCCAGTTCCTGCTGGGCCACCAGGCCCGGCCGCGACTTGGATGCTTGTGCTAAACGCACCGCGTTGGCGTGCAGCGCTTCGTACTGCGCCTGGTTGCGCGCAACTTCGTTCTGGGACCGCTCGATTTCCTGTTGACTGCGTCGCACCCCGGCCCCTGCGCCCTTCAGCTCGGCCACGAGTTCCGGCACTTCCAGCACAGCCAGTACTTGGCCAGTCTTTACCCTGTCGCCTATATCGACATTGATCTTGCGAATGTAACCCGCGACCTTGGCGTGGACTTCGATCTCTTGGTAGGGAAGAAATTCCCCTGCCACTGAGAAGGTGTTTCCGATGGGAGCGCGTTTTGCGACGGCAATGGCTGCAGGGACAACATCACGCCCATTGTGGGTATGGGCTGGCGCACTTGCGAGCACCCGGCTCACAATCAGGACTGCGATCGCCAGGCACAGCACCGCTCCGACAAGCGCAAGAAGCTTGTAGTTACGACGTACCCTCATTTTTGTTCCTCGTTGCAAGCGAGTCGGCTCGCTTGCGGGCTCGGACCTCTGGCAGTCAGGCCAGACGGCTACATAAAAAGACACCCTAGCTAACTGGGAATTCGTGAACGATTCGCTAATTACCGAAGAGGTGGGGGACGGAGAAAGCGATGCAGGTAAAGCTGGCTCAGCAGGGCCGGTGCGGGCGTGCGGCAAATGGAGTCACAGAAACGTTCTGAGTGCTTGTGAAGAAAGTAGATTAGAAGGGAGGCAAGCCAGAGGACCGTGAAACTCTGAGAAATCGGCTGCGCCCCCTGCCTGTCTCCGTCGAGCCACAGCTTCGATGAGGTCGAAGTGTCGACGTGGTCGCCCTGCTGGTATACAGAAACTTTGGCGTGCAGCGCGAAAGCGAAGACCAGCACACACGCTGCCAGCAGCAAAAGTCGCCAGCAAGCTGGGCTCAAAGTCTTCTCCGGCGAGGTCAAGGGAGGCATGTCCACAAAATCTTATACGCACGAACCCCATTTTGGTGAGCAGAGCTGCTCCCGATTCCAATGAGCATCGCACTATGAGCCCGGCTCCCGCACAGTCACGACATGATCGCCCGCCACATTCCGCAATTGCTGGGTCACTCCTGAGGGCCATCGAATTTCGACTAGATCTGCCAAAGGGTCCGCCCCGAGGCCAAAGTGGACGGGCGCGGCGCTGGATGACGCATAACCCGCGCTCGTGGACATATGGTTGTACTGGGTGCCGCTCTTGGTCACAACCTTTATGAGCGCTCCGATGCCATCCCGGTTGCTTTTCGTTCCCTGGAGCTTAAACTCCAGCCAATGATTCGCACCTGGGCTCTCATTGATCCAGATCTCCGCTGGCGCGGCGAGCGCACTGACGACTACATCCAGCCGCCCATCCCCATTCAGGTCGGCGACCGCCGATCCCCGGTGTCGCGACGGGGGGAACGTAGTCAGTCCTGCCTCCGCCGTCAATGCGGCAAATTTCATTCTGCCCAGGTTGCGAAAGACGGTGTTGGGCTGCTCAATCGCGGTCATGGGAGAGGACAACAGCGACTGGACATGCCCGCGGGTAACAAAAACGTCCTTCCAGCCGTCATTGTCAAAATCAGCGATCGTGGGAGAATAGCCACCCATGGTCTGGCTGAGCAGGGCCATGCCGCTTTCCTCCGTCACGTCAACGAAATCTCCCTTCCCCGTATTGCGATAGAGGGGAAACGTCTCCTGGTCGAGAGCTACCACGCAAATATCGGGATAGCCGTCATTATCGAGGTCACGGAAGTCAGCGCCCATACCCGAGATGTATACCCCGTCTCCTCGCAGCAGGACGTTGACATCGGAGGCGACTTCGTCTAACTTCCCGCCGCCCTTGTTGCGGAAAAACGAATTATCCATCTTGTCGTTGGCAACGAAGAGGCTCATTCTGCCGCTGTGATCGAAATCGGCCGCCGCCGCACCCATTCCCTTTCCAGGATGCGCACGGAACCCTGATGCAGCCGAGGTGTCCCGGAAAGTGCCGTCTCCATTGTTCAGAAACAATTGATTGGGGGTCGCCTTGTACAGTTTTGGGTGGCAGTAATCACGGTGACCTTGAACGTTGCAGGCCGGTTCGTCGTCAAACTGCCACTTCAAATAGTTGATGACCACCAGGTCCAGCAGGCCGTCATTATCGACGTCCATCCAAACGCCGCCCACCGACCACAGTGGCCCAAATTCAGGATCGGGTTTGTTGAGACCAACCTTGGCCGTCACATCCGTGAAGGTGCCATCGCCGTTATTGTGATAAAGGGTATTGCGGTAAACGCCGGCGACGAAGATATCTTCGTACCCGTCGTTGTCGTAATCACCGATGGCAACGCCAACGTCGTAGCCGCTCCCCCCGAGTCCGGCCTTTTCGGTAACGTCGGTGAAGTGCCCTTTGCCGTCGTTCTCAAAAAGGCGGTTCGAGTATTTCGGAGACGTCTTCTGGAGCGTCTTGATGTCTGCCCCGTTTGTGAAAAAGATGTCCAGCTTGCCGTCGTTGTTATAGTCGAAGACGGCCACGCCACCGACCATGGTTTCGGGTGCATGACGCTCAGGGGTCTCACAACCATCGAGCTTGAAGCCAATCGGCTGGTATCGAAACTTGATCGCGGTCTCGGCTATCGGCTTATCTGCGGTCGCAGCGGCCTGTTCCTGTTGTCGAATGCCCGGCGCGCCGGAGAGGCTCGGTACCTGCGCGCTCAGCGGTATCGATAGCAGTATTACGGCAATCGTGCGAGCGCATTTCCACTTGTCCATGGCCGGTCCGTAGAGCTATCAGTGTAAAGCTCTTCGGGCAATCATTGCCCGCTGCAAGCAGTCGGAAGCGGCCATTGCCGGGGTTGCCGGCATCTCCCGGTGGACACAGGAATGCACAGCAAAGTGGCGCAGTGCAATCACACATGCTCAGAGGCCGAAACGCCCGACTGGATGGTTCAGGGCTGCGATTCCCTGAGCAACTCCTGCAGATGATCCTGCCAGATCGCCGGAAGCGTATGCGTCCCGTGCCCACGGGTCTGATCGGTAATCGGCAAAAGTGCGTATTTACCTCTGGGAACGCGTTTGATCTGCACTTCCATGATCCCGAGTTCCGGCGGATTGATGAAGTCATCGGCCGAGTTAATTGCCATTACGGGCACACGGACTTTCTCCAGATTGGGCGATGGGTCGTAGTTGCGCGAAGCATCGAAGGCATAGAAAAAGTCGTTGGCATCGGTCGACGCCATGCGGGTGTGAATGAAATTGTCCAGATAGGTGTCGGCTGCGTCCCGCGAAGGATATTGTTTCTGCATCTGCAGCGGACTGCTGCCCATGACGAGCAGCACATCGAGCGCTGTTTTCAAACCGGGTGGTGGCATTTTGTACTCGCCGCTTTCCCACGCTGGATCCTGGCGAATTGCGTCCATCGCGATCTTGCGCATCATGCGATTACGCCCGGCGATTTGCACCGGCAAACACGCCAGCGGCATCATCGCGTCCATGAAGTCCGGATAGGTTTCGCCCCACACCCACGAATGCATGCAGCCCATCGATGTGCCGATGATCAGTCGAAGGTGATTCACCTTCAGCCCGTCGACCAACAGCTCATGCTGCGCCGTCACCATGTCGTCGTAGTCGTAATGCGGAAAGCGCGCATGCAGGCCATCGCTGGGCTTGCTCGACTTTCCATGCCCGATCCCATCCGGCAGGACGACGTAGTAGCGAGTCGCATCGAGCAATTGTCCCGGCCCAAACAGCACGCCCGCGAACTGCGGCGAGACGAACTGCTTGCCTGAGCCAGTCGTTCCGTGAAGGATCATGACAGCGTTCGTAACTCTGCCGCTTGCGTCACGTTTCGGTGTGCCGAATGTCGTATAGTGCAGCCGCAGGCTTGGCAAAACCTCACCCGAGCGAAAATGGAAGTCTTGCACGACGAAATCGCCTTCGATTGAAGTCGGCGCGTTTTGAGCCACCATGCACGTCGCGCAGACAATCAGGCCTATCCAGACATAGACGAAAACTTTCAACATACACATCACCTGCCCATACGACCTTCAGCTTGGTTCGGGCCAATCTTACCAAGCCCTGCACGATTTGGATCCTGATAGCAGAAAGCTTGCGCAGCTTCCGTGTGTCCACTTTGCCGCTTTCGGCAACGCATCTTTATCGGCGCCGCCAATCCACGTGAATGGCGGCTAGAACCGTGCCAAGTGACCGTACCGAGAAGCCGGCCCGGCCACAAGGGCAATTCGAGGGCAATGGCATTTCCGAAGGCTTTCTAATGAGGACGTTACGTTACTCTTTGCGCCGCGTAAGTTCATTAGATTCTGTGAATGGTGGCACTCATAACCCAAAGGTCGTAGGTTCAAATCCTACCCCCGCAATCAAATTCACTGCCCTCCATCCGCCCAAAGAGGCGATTTATTAGTTTTACGAGTTTCTGGGCGGGATCGCATGTTAGACCCGCATCCAACGGTGGCGGAAAGAGTTAGCTCCAAAAAGACAGAGCATGTCAAAGCAATCCTGCGCTTGCCCGCTCGCATCGCTGAATGCTAC
>Ga0302175_10000614_pt1 | contig 11202 bp, 8 predicted proteins | sample I_Fen_N3_3_FD_198791 | JGI IMG/M metagenome (GOLD analysis project Ga0302175, IMG submission 198791) | Peat permafrost microbial communities from Stordalen Mire near Abisko, Sweden - I_Fen_N3_3 | ecosystem: Environmental > Terrestrial > Soil > Wetlands > Permafrost | place: Sweden: Abisko...
CGCCGACACGCTGAGGTTGTGGCTGCCGCTGATGATGGTCGGCGCGTCCGTGGTGAAGTCGGTGACGATGGCTTTGGTGTGCACCAGCAGGTTGCCCTTCTGGCCTTTCATGTTTTCCTTGAGCCAGCCTTCCAGCCCGGTGTTGAGCAACGCCGTGGCGGCGAATTCAGCGGTGCGGTCGGCGTGGAAACCGGTGATGCTGCTGGCGGTGTTTTGCAGGCCGTAGCGCAAGATGTCGTCGTGGGGTTCGCCGAGCAAAGCGTTGAGGATCTCATCGGGCAGCGCGAACGCCGTGACGAACAGCACGTCTTTTTTCGCGGCGTTGATGATTTCGACGAATGCCTTTAAGTCACCCTGGCCCGAGCGTGGCGAAAACCCGGCGAACAGCGGTTGCGTCGGGTCCATGGGGTTGTTTTTGGTCAGCCAGGTTCGCGTCGCGCCCACATCCGCCGGGTTCGCCCACACCTCTTCAAAGGTTTGCAGATAACAGGCGCCGACCCGCGCATCGTCCAGCACATGCACCACGTTCGCCTGGCGGTAAACGCCGTTGGGCGTGAAGTTGGTACTGCCGCAGAGCACCGCTTGCGGCTGATGCAAGCCCGCCCCATCAAGTTTGCTCAGGACAATGAACTTGTCGTGGAAGATGCTGTGGGTGACACGCCCGCGCTTGTTCGCCGCCGGGATTTTTTCCAGGCTGGCTTCGTTCATCGTGGTGTCGGGATCATCCGGCTGCGCGTGGTACAGCACCCGCACCTTGACCCCACGGGCGAACGCGGCGTTCACCTCATCAATGATCGACTGCAACTGGTACTCGTAGATCGCAATATCCAGCGCCCATTGATCATCCACCGCGCGCTGGATAAACCCCAGCAGCCGTCCGAGCAAACCGTTTTCCAGCCACTGTTGCGCCGCGATGGGCCAGGCTTCGATAGGCAGGTTCTTGTTGGCGCTGATTTGCGCATCAAGGTCGGGAAACTTGCGCTGGAATGCCTGGCTCGCCGCGACTGCGCGGTTGAAGATCACGCTCTGATTTTTTGGTAAACCATCGTCGGAGGTAATCGTCAGCTCCAGGGATTCGCCCAGTTGCGGCGCGTCGGGCGTGCCGTAGGCCAGGTGCACGCGGTACTGCATCGTCGTCCCCGGGTTGACCGCGTAATCGGCCCAACGGAATTTCTGCAACGGTGCGATATCGCTGGGGGTGGCGTGGTATTGGGGGAAGGTGTGGACCTTGCCGGGGAAGGTCAGGCTGTTGAACAGGAACAGCCAGGGCTTGGTGCCTGACTGTTTCTCGATGGCAAACCCCAGCAAGCCTTTGCGCCGGGGTTCGGCCAGGTCCATGGCCAGTAATACGCCGTTGGTACCGGCGTAGGCTTTGATGCGGAAATCATCCTGATGGTTGGCGACTAGAACGCGCATGGCTCACTCCTGTGAAGATCAAAAGATCGCCGCCTTCGGCAGCTCCTACGGGTTAAGCGTAAACAACAATCCATGTAGGAGCTGCCGAAGGCTGCGATCTTTTCGGCTCACTACACATCATCAATATGCCGATACTCAGCGTGCAGCTCGCTAGCCAATACCTTAGCCCGCCCCAACCGAATCGGCCCGCGCTCGATATCAATCAGCAGCCCCGGACACGCCAGCACCGGCAACCCCGGCCATTCTTTCAAACGCCCATCGGTCACCAACAACAAACGCTGCTGTTCTGCCGGAAAGCGCTTCTGCCGAGCGCTCAGCCATTGCCCCGCCTCACCCAGCGCCGCAAGCAACGGCGTGCCACCGCCCGCCCCCAACCCGCCGAGCCAGTCACGCAAACCGCTGGACGCCTTGAGACCTTGGACCTGCCACTTCGGCGTATTGCCGCTGGCGGTCAATAACGCCAGCCGTGCCCGCTGCCGGTAAGCGTCATCGAACAGTTGCGCCAACAGGCCCTTGGCATCGCTCAACGCCTGATGACGGCGGGTCGAAGCCGAAGCGTCGACGATCACCAGCCACAGTTCATGGGCCGAACGGGTGCGCAAATGAAACAGCAGATCTTCATGCCGACGCGGGCGACCATTGAGCAGCGTGCCGGGCCAGTTGATCGAGCCTTGCGGGGCGGCTCGACGTTTGCCTTGGCGACCATGCTCCAGGCGTCCGGCGCGGGGTTTGGCATTCGCCCCCGCGTCAGATCGAGGGCGAATGCCTAAGGCTTTTTTGGCCAGCTCGGGACCTCACGGCGTGCACCTACCGGCAGCGCCTGGGCGGGCATTTCACCCCATTGGCCCTGGCCTTCGCCGGGGTTGGCGGGTTGGGTCGAGGGCGGCTGAGTGTGTTGCGGCCCCGGTGGCGACTGTTCGCGACGACGATGACGCAAGGCAAATTCGGCGACCGCGTCGATATCTTCCTCGGCAATTGCACCCGCCCCACGCCAGGCAGCATGGGCACGGGCAGCGCGCAACCAGACCAGGTCGGCGCGCAGGCCATCGACACCGGCGGCAAAGCAGCGCTCGGTAATCTGCGCCAGTGCGGCGTCATCCAGAGGGATGCTCGCCAATGCACTGCGAGCCTGTTGGCAGCGTTCGCGCAGGGCGTGCTGCTGGCTTTCCCACTCCGCGCAGAAACCTTGAGGGTCGCTGTCGAAGTCCAGCCGACGACGGATGATCTGACCCCGTTGCATCGGCTCGGTGTGCCCACTGAGCGCAACGTTCAGGCCGAAGCGATCGAGCAGTTGCGGCCGTAGCTCTCCCTCTTCCGGGTTCATGGTGCCGATCAGCACAAACTTCGCCGAATGCCGGTGGGAAATGCCGTCGCGCTCGATCAGGTTGGTGCCGCTGGCGGCCACGTCGAGCAGCAGGTCCACGAGGTGATCGGGCAGCAGATTGACTTCATCGACGTAGAGCACGCCGCCATCAGCCTTGGCCAATACACCGGGGGAAAATTGTGCGCGCCCCTCGCTCAGGGCGGCATCGAGGTCAAGGGTGCCGACCAGGCGTTCTTCGGTGGCGCCCAGGGGCAAGGTGACGAATTGGCCGCTGGCGAGCAGATCGGCCAGGCCTCGGGCCAGGGTCGATTTGGCCATGCCGCGCGGGCCTTCGATCAGCACCCCGCCGATTTTCGGGTCGATGGCGGTCAGGTACAGGGCGAGTTTCAAGTCATCGGCGCCGACCACGGCGGAGAGCGGGAAATGCGGGGTGTCGGTCATTATTAAGTCTCGGTCATGGTCGGTGATCCATCAGCAGCAACTTCATTCCCTGTGGGGTTATGTGCACTAGCCGTCTTCTTCTATATCGAGCAACAAATTCTCCAGCGCCTCGCGGTACTCGCCCGGCTCCTGCCACATCCCGCGCTGTTGCGCTTCCAGCATCCGCTCGGTCATGTCCCGCAATGCATGGGGATTGTGCTCGCGGACAAAGTCCCGGGTCGCCGGGTCGAGCAAGTACGCATCTGCCAGCAACGCGTACTGGTGATCGTCGATCAACCGGGTGGTCGCATCAAAGGCAAACAGATTATCGACCGTCGCCGCCAGTTCAAACGCGCCTTTGTAACCGTGGCGCTTCACGCCGTCGATCCACTTCGGATTCGCTGCCCGGGAACGAATCACCCGGTTCAACTCTTCCTTCAAGGTGCGGATTTTCGGCAAGTCCGGCTGGCTGTGATCGCCGTGGTAACTGGCCGCCGCTTCGCCGCTGAGGGTTTCCACGGCGGCAAGCATACCGCCCTGGAATTGGTAGTAGTCGTTGGAATCGAGCAAGTCATGCTCGCGGTTGTCCTGATTCTGCAGCACCGCTTGCACCTGGCTCAGGCGCTGGGCGAACTGCTCGCGGGCGGCGGTGCCTTCGTCGGCGCCGCCATAGGCGTAACCGCCCCAGTTCAGGTACACCTCGGCCAGGTCCTCACGGCTTTGCCACAAGCGACCGTCGATAGCACCTTGCACGCCGGCACCATAGGCACCGGGCTTGGCCCCGAAAATCCGCCAACCGGCCTGACGCCGGGCGGCTTCTTCGTCCAGACCACTTGCCTGCAAGGCTTCACGCTCGGCGCGGACCTTGGCCGCCAGTGGATTGAGATCGTCCGGTTCATCGAGTTCGGCAACCGCTTGCACGGCAGCATCGAACAGGCGAATCAGGTTGGCGAAAGCGTCGCGAAAGAATCCGGACACGCGCAAGGTCACATCGACCCGTGGACGGTCCAGCAAACTGATCGGCAGAATCTCGAAATCATCGACCCGCTGACTGCCCGTGGCCCACACCGGGCGCACGCCCATCAACGCCATGGCCTGGGCGATGTCGTCGCCGCCGGTGCGCATGGTCGCCGTGCCCCAGACCGACAGGCCGAGCTGACGCAAGTGGTCGCCGTGGTCCTGCAAGTGACGCTCAAGAATCAGGGTGGCGGACTGGAAGCCGATACGCCACGCCGTGGTGGTCGGCAGGTTGCGCACGTCCACGGAATAGAAATTGCGCCCGGTGGGCAACACGTCGAGGCGACCGCGACTCGGCGCGCCACTCGGGCCCGCCGGGACGAAACGACCGCTGAGGGCGTCGAGCAAACCGTGCATTTCTGCGGGGCCGCAGGCGTCCAGGCGCGGCGCGACCACTTCGCACAAGTTGTCGAGAATGGCACGCACGTCGGGCCAACCCGCCTCCTGTGGGAGCGGGCTGTTGTGGTGAGGTGCGTTCAACGTCTGCTCGATCAATTGCGCGGCGAACAATTCCAGACGTTCACGGGTATCCCCCGCCGTGCGCCAGGCTTCATCGCTGATCGATTGCAACTCAACGGGACGCGGCCCGGTCCATGGGTCGGCCAACGCACAATCCAGCGGATCAAAGCCCAGTTCAAACGCCTTGGCCAATGCCCGCAGCACGCTCGATTGCGCGCCGCGCCCATCACCTCGGGGAATGCGCAACAACGCCAGCAAGGTATCGATGCGCAAACGCCCGGTCGGCGATTCGCCAAAGATGTGCAGGCCATCGCGGATCTGCGATTCCTTCAAGTCACACAGGTAGGTGTCCAGACGCGGCAGCCAGATCGCCGCATCCGCCTCGCTGTCGAGTTTTTCGTCCAGTTGCAGCTCGCGGTCGATGTGGGTCTCGCGCACCAGTTGCAGGATGTCGCGCTGTAATTCCCGGGCACGGCGCGGATCGAGCAGTTGCGCTTCGTAATACTCGTCGGCCAGCAGCTCAAGGTTACGCAGCGGGCCGTAGGTTTCGGCGCGGGTCAGCGGCGGCATCAGGTGATCGATGATCACCGCTTGGGTGCGGCGCTTGGCTTGGGCGCCCTCGCCCGGGTCGTTGACGATAAACGGATAGATGTTCGGCAGCGGCCCGAGCAGCGCGTCCGGCCAGCAGTTTTCCGAGAGCCCGACACCCTTGCCCGGCAGCCATTCGAGGTTGCCGTGCTTACCGACGTGAATCACGCCATGGGCGCCGTAGGTGTTGCGCAGCCAGAAATAGAACGCCAGGTAGCCGTGGGGCGGCACCAGGTCCGGATCGTGATACACCGCGCTCGGATCGACCTGATAACCCCGGGCCGGCTGAATGCCGACGAAGGTCAGGCCGAAACGCAGGCCGGCGATCATCATCCGTCCGCCCCGGAACATCGGATCGTTTTGCGGTGGGCCCCAGCGTTCCAGCACCGCTTGGCGGTTGGCCTCGGGCAAGGCGTCGAACATCAAAAAGTAGTCGTCCAGCCCCAGACTTTGCATGCACGGGCGCTGGTCGAGGGTGTCGAGGTCATTGCTGACGCCGCCGAGCAGTTGCTGGATCAACGCGGTGCCGCTGTCCGGCAATTCGGCCGGCAGCGGATAGCCATCCTTATACAAAGCACGCAGGATATTCAGCGCCGCCGCTGGCGTATCGAGGCCGACGCCGTTGCCGATGCGACCATCACGGGTCGGGTAGTTGGCAAGGATCAACGCAATGCGCTTTTCGCCGTTTGGCAGCCGCGCCAGCTCGATCCAGCGCCGCGCCAGTTCGGCGACGAAGTCCATGCGTTCCGGTTGCGGCCGGTAGCAGACCACATCGGACTGACTGCGCACGCTGCGCCAGGCCAGGTCCTTGAAACTGATCGGGCGGCTGATGATGCGTCCGTCGAGTTCCGGCAGCGCAATGTGCATCGCCAGGTCACGCGGGCCGAGGCCTTGTTCGCTGGCACGCCAGCCGGGCTCGTTGTCCTGGGCACAAATCGCTTGAATGACCGGGATGTTGCGACGAAACGGTCGCAAATGCGGGGCTTCGGGGCTGGATTGGGCGAAACCGGTGGTATTCAAAATCACCGCCGCTTCCACTTCATCCAGCAGGTCCTCGACCACCGTCAGGCAACCGGGCTCTTTCAAACTGGCCACGGCCATCGGCAACGGATTCAACCCCACCGCCTGCAAGCGCTGGCAGAAAACATCGATAAAACCGGTGTTCGCCGCTTGCAAATGCGAGCGGTAAAACAGCACCGCCGCCACCGGTTGATCGGCCTGCCAGTCAGCTTGCCAATCACTCAGTTCGGCGGGGCTTTTGTGCGGGTGGTAGATCGCGGTGCGTGGCAGGGCTTGCGGTTCGGCCCAGGCGTAATCGCGACCCAGCCAACGAGTGGCCAGGCAGCGGAAAAAATCCAGGGCATTGCCCATGCCGCCCTGACGCAGAAATTGCCAGAGGCGGTCGCGGTCTTCGGCGCCGACGGTACTCAAGTCGCTGAGTTCCGGGTCCGGGCGGTCATCGCCGGGCACCAGAATCAGTTGCACGCCGCGCTCGGACAGCTCGACCAAGCGCTCGACGCCGTAGCGCCAATAGCCGATGCCGCCGTGCAGTGAGATCAGAATCACCTTGGCGTGGCGCAGCACTTCATCGACGTACAAATCCACCGAGGCGTGGTTTTGCACCTGCATCGGATTCGCCAGACGCACGCTCGGGTAATCGTCGGGCAATTGCTGCGCCGCTTCGGCGAGCAGCGCCAGGCTGGAGTCGCCGCTGCACAGGATCACCAGTTCGGCGGGGGTTTGTCCAAGGTCGGCGATGTTGTCATCCGACACGAAACCGCCGGGCTGGGTCCTGAGCAGGTGCATGGCTTAAACGCTGAGCGCGGCGCGCAATTGCGCTTCGAGTTGAACGGCGTCGAGTTCCTGGCCGATCAGCACCAGACGCGTAGTACGCGCTTCATCGGTGCCCCACTGACGGTCGAAATGCTTGTCGAAACGCGTGCCCACGCCCTGGATCAACAGGCGCATCGGTTTGTTCGGGATCGCGGCGAAACCTTTGACGCGCAGGATGCCGTGCTTGACCACCAGTTGGGTCAGCGCGTCCATCAGCAGGCTTTCGTCGGCTTGGGGCAGCTCAATCGAGATGGAGTCGAAAGCGTCGTGGTCGTGATCGTCTTCACCTTCGTGGTGATGATCGTGATGGCTGTGGCGGCTGTCGATGTGTTCTTCGGAACCGGCGCCGAGGCCGATCAGCACGTCCAGTGGCACGCGACCGCTGCTGGCTTCGATGATTTTTACCGCTGGCGGCAACTCTTCGGCGACTTCCAGGCGTACGCGGGCCAGGTCTTCAGGGCTGATCAGGTCGGCCTTGTTGAGGATGACCAGGTCGGCGCTGGCCAGTTGGTCGGCGAACAATTCGTGCAGCGGCGATTCGTGGTCCAGGTTCGGGTCGAGTTTGCGCTGGGCATCCACTTGATCCGGGAACGCGGCGAACGTGCCGGCGGCGACGGCCGGGCTGTCGACCACAGTGATTACCGCGTCAACGGTGCAGGCGCTGCGGATTTCCGGCCACTGGAAGGCTTGCACCAGCGGTTTAGGCAGGGCCAGGCCCGAAGTTTCGATCAGGATGTGGTCGAGGTCACCGCGACGGGCCACCAGTTCGCGCATCACCGGGAAGAATTCTTCCTGAACCGTGCAGCACAGGCAGCCGTTGGCCAGTTCATACACGCGGCCGTTGGCTTCTTCTTCGGTGCAGCCGATGGAGCACTGCTTGAGGATTTCGCCATCAATGCCCAGCTCGCCGAATTCGTTGACGATCACCGCGATGCGGCGACCCTGGGCGTTGTCGAGCATGTGGCGCAGCAACGTGGTTTTGCCCGAGCCGAGGAAGCCGGTAACGATGGTGACGGGGAGTTTGGCCAGTGTTTTCATCGGATGCCCTTTGGCAAGGTGGCGGGCATACGGGACGACAACCGCGGCGATGAATGCGCGGAAGATTTCGCCACCGGATCACCCCGCCCGGTTGTAGTGAGAATTCGTTTCGAGGCAGGTCTCCTGGCTTTCAGTGCGCCGGCCTTGAGGGGCTGGCATTCGCTGCGCCTTCCCGCGAACCCGTTGCCAGGGTTTGCAGTGGCGTGGCAGCGAACATCACCGTTCACAGTTGCGGGGGCAGCCGCGGCATCGACCGCGTTCCCTTCTTAGCTTCGGCAAGCGCCGAAGAACCTCGAAAGCGCAAGGCTACGCATGGTGCGGGGGCGGGTCAATCATTGCGCGGTTCGCGTCCCCCCGTAGGAGCTGCCGAAGGCTGCGATCTTTTGATCTTGCTTTTTAAGATCAAGATCAAAAGATCGCAGCCTTCGGCAGCTCCTACATAAAGCCATCAACCTTCGGCCCTATTGAGAACCCTTGCCAATTGACTCCCCCGCCCCGCCCATGGTCTCCTACACGCCTTGTTACGGGTGCCCTTCACAGGGTGAAACGGGAAACCGGTGAATCATGTGCTTTACTCTAAAGTCATGTCAGTCCGGTGCTGCCCCCGCAACGGTAAGCGAGCGAAGAATCAGATCCACTGTGCCGGCAGTTCGGCATGGGAAGGTGATTCTTGCAGGTCCGGCGCAAGCCTCGACCCCTCGCGAGCCCGGAGACCGGCCCGCAACACAAAGTGACCAGTACGATCACTGAATAACAAACCCGCGGTGGGCGGGCGCTGTTTGAACCTCTGCGCGCTCGCTCGCAGGGGTTTTCATGCGCTCAATTCACCCGCTGACAGACCAGAGGGAAGCGCCATGTCGATCATCAGCAGCACCGACCACAGCAGCACCGCCAGCACCACCACTACCCTGAGCCAACGCCTGACCGCCGCCGTTTGCGCGTCGATCCTCGGCGCGTGCCTGGTGTATTTCGCCGGTTTCTCGCACATCGAAGCGGTGCACAACGCTGCGCACGATACCCGTCACAGCTCCGCGTTCCCGTGCCATTGAGACCTGACGACATGATCAAGCGTATTGCGCAAACCGCAGGTTTCACCGGGCTGCTGGCCGCCCTGCTGCTGACCCTGCTGCAAAGTTTCTGGGTCGCCCCGCTGATTCTTCAGGCGGAAACCTACGAAAAATCCGAACCGGCGGTGGTGGTTGCTCACGAGCACACCGAAGGCGCGATGGCTGCCCACACCCACGACGCCGAAGCCTGGGAGCCGGAGGACGGCTGGCAGCGCGTGCTGTCCACCACCGGCGGCAACCTGGTGGTCGCAGTCGGCTTTGCGTTGATGCTCGCAGGCCTCTACACCTTGCGCGCACCGACCAAAACCGCTCAAGGCCTGCTCTGGGGTCTGGCCGGTTATGCGACGTTCGTGCTGGCACCGACCCTTGGCCTGCCACCGGAACTGCCGGGCACCGCTGCCGCCGATCTGGCCCAACGGCAGATCTGGTGGATCGGCACCGCCGCCTCCACCGCTGTCGGCATCGCGCTGATCGTGTTCAGCCGTCACTGGTTGATGAAGATTTTGGGCGTGGCAATTCTGGCAGTACCCCACGTGATTGGCGCGCCGCAACCGGAAGTCCACTCGATGCTGGCCCCGGAAGCACTGGAATCTCAGTTCAAAATCGCTTCGCAGTTGACCAACATAGTGTTCTGGCTGGCCCTGGGCCTGATCAGTGCCTGGTTGTTCCGCCGCAAAAGCGATGGTCAATACCACGCATGACCGATAACAGCACAGCGCCGACGTTAGTGGTCGGCCTGGGCTGCCAGCGCGGCTGCCCCGCCAGCACGCTGCGGGCGTTGCTCGATCAGGCATTACAGGCGCATCAAATCGAATTGCGGTCGATCACGGCGCTGGCCAGCATCGACCTGAAACGTGATGAACCGGGCCTGATCGAGTTGGCCGCTCAACTGGGGCTGAAGGTGATGTACTTCACCAGCGACGAATTGGCCGGTTATCAACCGCAACTCAGCCATCGCTCCGACATTGCGTTCGAACGGACCGGTTGCTACGGCGTGGCGGAAAGTGCCGCCCTGGCACTGGCCGAACAACTGGCCCAGGCACCGGCAAAATTGCTGATTTCCCGACAAAAATACGCTCAGGCCACCCTCGCATTGGCCAGCGGCGCCTGAAATCCCCGATAATCCCCGCCTTCGATCATGAGCAATCTTCATCTGAAGCCTTGCCAAGCCCTTTTTTCACAGACTTTTTTCACAGGAACAGATGATGACCGTCTACTTCATTGGCGCAGGTCCCGGCGACCCGGAACTGATCACCGTCAAGGGCCAGCGGCTGATTCGCAGTTGCCCGGTGATCATCTACGCCGGTTCGCTGGTCCCCGCAGCAGTGCTGGAAGGCCACCAGGCTGAAACGGTGGTCAACAGTGCCGAATTGCACCTGGAACAGATCATCGAACTGATCAAGACCGCCCACGGCAAGGGTCAGGATGTGGCCCGTGTGCACTCGGGTGATCCGAGTTTGTATGGCGCGATTGGCGAGCAGATTCGTTACCTGCGAGAGCTCGATATCCCGTTTGAAATCATCCCCGGCGTCACGGCGACCGCTGCCTGCGCGGCGCTGCTGGGGGCTGAACTGACGTTGCCGGACATTTCACAAAGCGTGATTCTGACCCGCTACGCCGACAAGACTGCGATGCCGGCCGGTGAAGAGCTGGGCAGTCTGGCGCAGCACGGGGCGACCATGGCGATTCATTTGGGGGTTAATCATCTGGAGAAGATCCTGGCCGAATTGCTGCCGCATTACGGCGCGGATTGCCCGATTGCAGTGATACACCGGGCGACCTGGCCGGATCAGGATTGGGTGGTGGGGACGCTGGAAGATATCGCGGCGAAGGTTGAGGCCAAAGGGTTTCGGCGCACGGCGTTGATATTGGTGGGTCGGGTATTGGGCAGTGACCACTTTAGTGAGTCGTCGCTGTATCGCGCGGGGCATGCGCATCTCTACAGACCATAAGATCAAAAGATCGCAGCCTTCGGCAGCTCCTACGGGAGATCGCATTCCCTGTAGGAGCTGCCGAAGGCTGCGATCTTTTAGCTTCACC
>Ga0302175_10000616_pt1 | contig 11155 bp, 13 predicted proteins | sample I_Fen_N3_3_FD_198791 | JGI IMG/M metagenome (GOLD analysis project Ga0302175, IMG submission 198791) | Peat permafrost microbial communities from Stordalen Mire near Abisko, Sweden - I_Fen_N3_3 | ecosystem: Environmental > Terrestrial > Soil > Wetlands > Permafrost | place: Sweden: Abisko...
GCGCCACGGCCTCGGTCTTGGGCAGGTTGATCGGGATCGCGTTGGTCAACAGCGGCGCGGTGACGATAAACACCACCAGCAGCACCAGCATCACGTCCACCAGGGGCGTGACATTGATCTCGCTCAGTACCTCATCACTGTCTTGTGTAGAGAAGGCCATTTCAGGACGCCTCCTTCACTTTTTGCGGGTTGCCGGCAACGCTTTTGTTGAGCGCCGGGTGCAGCAGCACACGGAAGGAATTTTTCTGCGCCAGGCTATAGAAGTCGTGGGCGAAGTCATCCAGGTCGGCGGCAGTCAGCTTGAGGCGACGCAGGAAGTAGTTGTAAACCAGCACCGCAGGTACGGCGACGGCGATCCCCACGCCTGTTGCAACCAGTGCGGCGCCGATGGGGCCGGCGACGGTTTCCAGGCTGGCGGAACCGGCGGCGCTGATACCCTTGAGCGCTTCCATAATCCCCCACACGGTGCCGAACAGGCCGATAAACGGCGAGGTGCTGCCGATACTGGCGACCACGGCCAAACCGGTCTCCAGAGAGCGGCGCTCACGTACGATCTGCTGGCGCAGGGCGCGTTCGAGGCGGTCCTGATGGTTGATTGCCTGGCTCAAGTCGGCAGCGTGAGGCGCATCGCCAACCTGGATCGCGGCATAACCGGCCTGGGCCACCCGGGCAGCGGCACCCGGTTGGGTCTCTGCCAATTCAGCGGCTGAATCAAGACTCGACGCCGCCCAGAACTGTTTGTGGAACTTGCGATCCTGTGCCTTGAGGCGACCGAACTGCACGCCCTTGAGCAAGGCCAAGCCCCAGGTGGCGACCGAAAAGACCACCAGCAGCCAGATCACCGCGCTTTCGATGGATTCAAGTGGAGATGCTAATGCCATGATGTTTTCCCTCTGTACAAGTCGCGGCGTGTGCAACACACCGAAGCGCAATAGTTAGTGAATCTTGAAGTCGATCGGAACGCTGACCCAGCCGTCCTGGGCCACATCGCCCTGCTTGGCCGGCACGAAGCTCCAACGCTTTACAGCGGTCAGTGCGGCGTCGTCGAGTTGCTGGCGACCGCTGCTTTTCTGGATCTGGATCTCACCCGGCTTGCCGCTGGCCAACACATGAACCCGCAACAACACCGTGCCTTCCCAGCCCCGGCGCTGGGCCAGTGACGGGTATTCAGGTGCCGGGTTCTTCAGGTACGCGGCGTTGGCAGAAGCCGGAGTAACCGGGGCGGGCGCAGGCGCGGCGACCGGCGCTGGCGCAGGTGGCGCAGGGACCGGTGGCGCCGGCGGTTGCTCTACCGGTTTGGCGACGGGTTTGGGCACGGGTTTTGGCACCGGCTTGGGTTTCGGAATCTTTTTCGGCGCCGGCTTGGCAGCCAACTCATCCACCACAGGGGGCGGTGGCTCGACCACAGGCGGCGGCGGTGGTGGTGGCGCAGGCGGTGGAGGTTCAACCACTGGCGGCGCTGGCTGGGAAAACTCGATGGTCATCGGTGGGATTTCCGGCGGCACAATCGGCAGCACTGGCGTCGCCTTCTGGCTCACCCAATAGATCACCGCACCGTGCAGGGCCAGCACCAGCAGCCCGAGCAGAATCCCTTCGCGGCGGCTAGAAAAACGCTTTGGAGTCTTCTGCGTTCGCAGTTGCCCCAACGGCGCGCGGTGCGGCCGGCCAAGGTCGACCAACTCACCACCAGGTGCCTGACGCCATAGCGCCTCGTGTGCACTGGCGGCGGTCTGGACATTGCCCATTGATTCACTCCCTACGGTCTTAAAACAAAAACCGACAGGCCTGCGTGGAAGGCCGTCGAGGGCTGAATCATCGGGGCCAGACGCTTATCTCTTAAAGTAATCTTTGAAGTTATACATAGATCTAAATTGAATAAACAAAGCCGGCACGAACGCCCAAGCCAGAGCCTGCAAGGCCTGGCGCCGAGGTGTGTTTTTTCAATGCTTTTCAGGCATAAAAAATATTCAGTAAAGGCATGGTTCGACGGGGCTGTTTGCGCACAAATCCAACAGTTCAGCCTGCAAGCATTGCCCCGCCGCGCTCAGGCCAGGACGCGCATATAACGCCAGGCGCACGCCTTGCACCGCCGGTAAACCGCTGTCCGGCCCCAACTCCACATGCCCAGGCTGCACCACCCGGCGCGGTAACAGACTCACGCCCAACCCCGCCGCCACAGCAGAACACACACTGGCCAGGCCGGCGCTGGAATAGCCGATGCGCCAGCGCCAGCCGCTGACTTCCAGGTGGTGCAGCATTTCGTTGCGGTACAACCCGCCCACCGGAAAGGCCACCAACGGCAAGGGGTCGCGGCCCAACGACGGCATGCTGCGGCTATCGACCCAACACAGCGGCTCGGGCCACGAGGCCAGACAGTCATCGCTGTCGCCCATCTGCTTGACCAACAACACATCGAACTCGCCGCTGCGGAATTGGCGCTGCAACTCGGGACCGAGACCGCTGGTGACCTCCAGGCGCACCCGTGGATACGCCAACACAAACGCCGAGAGCAGCGGCATCAGGCGCTCTGCGGCAAAGTCTTCCGGTACCCCCAGGCGCAGCACGCCGTCACTCTGCTGGTTGATCAGCACATCGGCGGCTTCTTCATGCAGCGCAAGGATGCGCCGCGCATAGGCCAGCAAGCGCTCACCTTCAGCCGTGGCGACCACGCGGCGTTGGTCGCGGTCCAGCAACTGGCACGCCACCGCGTCTTCGAGGCGCCGAATCTGCTGGCTGACGGTGGATTGGGTCAAATGCAGGCGCTCGGCGGCGCGGGTGAAGTTGCTGCAGTCCACCACGGCGACAAAGCTTCTGAGCAACACGGGATCGAACATCATCATTCCCTTTGCCACTGGTTGGCATGGTTATATTTAATTTCAGAATACCTGTGGCGATGGCCATACTCACGCCTCATTTACCCACTGCATGGACGCTGCATGACCCTCAACAAATCACTCGCCGGCTGGGGCCTGCTCGTAGTGCTGGGCCTCAACCTTCGACCGATCCTCAGTTCTATCAGTCCGCTGCTCGGTGAAATACGCTTGGCCACCGGCCTCAGCTTCCAGAGCAGTGCCCTGCTTACCAGCTTGCCGGTGGTGTGCATGGGGCTGGTGGCGTTGGTGGGCGTGCGCGTGGAAGCGCAACTGGGCGAACGGCGCGGTATCGCCCTGGGTTTAACGATGATTCTGCTGGCGTGCCTGGCGCGCTGGGTGATGGGCCAAGCGTCGGCGCTGCTGGTCACGGCGTTGCTCGGCGGTGCCGGTGTGGCGCTGATCCAGGCGTTGGTGCCCGCGATGATCAAGCGTGAGTTCCATCATCGCGTGCCGGTGGCGATGGGCGTCTATTCGGCCTCGCTGATGGCCGGTGGTGGCTTGGCGGCGCTGCTCAGTCCGTTGGTGGCCACGCATTTCGAGGACTGGCAGGCAGGATTGGGCGTGTGGCTGTTGCCAGCGCTGGGCGCCTTGTTGCTGTGGGCCTGGCTGCCGCTGGGCGCAGCAAAAAATCCCCAGGTGGTGCCCGCATTCAAGGGCCTGCGCAATCGTCGCGCCTGGCTGCTGGCGGTGTATTTCGGGCTGGTGAACTGTGGCTACATGAGCCTGGTGGCGTGGCTGCCGGCCTACTATCAGCAATTGGGCTGGGGCGTGCTGCCCAGCGGTTCGCTGCTGGCGTTCATGACCATCTTCCAAGTGATTGCCGCGCTGCTGATGCCAGTGCTCGCGCAACGCGGTATCGACCGTCGCCCCCTGCTCGGGATCAGCCTGCTGGCACAAACGGTGGGTTACCTCGGTCTGCTGCTGGCGCCGCTGCAATTTCCTCATCTGTGGGTGGCGTTGTGCGGCTTCGGTCTGGGCGCGTGTTTCGCCTTGAGCCTGCTGTTGACCCTCGACCACCATCGCGACCCTCGGCAAGCCGGGCAACTGGCGGCCTTCGTACAAGGCGTAGGCTTCCTAATCAACGCGATCTCGCCGTGGATGACCGGCTGGCTGCGCGAGATCACCGGCAACTTCACCAGCGCCTGGGTGGTATTGACGGTGACTGCAGTGGCGATGCTGATGGTGACGCGGGTGTTCAGCCCGACGAGTTACCGCACGGCACCCGCTCTATAGATATGCTTTTAAGATCTAGTTAAACCAATAAAGCTTCGTTGACGACATAAGCAATCCCCTTAAAATCCCGGTTCCCTTAAAGGATGCCGGGCACACCATGGACCTTCGCCAACTGCGCTATTTCATCGCGCTGAATGAGTACCGCAGTTTTGTGCGCGGCGCCGAAGCCATGGGCATCACCCAGCCGGCTTTCAGCCGCAGCATCCAGGGCCTGGAGCAAGAGTTCGGCTGCGTGCTGGTGGATCGCGCCCATAAAGACCTGCGCCCGACCCCCGAAGGCCAGGTGGTGTTGCAGCATGCCTTGAGCCTGGTTCAAGGCGCCGCATTGCTCAGCCATGAAGTCACACGCATGACCAAGCTCGACGCCGGCGAAGTACGCTTTGGCAGCGATGCGGTGGCGGCGGTCAACTTGGTGCCCCAAGCGATGGCACGGTTCATCACCGCCTACCCCAAGGTACGCAGCGCGTTGCAAGTGGATAACTGGGAAAAACTCGGGCGCAGCCTGAGCCGTGAAGAGATCGAATTTTTTATCGCCGATGTGCGCCACTTCGAAGCCGACCCAAACTTCCAGACTCAGGCCCTCACGCCGCGGCGCAGTGTGTTTTTCTGCCGTGCCGGGCACCCGTTGCTGGCCAAGGACAGCCTGTCGACCAATGACCTGTTCGACTATCCCCTCGCCACGCCACTGATCGCACCGGGCATTCGAAAACTGTTGGCGAACCTGAGTGGGCGCATCGACTTTGCCCCCGCTATCGAGCTGGAGCAGTTTGCCGCGCTGGCCCTCATCGTGCGCGAGTCAGACACCATCGGCCTGGGCGCAGAAGAAGCCTTCGCCGCCCCCTTGGCCAGCGGCGAATTGAACGTGCTGCACTGGCGCAATGTGCCTCATGCCTTGGAAAGCCTGAACAACCGTTGCGCAGTGATCAGCCGCGCTGGGGTTCGCTTGTCGCCTGCGGCGAAGGCATTGATCGAAACGCTGCTGGCGGTGGAAAACCAAGCCGATTGGCCCGCGCAAACGTCCCAAAATCATTGAACCGCACGCCCATCTCGGCCATGACCTTGTGCGCCACCTTGGCGGTCATCTGGCGGATGTAAAACGGCTCTTTCACCACAAAATGGTGAATCCCGTGAGTGCTGCCGAAGTTGAAGCAAAACGCCTGCAACGGCCACATCCACCAGGGGTTCAGTACTTGGGTTTGCTGGATCACGTTGCCCAGTTCCACATCGCCGTAGTAGTGCATGTTGGAGCTGACAAAGTGCAAGCAAAAGGTGCGCAACACGTTGGGCCCGATGATCACCACGGCGGCAATATCGATCACCTGCATCATCTGCAGGGTGCCGGCGGACCATTCGATAGGCGCGCCCAGCAGACTGGCGACGCCGTTGGCTGCATGGAAGCCGAGGAAGATGTACCACGCCCCCCAATGCAGCAGTGCCAGCGGTGCGTAGACCAGCAGCGAGCGTTTCAGGATCTTGAGTTTGTGGCCCCAGGTTTTGGCGCGCAGCATGCGGATAAACGCCGACATCACGTTATCGCCCACCATCAGCAACCGCGCAAAGCCCCAAGGCTCGCCATTGGTGATGGCGCGCTCTTCCATATCGGTCTCGGTGCCGGAGACTTTGTGATGGTTGAGGTGCAGGTGCCGGCGAATCCACGGATTGATAGTGCTTGGCCGCGCAAGCCACACCAGGCCCATCATCAAATTGTGGGGCAGGCGCTGCTTGCGAAAGTACATGCTGTGGATCAGGTCGTGTTCCAGCTCGTGGGTCAGCGAGGCCAGGAAGGCGTTCAATAACAGGCACGCCCACCAGGCCATGTGACCGGTGATGTAGAGCGCCGCCGAGCCAATCATGCCAAGCAGCGCGAAGGCTAGGATGCCCGCGCCCAAGGCGTCTTGATGCAGCAACCACGGGTGCTGCTGGCGCAGGCGCACGCCTTCGGCGAGTACGACTTCACGGATATGTGCTGAACGCTGTTGTGCGTTCATCTGCTGGGGACTTGCAGAAGTACCGTCCATGCTCCCATCCTCTTGTTCATAGATGGTTACATCCTGCACCAGGCCTTCATGCAGGACGCTAGCCCCACACGCCAACCTGTTGACCGCAAGCGCCAATCGCCATGACAGAACCCACGTCCCTCGCCAGCTGGACCCGCGCCCTGCGCAAGCAGCTCGACGCCCTCGGCCTCGACAGCGCCGCGCTGTGCATCGAGGCTGGGCTCGACCCGCAGCAGATGGAAGATCCCAATGCGCGCTATCCGCTGTCGGCGACCACGCGCCTGTGGGAGCTGGCAGTGCAGGCCAGCGGCGATCCGGCAATTGGGTTGCGCGTGTCGCGGTTTGTCAGCCCTACCACTTTTCACGCGTTGGGATACGCGCTGGTGGCCAGCGGCAGTCTGCGGGAAGTGTTCGAACGCATCGTGCGTTATCACCAAGTGGTCAGCGATGCGCTGAAGCTGGAGCTGAGTCGGGACGGCGAACGCTACCTTTTCCGCCTGCTGCAACCCCAAGGCAGCCCCGCACCGGCACTGGAAGCCATCGATGCGTTCGCGGCGATCTATGTGCGCACCTGCCGCAATCGCCTGGGCCGTGACTACGCGCCCTTGGCCGTGCATTTGCGGCGCCCGGAACCGGCCGATCCCAAGCCTTGGCACACGGTGTTCCGCGCGCCGGTATTTTTTGGCGCCGATGAGGACTGCCTGGAATTTGCAGCCCAGGACTTCGACAGCCATCTGGACGACGCCAACCCCGAGTTGGCCGAACACAACGAAACTGTGCTCAAACGCACCCTCGCCCAGCTGCAACCGCTGACCTGGGAGCGCAAGGTGCGCGCCACGATCGAGGCACAATTGCCCGACGGCGAGCCGAGTGCCGAGCGGATTGCCCAGGCGCTGCACTTGAGTTTGCGCAGCTTGCAGCGGCACCTGGCGGATGAAGGGTGTCGGTTTGATGCGTTGCTCAACGAGTGCCGACAGAACCTGGCGTTGCAGCATCTGCGGGACCCGCAGTGCTCATTGGCAGAAATCAGCCATTTGTTGGGGTTTGCCGATACCAGCAGTTTTAACCGGGCGTTCAAGCGTTGGACGGGGGTGACGCCAGGGCAGTTTCGCGATGGGTTGCGGTAGGTGGATTCGCGCAGAGGCTGAAGGCCTCATCGGGGCAAGTCCCCTCCCACAGGGGAACGCATTTCAAATGTGGGAGGGGACTTGCCCGCGATAGCAATGGTTCAGGCACTGAACATGCCGGGGCAATCAGAGCCCGCGATCGCGCCGCAATAACTTCATCACCCGCGCCACCAACGCCTTGGCCTCAAACGGCTTGAGCAGGTAATCATCCTCATGCAATTCCAACCCACGCAGGCGATCTTCGATGCCGCCCGGCGTGGTCAGGAACAACACCGGCGTCTTGCCCTTGTGCCGAATCGCCTGCTGCAATTTCCAGGCATTCAAGCCCGGCAGCATCACGTCGAGAATGACCAAGTCGTATTCGGTGCTTTCCACAAAGCGCTGCGCCGCCATGCCATTGGCCGCGACTTCCACCGCGAAACCGGCCTCGCTTAAGCCTTGAGCCATGAGCTGCGCCAGTTGCGGCTGGTCTTCCACTAACAACACCTGCATGCCTTACCTCTGGGTTTGATTACAAACCTGTCATCAAATTGTGCGGTTTCTGACCCTGTTGACTGGCTACGGTAGCGGCCTGTTTTCCGGAGTCGTCTTTATGTCCCGCCATGCCTTGTTCTTGAGCCTCGCCGTCTGCACCGGTGCGTTCGCTGCACCGCAGCTGCCACGCCATGCCGACCTCGATTTGCACACCGCACGCCAACTGGCCGATGCCAGCCTTGCCCACTGCAGCGCCGCGCTGACGGTACTGGACCGGGGCGGCAACCTGCTGCTGAGCCTGCGTGCCGACGGCGTCGGCCCGCATAACAGCCTCGCCAGCCAGCGCAAAGCGTACACCGCGCTGTCGACCAAAACCCCGACGCGGCTGTTTGCCGAGCGCGCGCGTAACAACCCCGAGGCCGCCAACCTTAACAGCTTGCCCGAGTTGCTGTTACTCGGCGGCGGCGTGCCGCTGTTTGCCGAGGCCGAACTGGTCGGCGCGCTGGGCATCGCCGGTGCCGGCGGCGCAGCCCAGGACGAGTCCTGCGCAATAAAAGCCGCCGAGCAACTGGGCCTGAAAACTTCCCTCTGATTCCCCTCCAAAGGATCTCTCGATGAAAACCCTCAGCATGACCCTCGCCGCCCTCAGCCTCAGCGGCCTGTGCAACCTGGCCCTGGCCGACGGCAACCCTCTGAGCGTGCATGTGCTCAACCTGGAAAACGGCCTGCCGAGCGCCGGTGTCAGCGTCACCCTGGAACAGCAGGTAGGCGACAAATGGCAGTCGCTGTCCGAAGGCGTCACCAACCAGCAGGGGCGCATCGCCGAACTGTTCCCCGCCAACCGCAGCATGACGCCGGGTGAGTACCGCGTGGTGTTCAAGACCGGCGACTACTACAAAAAGGCCAACCGCGAGACGTTCTTCCCTGAAGTGCCGGTGATCTTCCAGGTGAAACAGGCGGACCAGCATTACCACATCCCGTTGTTGCTCAGCCCTTACGGTTTCTCCACCTATCGCGGGTCGTAGTTCATAGACCAGCGGCCTGCTGCAAACCGCGCAGGTCCAGCACTTCAATCGCGCCGTAACTCAGGCCGATAAGGCCTTGTTGCTCCAGCGCCTTGAGCAGACTGTTGGTGGTCTGGCGCGACAGGCCCAGCATCGCGGCCAAGTCCTCCTGGGGCAGTTGCAAGGTGCGGCGCGCCTGGTCTATTTCGCCGTAGCCCTGCGCGATCATCAGCAGCCGATGGGCCAGACGCGCCGCCGCGGGCATCAGGCTCATCTGTTCGATATTGATCAACGACAGGCGCAGTTTGTGGCTCATCAACAAGGCCACATCGCGCCAATACGCCGAATGGTCTTCGAGGATGGCCAGCATCGCCGCCTGCGGCACCTGCAACAACGTGCAGGGCCCCATGGCCAGGGCATCGTGGGTGCGCGGCAGGTTATCGAACAGGCAGATTTCGCCGAACCAGTAAGGCGTTTCCACCAGGCTCAATACTGCCTCCTTGCCTTGGGCATTCACCGCGCTGATGCGCACCGCACCTTCCAGCACCGCATACAGGCCGCAAGGCGGGTCGCCGCGCTTGAACAGGCACTGCCCCGCCACGAGCGTGCGCAGCCGCGCCGCCGCCAGCAGACTACGCTGTAGATCTACAGGCAGATGGCTGAACCAATGGCCGCTGGCCAAGCGGGCGTGCCATTTCTCTGCGTCCATGAGAACTCCGAAGATTGTCGCCCAGCTGACAGTCAGGCGCAGGCTGACAGGGCATGATCCAACATCCTACAGGAGGAACAACAATGAAAAGCCTCGTCGACCACCTCAGTCAATACGCCGCCTACCACCGCGACCCGCGCAATATCGCCAGCCACTTTATTGGTATCCCGCTGATTGTGGTGGCAGTAGCCGTGCTGCTGTCGCGTCCCGAATGGACCGTGGGAGGCCTATGGATTTCACCGGCGGTAATCGTGGCGTTGTTTTCGGCGTGGTTTTACCTGCGCCTGGAACTGGCCCTGGGCGTGCTGATGACGGTGCTGATGGGCTTGTCGGTATGGGCCGGGCATGAGTTGGCGGCGCAGAGCACGATGGTGTGGCTCAGCAGCGGCGTCGGCATGTTCGTGGTGGGTTGGGTGATTCAGTTTGTCGGGCACTACTACGAAGGCAAGAAGCCGGCGTTTGTGGATGATGTGTCGGGATTGATCGTAGGGCCGTTGTTTGTGGTGGCGGAGGTGGCGTTTTTGCTGGGGTTGCGGCAGGGCTTGAAGCAACAGATTGAAGAGCGCTCGGGGCAGGTGGTTCGACGCGATCTGAAGCCGAGAGAGGTCTAAATGTGGGAGGGGGCTTGCTCCCGATGGCGGTGGGCCAGTGACATATTTATCAGCTGACCCACTGCTATCGGGAGCAAGCCCCCTCCCACATTGGCCCCATTTTCACATTAGGTAATGCGGGTTATCAGGCTTTTTGCCAGACCTTGGGCTTGAAGAACAAGGTTTCGCCCCGCGCCAAACCGGTCAGGCTGTCGTGGTCTTTCACCACTTCGGCTTCGATCAGGTCTGTCTGGCCTTCGACCTTCAAGGTCACCCGCGTGGTCGCGCCCAATGGACGAATATCACGCACTTCGGCCGCGTGGTGATCTTCCAGTTCATGGCGCGACAGCGACACTTCGTGGGGACGGAACAGCACGTGCTTGTCTTCACCCAGATGCAGGCGGTTGGAGTCACCAAGGAAGTGATAAACAAAGTCGCTGGCCGGGTTTTCGTAGACGTCGCCCGGTGAGCCGATCTGCTCGATCACGCCCTTGTTCATCACGACGATACGGTCGGCAACTTCCATGGCCTCTTCCTGGTCGTGGGTCACGAACACCGAGGTCAAGTTGATGTCTTCGTGCAGGCGCGCCAGCCAGCGGCGCAGTTCTTTACGCACCTTGGCGTCGAGGGCGCCGAACGGTTCGTCCAGCAGCAGCACTTTCGGCTCGACCGCCAGGGCGCGGGCCAGGGCGATACGCTGGCGCTGACCACCGGAGAGTTGTTCCGGATAACGATCAGACAGCCAATCGAGTTGCACCATGTTCAGCAGCTCGTGAACCTTGGCCGCGATCTGGCTTTCGTTCGGGCGCTGGTTCTTGGGCTTCATGCGCAGGCCGAACGCAACGTTGTCGAACACGGTCATGTGGCGGAACAGCGCGTAGTGCTGGAACACAAACCCGACGTTGCGATCGCGCACGTCGTGGCCGGAGACGTCTTCACCGTGGAACACGATGCTGCCGTCATCCGGAGTCTCCAGGCCTGCGATGATGCGCAGCAGGGTGGTCTTGCCGCAGCCGGATGGGCCAAGCAACGCCACCAGCTCGCCACTCTGGATATCCAGATTGATGCTGTTCAGGGCCTTGAAGGCGTTGAAGTTCTTGCTGACATTACGGACTTCGATCGACATGACTTATTCCTCACCGGCACTT
>Ga0302175_10000617_pt1 | contig 11125 bp, 10 predicted proteins | sample I_Fen_N3_3_FD_198791 | JGI IMG/M metagenome (GOLD analysis project Ga0302175, IMG submission 198791) | Peat permafrost microbial communities from Stordalen Mire near Abisko, Sweden - I_Fen_N3_3 | ecosystem: Environmental > Terrestrial > Soil > Wetlands > Permafrost | place: Sweden: Abisko...
TGCAAGTGCATCAGTCTTTGATCGATAGGAACCCCGCGGGCGAGATCGTCCTATCACTCGCCTCTTTTGAAGGCGTAAGAAAACTGACACAACTTGAAATCTTTCGTCTACATCTATTTCCGCCGTAAAAAAGTAGCAAACTGCCAACTAGTGAAACTTTTGTGCCGGGTTTATTGGGGCAACTTGGTTTTGTCCGACAAAAAGCAGTGGGCACGTATTTAAATATTAAATAACACCAATGCCGCCCAAGTTGAGCGGCACAGTTAATAATTGGATCCACTATATTGCCATGGTGTCATTGGCAACATTAAACAGCCATTACTTTAACTAATAATAGGCGTTGTCCCCCATTACCGGGACACACTCCACCCCGTATCGTGTAATGCCTGTAACAGCGTCTCGCCCATCAAACCCGGAACTTGCACGCCATCGTCGGTGTTCATGGTTTCACCCGCCAGAATGGCGTTGATGATTGCCTCTTCCACCGCCTCTGCTGCGGCGCTGAACAGCGGCGAAATGTGGTCGTTATTGACCATCTGCAACGCACTGCTGAACGGCAGGCCCTTGCGGCCGTAATCCGCGGCAGGCAGGTCCTGGTTCCCGGTGGCGAAAGCCAGGAACAGATCGCCACTGGAATCTTCGGTGCCGCCGCCGGTACGGGCGATGCCGATGGAGGCGCGTTGCGCCAGACGCTGGCATTGATGCGGCAGCAACGGCGCGTCGGTGGCCAGGATCACCACAATGGAGCCCATGCCCGGCGTACCGCGCTCGGCGAAGGGCGATGGGATGTCCATCAACCGGCGTCCTACCGGATAGCCATCCACCCGCAGCTCCTGGCGCTTGCCATGGTTGGCCTGGACCAGCACGCCGACGGTCCAACCGCCCTGCTCCGCCGGCAAACGCCGCGACGCCGTGCCGATACCGCCCTTGAACTCATGGCAGATCATTCCGGTGCCGCCCCCTACCGCGCCCTCTTGTACCGGGCCGGCTTCAGCGTTGACGACGGCTTCGCGCACATGTTCGGGTTGCACATGTTGGCCCCAGATATCGTTGAGCAGGCCGTCATAGGTCTCCATCACCACCGGCATGCACCAGTACACCGCCGGGTCCGCGAGGCGCTCGCGCTCCAGGGCGATCAAGGTGTCGCGCACAATGCCGATGCTGTGGGTGTTGGTGATGGCCAGCGGTGTGGTCAGCAGCCCTGCTTCACTGATCCACTCCAGGCCCGTGGCATCGCCATTGCCATTGAGCACGTGGTAGCCGGCGAAGCAGGGTTGCTGGCGCGCTTCCCCGGCGCGCGGCTGGATCACCGTCACACCGGTGCGCACTTGCTTGCCGTCGATACGGGTGTTGAGGGTACTGTGGCCCACCCGCACGCCCGGTACATCGGTGATGGCATTCAACTCACCGGGTGTGCCCAGCCCCAAAGTGATGCCCAATTGACGTGCGCGCATAACCGCTCCTTACAATTTCTGGAAGACCGGACTCGACCGGCCGCTGATGCAATAGAAAATCACCGACAAGGCCAGCAAGCCGAGGATGATCATGATGTCGCGCACAGACGCCGCATAGATCAAGGTCACCAGCAAGTAACCTGCACCGATGACAGCCAACAACGCCGGCAACGGCCACAGCGGCATGCGATACGGGTGTTCGCGGTCGCGCAGCAACACGCGGCTCATCAACGCGCTCAACGCCACTACCAGGTACACCAGCATGATCAGCAACACGCTGAATGAGTGAGGTCCGCCAGGTTGGAACTGAAGCTGAGCAGCGCCGACGGGATCGCCAGGAACAGCGTCGCCAACCAGGGCGAATCCCAGCGCGGGTGAATGCGGGTGAATAGTGTGTTGATGGTCGGCGTCCACAGCGCATCGCGCCCGCTGCTGAATACCACGCGGCCGATCTGGATCACGATGGCGACAATCGCGTTGAACACCGAGAGGAAGATCCCGGCACTGACCAAGCGCGACAAGGTTTCATTGCCGTGGCTGGTGAGCAAGTAGCCAATGGGGTCTGGGCTGCTGATCATTGCGCTCAGGGACGGCGCGCCGATCAGCAGTGCGGTGATCGGTACCAGTTCGATCACCACCACCAAGCCAAGGGACCACAACACGGCCTTGTGCACGCCTTTGCCGCCGCACTTCATGTCTTCGGCCAGCAGCACTGCGGGGCCGTAGCCATTGTAGGAAAACAAACCTATGCCCACTGCACCGATCACCAAGGCCCACGGCGCGAGATGCAGCACGCCGTTTTCGACGATCTGGGGCTGGAACAACACACTCGCCGGCTGCACCGGGTTACCAAACCCGATAAATACGATCACCAGTAGCGCCGCCACTTCCAGCAGCAAACAGGTGCCGGTAATCCAGGCATTGAGCTTGATATTGAGAATGCCCAGGGCGTAGCTGCACACCACAATCACCAGGGCGACGGTTTGCGAGTCGAACGTCGTACCCAAAGCGTTGTTGAGATAGGTCGCGGCCCCGGTGGCCAATACCGGCGGGATGAATAGCAACATCACCAGCACCGTGAGAAAGGTCGCATAGCCAGCCATGCCACCGAACACACGCTTGGCGTACACATATTCACCACCGGCACTGTTGTGGGCGCGACCCAGTTCGGCATAACAAAACGCGAACATCAGCGCGAGCAGGCCGGCCATCACAAACGCCAGGAACACACCACTGCCCGCCTGCTGGATGGCAAAGGGCGCGATCACAAACACGGAACTGGCCGGCGTCACTGCGGAAACGGTGATGGCCACTACATCGAAAACGCTAAGGGTAGGTTTCAACACGCCGTCGGGCGTGGGGGAAGTGCTCATATCGTTATCCTCTGTCGTTGTTCTTGGTGTGAGGCAGAAACGAAAAATGATGTTTTTCGGGATATGTTTCCCGTTGGATGATGAAGACGTTATCGCCCAGGAGCTTGTCAGCCAATTCCCCTATTGGCGTACTCCCCTTGACGGTTCCCGGCAAAAGCCGAACCCTTGAGCGATCTTTTGCTGGCGGGAGCCTGTGATATGAGCCTGTTCCGTGAGGTCGGCATGCACGCTGGCTTGGGCCGTACCGTCGCGCACATCGGTACCCAGGGTTTCTGGAAACAGTTGGTGCTGTTGTTGCACCAATGCCTGCCCTTCGATAACGCGTTGGCGATTTTCTACCCGTTGGAGGGCGCGCCCCAAGCCCTTGAGGAATACGACGCCCAGCCCAGCAGCAAACCGGCGTCGATGCTGACGTACCTCAATGGCCTGTATTTGCTCGATCCGTTTTTCCAGGCGTGTCGCGAAGGGTACTCCAGCGGTGTATACCGCCTGGAAGAAGTGGCGCCGGACCATTTCCGACAGAGTGAATACTTCCTCAATTACTTCCATGACAACGTGCTGGAAGACGAGGTGCAATTGATACTGCAACTGCCGGGGATGGGGACATTGTCACTGTCGTTGGGGATGCAGCGGCGGTTCAGTGCAGAAGACACTGGGCTGATGACGATGATGGCGGCCTGGGTACTGCCGCTGATGCAGCAGCATTGGCAGCAAAGCACCCAGCGCGCCCCGGCCATGGACAGCCAGATCAGGGATGCCTTGAGCCAGTTCGGCTGTGGCGTGCTGTCGGACCGAGAGCTGGAAATCGCCCGTCTGGTGCTGCGCGGGTTTTCCTCTAAGGCCATGGCTGAACGCCTGAATATCTCGCCGGACACGGTGAAAGTGCACCGTCGGCATTTGTACGCAAAGCTGGATATCTCATCGCAGCCGGAGCTGTTTTCGTTATTTATCCAGTCGCTGGGGCATGATCTGGAAAATCCGTAGAGCGATATCGACGTAAAACGGCCGGGCAGCACACGCTGCCTGACCATTTTGCGGTGAGTGGATTTAACTAAAGAATTTAACGTGATCGGCCAACAACTTTACATTATCAATACGAATGGAGAAGTTAGGCCCCTGCGCATTGACTTTCATATCCAGCGTACTCCAACCAAAAGGGCTGTGCTTTAACTGTACATCGCCTACTTCAGCGGGTGCGCGAGGCCGAATATGAATTATCTTTATCTTGTTATTCTTTACCATGTCAGACAAATCAACTTTATCCCCCCTTGGATTGAAGTTGAAAATAGTATCCGGATCATTGCTCGTAGAGTCTGTGAAGTGTTCGTACTTGAAGGTATTCGCACCTCGCGCGCCCACCAACTGGTCACTGCCCCCGCCACCGACAAGCACCGAAGCCTCGTCGGGCCTGGCGTTCAGGCGTTCGCGAGCGTCTGTGCCACGCAATACAGGAAGGCTGTTTTCGGGACGAGTCCACGTTCCGCCATTTGGCAAACTTTGTACTGAAGACATATGAGGTACCTTTTCATGTAATGATCAATAAAGAAGCTTCGTGAATTGCGGACGAGAACTTCTCACACTGATACCTCCCTTCCAACTCGAACTGTTTTTCCTGTCGTTTCCGGAAAACAGCAAAACACCCCTTAGTCTAATAATTCAACTGAACGTTGCTGGCCACGCTTCGTAGACCAGCAACACTTTCAAATATATTTTGCAGTACTCGACAGCGTTTGATCAGCGGCCCATACGAATCGTATTCCACACCCGCGTGCGAATCCGGTCGATATTCAGCGGCATTGATTCCAGCGCGAATAACTTGCCCATCATGGCTTCGCTTGGGTAGATCTTGGTGTCTGCCTTGATCTCAGGATCGACCAGGTTGTCCGCCGCGCTGTTGCCATTGGCGTAATGCACGGAGTTAGTAATGTCCGCCATCACTTGGGGCTCAAGCAGGTAGTTCATGAACGCGTAGCCAGCCTTTTCATCGGGGGCATCCGCAGGCATGGCCACCATGTCGAACCAGATAGCGGCGCCTTCCTTGGGGATCTGGTAACCGATTTTCACGCCGTTCTTGGCTTCCTTGGCGCGACTCTCGGCTTGCAGCACATCGCCGGAGAAGCCGACGGCCACGCAGATGTCGCCGTTGGCCAGGTCGCCGGTGTATTTCGAGGAATGGAAATACGCCACGTAAGGCCGCACTTTCATCAGCAAGGCCTCAGCCTTTTTGTAGTCTTCGGGCTTCTTGCTGTGGTGCGGCAAACCCAGGTAATTGAGGGCGATAGGCAACAGCTCCGGGCCATTGTCGAGGATGGCTACGCCGCACTTGCTGAGTTTTTCCATGTATTCGGGCTTGAAGATCAAGTCCCAGGAGTCCACCGGGGCGTTATCCCCCAGCACGGCCTTGACCTTGTCGATGTTGTAGCCGATGCCGGTGCTGCCCCACAGGTACGGGAAGCCATGGGCATTACCCGGATCGTTGTTTTCCAGAGTTTTGAGCAGCACCGGGTTGAGGTTTTTCCAGTTGGGCAACTGGCTCTTGTCGAGCTTTTTGAGCGCGCCGCCCTGGATCTGCCGGGCCATAAAATGGTTGGACGGAAACACCACGTCGTAACCCGAGTTGCCGGTCATGAGCTTGCCGTCGAGTGTTTCGTTGCTGTCGTACACGTCGTAGCTGAAACCGATCCCGGTCTGCTTCTGGAAGTTCTTCGTGGTGTCTGGCGCAATGTAGCTGGACCAGTTGTAGATTTTCACCGTCTCGGCGGCCTGGCTGATAGAGGCCACCAACATCAAGGGCAACAGGGCAATGGCTTTCATGGTTCGATTTCCTGGCGGTTTTAGGGCTGTTTTTATGGCAGGCGATCAAGGATCAAAGCGTTACAGAATCAGTACGTAGGTCTTGCGAACGGTTTCCTGGATATCCCAGATTCCGGTGCTGTTGGCCGGCAACATCAGTGCGTCGCCGGCTTGTATGTGGACGATTTCACCGTTGTCGGGGGTGAAGGTGCAGCGGCCCTGGATAAAGTGACAAAACTCCTGGGATTTGATCTGGCGACGCCAACGACCCGGCGTGCATGCCCAGATGCCGGTTTCGACGCCGTCGCTGCGCTCTACGCTCAAGGTCGAGGCCACCGCAATCGGCTCGCCCAGGGGCACGGCCACGGGTGACGAGTCCGGCAGGTGGGCATTCAGCGTGTCTTTGAAATGCGTGATGCTCATGGGTTTTTCCCGTGTAAGTGAAACGACTCAGTGCATGAACCCTTCCATGAATCCGGCCAAGCCGGTCGCCAGCTTGCGGCGCCAAGGGGTGGTGTTGGGGTTGGCCAGGACTTGGTCTTCATGGACAAAACTGCGAATGATCGCGTTGTAACCCAGCCAACGGCAGGGTTCCGGTTCCCAGGCCTTGAGCGCATCAAGGCCGCGCTCGCGGATCACCCAAGGTTGATAGGTCAGTGGCGTGTCGCGACGGAGGATCAAATCCGCCAGAGTGCGGCCACCCAGGTTGGTGGCTCCAACGCCCTCCCCGCCATAACCGCCGGACAGCGCGATGCCGGTGGTGTGATCACAGAGCATGTGCGGTCGAAAATTGCGCGACATACCAAGGTTGCCGCCCCACGAATGGGTAATCCGCACGTTCTTGAGCTGTGGGAAGAGTTCGCCGAAGAGATAGCGACGTAGCTCCACTTCGCTATCGGTCAAATCGAAGTTGTGGCGAAGTTTGCCGGCGAACTGGTAACCGCCGCGGGCCCCGAACACCAGTCGGTTGTCCGCCGTGCGCTGACCATAAGTGACCTGACGGCTACTTTCGCCAAATGCCTGGCCGTGGCGCAGGCCGATCTCGTCCCAGGTGCTGGCGGGCAGCGGCTCGGTGGCGACGATCAGGCTTTGCACTGGCAACTGGTAGCGGCCCAAAGGCGGCAAGGTGTTCGCGTATCCCTCGACGGCGGGCACTACCCAAGCGGCGCGGACACTGGCCTTATCAGTGCACAGGCTGCCGGACTGCCACTGGGTGACCGGACTTTTTTCGTAAATCGTAACGCCCATGCGCTCCACTGCCCGCGCCAGGCCGCGCACTAGCTTGGCCGGGTGGATCGTGGCGACGTGAGGTGCATAGATACCGCCATAGGGTTTGGCAATGCGGATCTGTTCGGCCAACTGCTGTGGGGTCAGCCAGCGATAATCCGCTTCGGTGAGGCCTTGGGCGTAGAGCTTGTCCAGGTAGGCACGCAGGCTGCTCTCCTGCTCGGGGTAACGGGCCGCGCAGTACAGCGCGCCGCCCTTGCGGTAGTCGCAGTCGATGCCTTCGCGGGCCAACACGTGGGCGACTTCATCCGGAATGCTGTGCAGCAGGTCGAATGAGGCCCGGCGTTGTTCAGGTGCCAGGCCGGCCAGCAGGCGATCTTCACCCAGCAGGTTGCCCATCAGCCAGCCGCCGTTGCGGCCCGATGCACCGAAACCGGCGGTTTGAGCCTCGATAATCGCAATCTTCAGCTCGGGCGCCTGGCGTTTGAGGTAGTAGGCGGTCCAAAGCCCGGTGTAGCCAGCGCCGATAATCGCCACATCGACGTCCAAGTCGTGTTCCAGGGTCGGCCGCGCCACCAGCGGGTCGTCCAGTTGGTCCATCCATAAACTGATGTTGCGCCATGCCGGCATGCCAAGCTCCCCAACCACGTTTCGAGGGGGCTGATCCTAGGGCCGGCGGTTATTCGTTGTCTTGCGCGCGTGCACGCAGGGAAATTTGTTTGACGTAGGCCTTGGGCGACTGGCCGGTGTGCTGGCGGAAGGCACTGTAGAACGCCGACAACGAATTGAAACCGGCGGCAAAGGCCAGGTCGTCTACCTTGATCGGCGGGCGCGCGTTATCCAGCGCGGCGAGCAAATGCTGCAGGCGCGCCTGGTTGACGTAGCGATAGAAGCTTTGACCCAACACTTGGTTGAGCAGGTAGGAAATCTGATTGCGGCTGTAACCGCACTCCTTGGCGACTCGCTGCAGGTCCAGTTCCGGGTCCAGATAAGGCTGCTTGTGCTCGAAATACTGCTGCAGGTCATTGGCCATATGCCCCAATTGCTGGGGCGACAGGCCCAGGCGGCTGACGCTGGGGCGTTGGGCCTGGGACGGTTGTTCGTGCACCAGTGACGCGTATTCATTGACGCGCCAGATCAACCCATCGCGCACGGTGATGGCCTCGCTGGTACGGAATGACACCAGCCCATGGCCACCACGCAGGGTGATGCGGTACTGGATAAAGGCGGTATCGCCGTCGGCGCGGATGCGGTCGGTGTGTTCAATCGCTTCGTCAGCTTCGCGTGGCATGCTGGCTTGCAGGTAATCGCGCAGCTCGGCGTAACCGACCACGCGGTTCTGGAAAAAGTCGTGGTACTGGATGTCCGGGTGGTAGTAGGACATCACCCCGTCCAGATCGCGATGGCGCCAGCACAGGTGATGGCGTAATACCAGGTCGCCCGTGGCTTGGGTATGCAGGCAATCATCGTCGGGAGCGATGTCAGGCATGGTGAGCTCTGCAGCGGGAAAACCGTGGAGATTGCCGAAATTCGGTGGTGCGTTCAATGGCCAGGTGCAACTTCGGACTAATGGCCACTTGCCCATTTGTGAGCAGGACATGACCCACATCAACCGTTAGGAAAACAACCGCCGAACGGGATGAAAAAAGTCACCTCCGGTTAAGAGCGAATGCTATTTTTAAGCTCTACAACGCCAAGACCAGTGACGGTCATGGCCCCCTGCCGCGAGCTAAAGGAAGCGCTCAATGAACAAGGTGGGCAACATGAATAAAGTGACGTTCCCCAACGCCTGCCAGCTGATGCGCTGGCATTTTCATCCAATGGGCTTCGAGGGCAGCATGGACGCGCCCGGCAGCATGATCGCCCGCCTGTTTGACCGCGTCAGCGGCGAAACCCTGATTGCCATCGCCGGCATCCCTTGTGCCACGGTCATGAATGCCGCTGACGTAGAGCGGATTATCGAGGCGGTGGAGGATGAACTGGCGTCGTTTGTGCCACCGCTGTCACTGCGGGCCTGAGCGATCAGCCATCAGCCGCGCTGATCGTCAAAAAACGCTTTCTTTCCATCTACATGCTCCGAGGCCTTCGGCATATTCACGGCCTGGCCTTCGGGCTTCTCCACATACCAGTAGCAATGGCTGACCGCCCGGGTAATGCCGACGTAAGCCAGGCGCAGCACTTCGTCTTTTTGTGCCGTGTCATAGGGTTCGCTGTCGCCAGACTTGCCCAGACCGGCCATACGATAGACCTGGTTTTTGTAGGGGGAACGGGTGAGGTGTTGGCAATCACCAAGCAGGAATACGGCGTCCGCCTGTAAGCCTTTGGCACTGTGATAGGTCAACTGTTTCAGCCTGCGTGCTTGAATCGGCAAGCTAGAATCCACATTAATTACAGACTGAATATGCTCTTGAATCAGCAACTTATCGCTACTTTTTCGATACAGCATTAATACCGACTCACCCTTCTGATAATGCTCCAGCAGCTGACGGCCCAGCGCCGCATCGTCACGCTCCAGCACCTTGACCGGCTGCAACGCCTTGGGCGCGCCGCTGGCTTTTGCCTTCTTTCCGGGGATCGCCGGCGCGGTGCGCACGATGTGCTCGGCAGCATCGATAATGTGTTGGTGGCTGCGGTAATTCTCGCCCAGCATCACCCGCGTGGTGCTCGGCGACGGGAATTCCTGATTGAACTCCATGAAATACTTGGGTGAACTGCCCCGCCAGCCATAGATCGATTGCCAGTCATCGCCCACACACAACAGCGAAGAATGCTGGGCGCCACGGCCCACGTGCATCGCGGGGCCACGGCTACGGATTTCTCGCAGGCTGGCGCGGAGCCACGAGACAATCTGCGGCGACACGTCCTGGAACTCATCGATCATCAGATGCGACAGCGGCCGTAACAGCGGGTCGCTGAGCAGCTTGAGGTTTTCCGGAGTGTTTTCACCGAACAGCGAGAACATGCGGTTGTAGGTCATGATCGGCGGTGACTGGTCAAGCAGATGGTCTTCCAGGGCCTTCCAGAAAATGCTCAGCGCCTCGAAGAAGAAGCGGTCCGGATCGTCCTTGGCGAAAGTCATCTGACCCACGGCGGTGGGAACGTCCAACCCAAGGTTTTCGATAAAGCCGGCCGCCATGACAAAACTGTCGAGCAACGGGGCACCAGCCAGTTCACCTTTAACCTTGTAATCAAACCCGGGGCCGGAGGACGCATCCCCAGCCAAGCTGCTTAAAAGACGCTTGGATGATTCATAATTATCCAACCAAATTAGAGGCTTACGACAGAAAGCTTGAAACAAGGTTCGCTTCACTGCCCACTCCGCACGCAGTGACAGCTTGGCGTTTGGCCGACTGAGCTGGGCGTTTTCCCGCGAATCGAAACCCAGCACTACCCACGCGTCCAGCTCAGGGATATAGCCATGGCAATGGAACTGCGCGCCATTGATCTCAATGGTCTGGCGACTAGGCTCAATGCCTTTGATCGGCCAGGCACCTGCGCGAAACCATAGATCTTCGATTGCATCGCACAGTTCTTCATCTCGTTTAGCTGCCAGTTCGGTCACCGCCACGCGCTTTTGCACATCCGGGTGGTCACGTTCCAGTTCCTTGAGCTGCAAGCCATGCCGAGCCAGGGGCGCGATCAACGCTTGAAAGCGCGGGTGCTGCCCGTAAAGTCGGTGGTAGCAGGCATTCATTTGTTGGCGCTGGGCGTCGTTGATGCGCAGGTCGAACGGATTACTGTCGGCATCCTCGAAACCTGAACTCAGGTTCTCAAACGCTTGCAGGCGCTCAAAACCCGGCAGGCTGCGGACCATCGGCAGGATGCGCGAGTGAAAGGTGCGCACCACCGCCTGGGCTTCTTTCATGCCAAGCGGTCGACCCCACAAGCTGAGAATATCCATAAGCTTGTTGATGAAATCCTTGCGCGACTCGCGGGTGAAGGTCACCACGGTCATCGAACTCAATTCAAAGCCCAGGTAATGGGTAAGCAACAATATGCGCAGGACCAGCGAGGTGGACTTACCCGCACCGGCCCCGGCGATCACTGAGGTGGACGGCGTGTCACTGAAGATCATCTTCCATTGCGCCGCACTGGGCTGGGCATGGACCGGCAGCAAGCGGGCCACGTCGGCCTTGATGCGTTTCTTCACGTCCGCCGTCAAGGGCAATCGCCAATCATCGAACAAACTGTCATCGACACCGGGCGCACGATGCTCTTCGGGACGAAAGTCGCGTATCAACAGGACTTGTCGACCTTCCTCGATACCATCGGCCTTGC
>Ga0302175_10000618_pt1 | contig 11059 bp, 9 predicted proteins | sample I_Fen_N3_3_FD_198791 | JGI IMG/M metagenome (GOLD analysis project Ga0302175, IMG submission 198791) | Peat permafrost microbial communities from Stordalen Mire near Abisko, Sweden - I_Fen_N3_3 | ecosystem: Environmental > Terrestrial > Soil > Wetlands > Permafrost | place: Sweden: Abisko...
TGAAAGTGACGTTTTTCGGCGTCAGCCTCGACAGCCGACTCAAGCAGCCCAAGTCCACCGCTAATTACCTTTTACGTTTTTATTGAATCGATCCGACAGGAGATCTGCCATGGCGCACGCGCGCAACTCTTCGGCAAAGGACAAAAACCCGGCGTTCACATCATTGAAACGCACCAAGCAGGAAAGCAATGACGCGTGGATTTTGCGGGCGATTCAAAAGCTCGACCTGGACCCGAAAGCCTGGTCGTTCATCGCGTTGTTCGGCGCCATCGATATCCTCGCGTTTCGTCTGCGGGTGGCCCAGTCGCACTTGCGTAACGACCTGCTGCCCTCGTATTGGTCGGAAGCGGCGTTTATCAACGTGGCGCCGAGGTCGGCAGCGAAAACCACGGCGATTCACGTGCCGCTGTTCCAGCCGGAACAGGCCGAATTCGCGACCAAACGCAACGGCGTGGTGGAACAGCCCCTGAGTCATTTTGCCGATGCCGCGCACTGGGAAAACGTCTGTGTCATTGCCCTCCCGGTGGCGCAACAGACCATTCGTGAGTCCATTGAACGCTTCAAGCATTCACGTTCGCCGGTCGACAGCCTGGAACACATCCTACGCTGGCTGGCTTTTGCCTGGGGCGCCGACCGCACGCCCAACCCGATTCATGACGGCATCGGCATGCCCTCGGCGAGCATGCTCGAAGCGGTGTTCAACACAGCGCAGTTCGACGTGACGCCGGGGTTGGAATCCCGGGCGGCGTGCCCGGAATACCTGTGGATCATGGCCAAATATTGGTATCCGTATTACCAGCAGTTGGGCACCCAGCAGGCACCGCGCGGGTTCTTCAATATTCAGCACACCTACGAGATCAAGGAAAACCGCTGAGCGGTCGATTGTTCACGGACCTTCGCGGCGTGAACAATCGACAGGTTTTACTCAAGCCGCCAATTGACCATTGGCAATCGCCGCCGACGCCGCCAGCATCGCCCGCAACAACACCGCACACCCGGCCGCCAGATCATCCGGCGCAGCGTTTTCGATTTCGTTGTGGCTGATCCCGCCTTCGCACGGCACGAAAATCATCCCGGCCGGTCCGAGTTCGGCGAGGAAGATCGCGTCATGCCCTGCCCCGCTGACGATGTCCATGTGCGACAAGCCCAGCCCTTGAGCGGCGCCGCGTACCGCTTCGACGCAGCCTTTGTCGAAGTACAGCGGCGGGAAGTCGGCGGTGGGGGTCAGTTCGAAGGTCAGGCCATGTTCCTCGCAGGTGGTTTCGATGACTTCGCGCACTTCAGCGATCATCGAATCCAGGCGTGCCGGTTCCAGGTGCCGGAAGTCGAGGGTCATGCGCACTTCGCCGGGGATGACGTTGCGCGAGCCCGGGTAGGCTTGCAGGCAACCGACGGTGCCGCAGGCGTGGGGTTGATGGCCCAGGGCGGCGCGGTTGACGGCACCGACGATCACCGCCGCGCCCACCAGCGCATCTTTGCGCAGGTGCATCGGGGTCGGGCCGGCGTGGGCTTCGACGCCGCGCAGTTTCAGGTCGAACCATTTCTGGCCGAGGGCGCCCATGACGATGCCGATGGTTTTGTGTTCGTCTTCGAGGATCGGGCCCTGCTCGATGTGCGCCTCGAAATAGGCGCCGACCGCATGGCCGGTGACGTTGCGTGGCCCGGCGTAACCGATGGCGTTCAGCGCGTCGCCGACCGTCACGCCCTCGGCATCGACCTTGGCCAGGGTTTCTTCGAGGGTGAATTTTTCCGCGAACACCCCGGAGCCCATCATGCATGGAGGAAAGCGCGAGCCTTCTTCGTTGGTCCAGACCACCACTTCCAGCGGCGCTTCGGTTTCCACCCCCAGATCATTCAGCGTACGCAGCACTTCGACCCCGGCGAGCACGCCAAAGCAGCCGTCGAACTTGCCGCCGGTGGGTTGGGTGTCGATGTGGCTGCCGGTCATCACGGGTGGCAGGTTTGGATTGCGACCGGGGCGACGGGCGAAGATGTTGCCGATGCCGTCGACGGTCACGGTGCAGCCCGCCTCTTCGCACCAATTGACGAAAATGTCCCGGGCCTGGCGGTCGAGGTCGGTCAGGGCCAGACGACAGACGCCACCCTTGACCGTGGCGCCGAGCTTGGCCAGTTCCATGAGCGACTGCCACAAGCGGTCGCGGTTGATGTGCTGATGGGTGGATTGCAGAACGTCTACGGCCGCGTTCATGGGGATCTCCTCAGGCTGTTCTTATGAGTTTCTTCAGGCATTTCTTTGGTGTTTATGCGGCCGTCTTCGCGGGCAAGCCTCGCTCCTACAGGTTCGCGCTGCCCCATGTAGGAGCGAGGCTTGCCCGCGAAGAGACCCTCCCTCACACCGTTCAGGCTGTTCTTATGAGTGTTATCAGGTGTTTCATCGGCGTTTTTGAGGCCGCCTTCGCGAGCAAGCTTTGCTCCTACAGGTTTGCGCCGCTCCTCTGTAGGAGCAAAGCTTGCTCGCGAAGAGGCCGGCACTCACACCGAAGACTTCACAACGGATGGGCTCGGGCGCATCGAGCACAACCCGTAATAAATCACCCCACCCAGCGCCGAGCCGGTAAACCAGCCGTAGCTGTAGAACCAGCTAAACGCATCGCTACCCAGCGACAGCAAGGTCAGCACCACCGGCACGCCAAATGCGATAAACCCGAACCAGTTCCACGCCGGATAAACGTCATCGCGATAGAGCCCGGCCAAATCCAGTTGCTGTTTCTTGATCAGGAAATAGTCCACCACCATGATCCCGGCGATCGGCCCGAGCAGGCTGGAATACCCCAGCAGCCAGTTGGAGTAGACGGTTTCCAGGCTCAGGTCAGAGACGATCAGCCCGAGTTTTTTCAGCAGTTCATGGGCCATCAGCAGCAACCCGACCACACCGGTCAGCAACACCGCTTTGGTCCGGTTGATGTGCTTGGGCGCAATGTTCTGGAAGTCGTTGGTCGGTGAAACGATGTTCGCCGCCGTGTTGGTGGACAGCGTGGCGATGATGATCAGCGCCATGGCCACCGCGACCCAGACCGGGCTCTGGATATGCCCGATCAGCGTGACCGGATCGGAGACGGTCACGCCCACCAGTTTCACCGACGCGGCGGTCATCACCACACCGAGGGAGGCGAACAGGAACATGGTCAGCGGCAGGCCGATGATCTGCCCGACGATCTGATCCTTCTGGCTTTTGGCGTAGCGGCTGAAGTCCGGAATGTTCAGGGACAACGTGGCCCAGAACCCGACCATCGCGGTCAGCCCGGCGGCGAAGTAACTGACCACACTCGCCCCTTCCGGACGTTTGGCCGGGATCGCCAGCAACTCGGTCATCGACACATTGGGCATCGCCCACACCAACAACCCGACACCCACCGCCACCAGAAGCGGCGCGGACAGGGTTTCCAGCCATTTGATCGACTCGGCCCCCCGGATCACCACCCACAGGTTCAGCGCCCAGAACACCATGAAGCCAATGACTTCACCGGTTCCGCCGAGGGCTTTCCAGCCGTCGAACACCGAGCCCAGAAACAGGTGAATCGCCAGCCCGCCGAACATGGTCTGGATGCCGAACCAGCCACACGCCACCAGCGCCCGGATCAGGCACGGCACGTTGGAACCCAGGATGCCGAAGGACGAACGCAGCAACACCGGAAACGGAATGCCGTACTTGGTACCGGCGAAGGCGTTGAGGGTCAGCGGGATCAGCACGATGATGTTGGCAAACAGAATCGCCAGCAGCGCTTCGCCGACCGTCAGGCCGAAATACGCGGTGAGCACACCGCCGAGGGTGTAGGTGGGCACGCAGATCGACATGCCGATCCACAACGCGGTGATGTGCCATTTGTTCCAGGTTCGTTCGTGCACCTTGGTCGGTGCCATGTCGTGGTTGTAACGGGGACTGTCGAGGACGTCGGTGCCGGCTTCGAGCTCAAACAAGCCGTCGCGCTCGGTCACTTGCGATCTGATCTGTTGCATGGCCGCTCCACTGTTCTTTGAATTATTTTTGCTCATCAGGGGCTGGCGCCAAGGAGCGCGAGCCGACGATGGCCGGAGGAACTGACAACGTTTACGGACCGGCCAAGGTGTCAGCGGCGGCATCAATAAACGTGCCGGGGTTCCCGCTGGCCCATCGAGCCGTGCCATAAAACCTTTATAACCAACTGATGTTTATCAGTTTTATTTATTCAACTATCAAGTCCCTGGTTACTTGCCGGGGCACTCAGGCCGAATGCGCAGCAAGTTGTCCAAACAGTCAGGACTCAATCTGGTGCATCCATATTTTTTTCAATGTGGCGCATCAACCATAGACCATCCTCAAACAGCTGATTTCACATAGGAAATCTCGTCTATTTTGAGATCCTGTCAAGTGCGTCAAAATGGTGAGAGGACGCTACATTTTGGTGATTTATATATTTAATCGATATTTATCAATCACTTAATACAGATATAAGCTTATAAAAAATATTCTTGCTCATTCCAATAACACCAGCTAGTTTCTATTCCTGACAGCCATGACAGGAATACACCTGTTGGCGTCTGCTTCATATAAAACATTTAGAACCGGCATCAGTCGGTCATGCCTGCGAGGAACTCGGAATGTCTCTGTTGATCCGTGGCGCCACCGTTATTACCCATGATGAAAGTTATCGCGCCGACGTCTATTGCGCCGACGGTGTGATTAAAGCCATCGGCGACAATCTTGATGTTCCGGCGGGTGCCGAAGTGCTCGACGGCAGCGGTCAATACCTGATGCCCGGCGGCATCGACCCCCACACCCACATGCAACTGCCCTTCATGGGCACGGTGGCCAGCGAAGACTTCTTCAGTGGCACCGCCGCAGGCCTGGCCGGCGGCACCACGTCGATTATCGATTTTGTGATTCCCAACCCGCAGCAGTCGTTGATGGAAGCGTTTCATCAGTGGCGCGGCTGGGCCGAAAAATCAGCGTCGGACTACGGCTTCCACGTCGCAATCACCTGGTGGAGCGAGCAGGTCCGCGAGGAAATGGCCGAGCTGGTCAGCCACCACGGCATCAACAGCTTCAAGCATTTCATGGCCTACAAGAACGCGATCATGGCGGCCGACGACACCCTGGTGGCGAGTTTCGAACGTTGCCTGGAACTCGGCGCGGTGCCGACCGTGCATGCGGAAAACGGCGAACTGGTCTATCACCTGCAACGCAAGCTGATGGCCCAGGGCATTACCGGCCCGGAAGCTCATCCGCTGTCGCGCCCCTCGCAAGTGGAAGGTGAAGCCGCGAGTCGGGCGATCCGCATTTCCGAAACTATTGGCACGCCGCTGTACCTGGTGCACGTCTCGACCAAGGAAGCCCTCGACGAAATCACCTATGCCCGCAGCAAGGGTCAACCGGTGTACGGCGAAGTCCTCGCCGGGCATCTGCTGCTGGACGACAGCGTCTACCAACACCCGGACTGGCAAACCGCCGCCGGTTACGTGATGAGCCCGCCCTTCCGCCCTCGCGGCCACCAGGAAGCGCTTTGGCATGGCCTGCAATCGGGCAACCTGCACACCACCGCCACGGACCATTGCTGCTTCTGCGCCGAGCAAAAAGCTGCCGGGCGGGACGACTTCAGCAAAATCCCGAACGGCACCGCCGGTATCGAAGACCGCATGGCCGTGCTCTGGGATGAAGGGGTCAATACGGGGCGCTTTTCGATGCAGCAATTTGTCACGCTGACCTCCACCAACACCGCGAAGATTTTCAATCTGTACCCGCGCAAAGGCGCAATCCGCGTCGGCGCCGATGCTGACTTGGTGCTATGGGACCCGGAAGGCACGCGCACTATCTCCGCCAAAACCCACCATCAGCAGGTGGACTTCAACATCTTCGAAGGCAAAACCGTGCGCGGCGTGCCCAGCCATACCATCAGTCAGGGCCGCGTGGTCTGGGCCGATGGCGACTTGCGCGCCGAGCGTGGCGCCGGGCGGTACATCGAACGGCCAGCGTATCCGGCGGTGTTTGATTTGCTGAGCAAGCGGGCCGAGTTGAATAAGCCAGTTGCCGTGAAACGCTGAGATCGAGGCCTTCGACCTTCGCGGGCAAGCCTCGCTCCTACAGTTTGAAATGCATTCCCCGTAGGAGCTGCCGAAGGCTGCGATCTTTTGACTTTTGTTTTTAAGATCAAGATCAAAAGATCGCAGCCTTCGTCAGCTCCTACACGGGTTCGCGCAGCACCCAACCAATGCCCATCAGAGGCAGTACCTCAATAACCGTGAGGCCAACACCGTGATCAAGACCCTGACCCACCTCCCGCATCCTTACGAGAATGCGGCCGCCCTCGCCGGCCATTTCACCGATCTGGCGCCGCCGCTCAACGACCGTCAGGCCCATCTGGAAGCCTCGCGCTGCCTGTATTGCTACGACGCGCCGTGCGTGAATGCCTGTCCGAGCGAGATCGATATTCCGTCGTTCATCCGCAATATCCATCAAGAAAACGTCCAGGGCGCGGCGCAGAAAATCCTCTCGGCCAACATCCTCGGCGGCAGTTGTGCCCGGGTTTGCCCGACGGAAATCCTCTGTCAGCAGGCGTGTGTGCGTAACAACGATCACGAGTGCGCGCCGGTGCTGATCGGCCTGCTGCAACGCTATGCCGTGGACAACGCGCACTTCAGCGAACACCCGTTCCAGCGTGCAGCCGCCACCGGCAAACGTATCGCCGTGGTCGGTGCCGGGCCGGCAGGTTTGTCCTGCGCCCACCGCAGCGCGATGCACGGCCACGACGTAGTGATTTTCGAAGCCAGGGAAAAGGCTGGCGGCCTCAACGAATATGGAATCGCCAAGTACAAACTGGTGGATGACTACGCGCAAAAGGAACTGGACTTCCTGCTGCAGATCGGCGGCATCGAAATCCGTCACGGGCAGAAACTCGGCGAGAACCTGACGCTGAGCGAACTGCATCAACAATTCGACGCGGTGTTCCTCGGCCTCGGCCTGGCCGCCAGCAAACAGCTCGGTTTAAGCCACGAAGACGCGCCGGGGCTGGTCGCCGCCACCGATTACATCCGCGAATTGCGCCAGGCCGATGACCTGACGCAACTGCCCCTGGCCGACCATTGCATCGTCCTCGGCGCCGGTAACACCGCCATCGACATGGCCGTGCAAATGGCCCGCCTCGGGGCACATGACGTCAATCTCGTGTATCGCCGTGGCGTCGAGGACATGGGCGCCACCGGCCATGAGCAAGACATCGCCAAGGCCAATCAGGTGCGTTTGCTGACCTGGGCGCAGCCGGAAGAGGTGCTGCTCGACGCCCAAGGCAATGTGCGCGGCATGCGTTTCGCCCGCACGGCCATGGGCGAAGGTCGCCTGCAAACCACCGGGCAAACCTTCGAACTGGCCGCCGATGCGATCTTCAAAGCCATTGGCCAGGCCTTCGACGGCAGCGCCCTCGCCGATCCATTGGCCCGGGAACTCAAGCGCCAGGGCGAGCGCATTCAGGTGGATGAAAACCTGCGCACCAGCATCCCCGGCGTGTATGCCGGCGGCGACTGCACCAGTCTCGATCAGGACTTGACCGTGCAAGCGGTGCAACACGGCAAACGCGCGGCAGAAGCCATCAACGCTCAACTCATGCTTAACGTGGAGGCTGCGTAAATGGCCGATCTCTCGATTGTCTTCGCCGGCATCAAAGCCCCCAATCCGTTCTGGCTGGCCTCCGCGCCGCCCACCGACAAAGCCTACAACGTGGTCCGCGCCTTTGAGGCGGGCTGGGGCGGTGTGGTCTGGAAAACCCTGGGCGAAGACCCGGCGGCGGTGAACGTTTCATCCCGTTACTCGGCGCACTTTGGCGCCAATCGCGAAGTGATGGGCATCAACAATATCGAACTGATCACCGACCGTTCCCTGGAGATCAACCTGCGGGAAATCACCCAGGTCAAAAAGGACTGGCCGGACCGCGCATTGATCGTCTCGCTGATGGTGCCGTGCGTCGAAGAATCCTGGAAATTCATCCTGCCACTGGTGGAAGCCACCGGCGCCGACGGCATCGAGCTGAACTTCGGCTGCCCCCACGGCATGCCGGAACGGGGCATGGGCGCGGCGGTCGGTCAGGTGCCGGAGTATGTCGAACAGGTCACCCGTTGGTGCAAGACCTATTGCTCGCTGCCAGTGATCGTCAAGCTCACGCCGAACATCACCGACATCCGCGTCGCCGCCCGCGCGGCCCACCGTGGCGGGGCCGATGCGGTGTCGCTGATCAACACGATCAACTCGATCACCAGCGTCAACCTGGAGCAAATGGTCGCCATCCCCACCGTCGGCCACCAGAGTACCCACGGCGGCTATTGCGGCTCGGCGGTGAAGCCGATTGCGCTGAACATGGTCGCCGAAATAGCCCGCGACCCGCAGACCCAAGGCCTGCCGATCTGCGGCATCGGCGGCATCGGCAGTTGGCGCGATGCGGCGGAATTCATCGCCCTGGGCAGCGGTGCGGTGCAAGTGTGCACGGCGGCGATGCTGCATGGCTTCCGCATTGTCGATGAGATGAAGGACGGCTTATCGCGCTGGATGGACAGTCAGGGCTACGCAAGTATTTCGCAGTTTTCCGGGCGCGCGGTGGGCAATACCACGGACTGGAAGTACCTCGACATCAACTATCAGGTGATTGCGAAGATTGATCAGGAGGCGTGTATCGGTTGCGGGCGGTGCCACATTGCTTGCGAGGATACGTCGCACCAGGCGATTGCCAGCCTGAAGCAAGCGGATGGCACGCATAAATATGAAGTGATTGATGATGAGTGCGTAGGGTGCAATTTGTGCCAAATCACCTGCCCGGTTGAGGACTGTATCGAGATGGTGCCGATGGACACGGGCAAGCCGTTTCTGGATTGGAATCATGATCCGCGCAATCCCTATCACGTCGCTGTTTGATCGTTGAAGATCAAGGGATCGCAGCCTCGTTTTACTCGACAGCTCCTACAGGGAGAGCGCATTTCTCTGTAGGAGCTGTCGAGTAAAACGAGGCTGCGATCTTTTGACTCAAGGCTCCAACCCAATCCCGCGCAATATCACGCTCGTCACCGTCTGCACCGCCCGCTCAAACTGCATGTCCGACAACGGCTGATGATCGTTGAGGATATTCACTTGATGATCAAAGTCTGCGTAGTGCTGGGTCGAGGCCCAGATCATGTACAGCAGCGCCGAAGGCTCCACCGGCAGGATGCGTTTGTCCTCGACCCACTGGCGAATCTTCGCTTCTTTCATCTTCGCCCAGTCATACAGGCTGACGTCCAGCGCCTCACCCAAGGTCGGCGCACCGTGGATGATCTCGTTGGCCCAGACTTTCGACCCATAGGGCCGGCTGCGGGAATGGTTCATCTTGGCGCGGATGTAGCTGCTGAGCACCACGCGCGGGTCGTCGAACATTTCGAAGCACAAGGCGTCCTGCTTCCAGACTTCCAACAGGTCGAACAGTACCGCGCTGTACAGCTCGTTCTTGGTGCTGAAGTAGTAATGCAGATTGGAGCGCGGCAGTTGCACTTCGGCGGCGATGTCGGCCATGGCGGTGCTGCCAAAGCCCTTTTCGGCGAAGACCTTCTCGGCCCCCAGCAGAATTTTCTCGACGTTACTGCGACGAATCTCGATCTTGTGATTGCCCATGAGGGCTCCCTGACAACAGCGTTGCCCAAGACTAGCATCCGCTCTGGATCGCGGCGACAGGCCTTTTTCACTTCCCCAGGGAAAACCGATTGGGTAGCATCCGCGGCACTTTCCACCGCGCAATGGATCACCCACTGTGAACATTCGACCCCGCGTCGCCACCGACGATGCCGCCCTCGCCGCCCTGTGGGAACGCTCGGTGCGCGCCACCCATGATTTTCTGAGCGAAGAGGACATCCGGTTCTTCTTCCCGCTGGTGCGCGACAGCTACCTCCCAGCGCTGAAGGTGTGGGTCGGTGAGCAGGTGGACGGCACGCCCGCCGGCTTCATCGCCACCGGTGGCGACACCGTGGAAATGCTCTTTATCGAACCGGACCGACGAGGCCAAGGGGTCGGGCGCCAATTGCTCGATCACGTCAACGCCCTGCACGACACCTTGCGCGTGGACGTCAACGAACAGAATCCCCAGGCCCATGGCTTCTATTTGCACTATGGTTTTGAACAGACCGGCCGCTCGGAAACCGATGGCGAAGGTCGGCCGTTCCCCATCATTCATCTGGCGCTGCGACCGGCGTAAACATTTCCCGGCGCACACCGTTCATGCTTAAGTAACGCCCATTCCACTGCCCAGAAGGTAACTGACCATGCTGCTGAAAAAAGCCCTGACCACCGCCGCCCTGCTCGGCTCGCTGCTCGCCGCTTCGTCGGTGTTCGCCCACGCCCATTTGAAAAGTGAAACACCGGCCGCCGACAGCACCGTGGCCGCGCCGACTGATCTGCGCCTGGTGTTTTCCGAAGGCGTGGAAGCGACCTTCACCAAAGTCAGCCTCAGCAAGGACGGCGCCGACGTACCGGTGAAAAGCCTGGCCACCGAAGGCGCCGACAAGAAAACCCTGATCGTCACCCCGGCCGCACCACTGACGGCCGGTGCGTATAAGGTCGAATGGCATGCGGTGTCGGTCGACACTCACAAAAGCGAAGGCGCCTACAGCTTCAAGGTTGGCCAGTAATTCATGACCGACGCGCTGGTGCTGTGCCGCTTCCTGCATTTTGTGGTGGTGCTGATGCTGTTCGGGGCCTGGGCGTTCCGGCCGCTGTTGCTGAACGGTGAAGCCGCTCCGCTGGATCGGCAACTGGCGCGCATCACCCGCTGGCTGACCGCCGTGGCGTTGGTCAGCGGCGTGAGCTGGTTGCTGTTGATCACCGCCAGCATGGCCGGGGCGTGGGAAGCTGCGTTCGATCCCTCGACCCTGCGTCTGGTGCTGCGCAATACCTTTTTTGGTCAGGTCTGGACCTGGCACCTGCTGCTCAACGCCGTGCTGATGGGGTTATTGCTGACGCCGTTGCGCGCGAATGTACCACTGAGACTGGTCTTGACTGGCCTGTTGCTCGCGACCCTGGCACCGGTGGGGCATGGCGCGATGCTCGACGGACTTA
>Ga0302175_10000619_pt1 | contig 11033 bp, 9 predicted proteins | sample I_Fen_N3_3_FD_198791 | JGI IMG/M metagenome (GOLD analysis project Ga0302175, IMG submission 198791) | Peat permafrost microbial communities from Stordalen Mire near Abisko, Sweden - I_Fen_N3_3 | ecosystem: Environmental > Terrestrial > Soil > Wetlands > Permafrost | place: Sweden: Abisko...
AGTATGAGCTGGCAGAAGAGTCGTTCCGCAAGGTGCTGCTGGCGGACCCGAAGAACGCGCAGGCGCTGAATTACCTGGGCTACATGCTGGCCGATCGCGGTGTGCGCCTGGACGAAGCGCTTGGGTACATCCGGAAGGCGGTCGCGATGGATCCGCAGAATGGGGCGTATCTCGACTCGCTAGGCTGGGCCTATTACCGGCTGGGTAATTACGATTTGGCGGAAGAGAACCTGCGGCGCGCGTCGGAGAAAATTGGCAGCGATCCGACGGTGCAGGCTCACCTCGGTGACGTGTATCAGAAGACCGGGCGATTGAAGCTGGCGACGGCACACTGGCAGCGCGCGCTCGATGAATGGAGTAAGACGGTTCCGGCGGAAGTGGATGCCGACGAAGTCGCCAAGGTGCAGAAGGACCTGGAGTCTGCGAAGGTGAAGTTGGCCAAGCAGAATACGGGGAAAGAATAGCGGAGCGGCTTGATAAGCGCCTCGAAGAGCAGGTTTCCCGCGGGCTGAGCCCGCGAGGAATGAAGAGGTACCGGGGCTTTTACGGCGCAGCTAAAGCTGCGCCCCTTCAATGCCACCCCCTTCAAAACCGCTGCACTGGTAAACTCTCCGTATGCTCGCCAGTTACGCGGTCCGCGTTGACGATTCCCGCGGACGCCGCCATCCTGAGCCAACCCATCCGTACCGCAACGCCTTTCAGCGCGATCGTGATCGTGTCATCCACTCGCGCGCGTTTCGCAGGCTGGAAAACAAGACACAAGTTTTCACGCGGCGGTACTCCGACCACTTTCGCACGCGGCTGACGCACACCATGGAGGTGGCGCAGATTTCGCGTACCATCGCTGCTGCTCTCGACCTTAATGTTGATCTCGCCGAGGCTTTGGCGCTGGTGCATGACATTGGGCATCCGCCGTTTGGACACGCTGGCGAAAGGGCGCTGGACGCCGCGATGCATCGCCACGGCGACTTCTTCGATCACAACCTGCAAGCGCTGCGGATTGTTGAGGACTTTGAGTTGCGTTATGCGGAGTTCCGGGGACTCAACCTGACGTTTGAGGTGCGTGAGGGCATCATCAAGCACTCGCATGACTACACGGTCGCCGAGCATCCGGACTTGGTTGAATACCTGCTGGATTTGCGGCCTCCGCTGGAAGCGCAGTTGATCGACCTGACCGACGAGATCGCCTACAGTACCGCTGACCTCGACGACGGGTTTGAGGCAAAGCTGCTGAAGCTGGATACGGTGCGAAAGAACGTTCGCGCGTTTGAGAGATTTTATGTGGAGATGGAGGCGAAGTATCCGGACGCCCCCGACAAATTGAAGTTTAACGAGGCGCTGAAGCGCATGCTGAACCGCTTTGTAACGGACCTGATTGAGAATACGAAGTCGCGCATCGCGGAATCGGGCGTGGCCAGCCTGGATGATGTACGCGGGTATTCGGAACGGCTGGTGGCGTTCAGTCCGGAGGTCGAGCAGGAACGGCGCGAGGCGAAAGCATTTCTTTACAAAGCGCTGTACGAAAGTAAGCCGCTGCTGCCGGAGAAGATTAAGGCTGAAAAGATTGTGACCGAGACGTTCGACTATCTCGTCGCGCATCCGGAGGCGCTACCAACCAGCTATCAGGAGAAGGTGGCGCACGAAACGCTGGTGCGGGTGGTGTGTGACTACATCGCGGGCATGACGGACCATTATGTGCAGGACGTTTGGAAGAAGCTGGGGGCGGGGTAGAGAATCAGTGAGTGGGGTGAATCGGCGCAATTAATCTTATTTTATGAACGACGGAACACTGAACTTCCGTATGGTGTCACTTCTAATATGCAAGCCTGCACAGTCCTTCGCCTCCAATGCCTTCTGCTGCTGTCGGCGGTACTTATGGCCGGATGCAGTCGGCGACCTGCAATCAACGGCGAGTTCAGGATTGATTTTGTTTGGGCAAAGGGAAGACTAAAGAGCGCTATAGTCGAGGCGGTCAAGCCGCAGGAGCGAGTTTCGCAAGCCACTCGAAAGGCCATAACCGAGACTGCGCAGCCCTTCATCACAGACGCGCTGAGGGCTGCCGACTTGACCCAAGCCACTGGACGGATCCAGATCGCCATCTATGGTTCGCCGCCGTATTTCGTGCAGTTAAGGGAATTGTCAATTACTGAGCCGGACTTTTCTAAGCTAGCCCTCGCGGTTGAGCAGGAAGACACTGAGAGCATTCGGAGCATAATCGGCAAATATGACAACGTGAATCAGCGAGGATTACCTTCGCGACAAACCGCATTGGCAGTTGCTGCTGCGGGCGGTCGTGTAAGAAGCTTGCGCACCCTGCTTGAACTGGGAGCTGATCCAAACAGGTCGGATTATATCGGCGTGACACCATTGATGAACGCCGTCGTGATTGGTAGCGAAGATGCCGTGACCACGTTACTTCTCGCCGGCGCAAATACAACTACCGTAAACGGAGCGGGGGATTCAGCTCCATCACTCGCTAAGAAACTGCATCGCAAGAAGATACTCGGGCTGCTTGAGACGGCACGTCAATGATAGATAGCAACGATGCCCGAGGCTCACAACTCGAAACTGGCTTCATTGACATGTGCTGAACACGAAATTACGCTTGCCACATGTCCAAAACCGTCCAGATTCGCAACGTGCCTGATCGCCTACACCGCCGTCTAAAAGCGCGGGCGGCCAAGGAGGGCATGTCACTGTCTGGCTATTTGTTGGCCGAGATCAAGGAAATCGCTGAGCAGCCAACGCTGGCTGAGTTCCGTGAGAGGTTGCACTGGCATGAGCCGGTGACGGCCGAGATCGATTCAGCGCGAATGATTCGCGAACATAGAGACGCCGGCGAATGACACGGGCAAACCTCAGGGGCTAAAGCCCGCTCGTGTTTTCACACGCTACGGCACGACTGAAGTCGTGCCCTGACACGAATCGTTCCCCAAAACGAATTTTTTACCCTGCCGTGGCGGGAGAACTCGTGTGCTATTTAGTCGCATTCATGAACACTCTTCCCGCAAATCCTCACTTCGTGAGAGGGTAGAGCTTGATGTCGCGGAAGTAGAGTTCGGCGCCTTCGGACTGGATTAGTATTTTTCCGCTGGCGGGATAGGCCTTCAAACCTTCGTTGACCAGCTTGCCATTGAGGTAGTGCTTCACGTTGTCGCCCTGCACGATGATCTCGACGACGTTCCACTCGCCGTGGGGCTTTTCGATTTCGCCGTTGGGGTCGCGGTAGCCGGTGACGTTCTTCCACGGGCCTTCGCCGATGCGCTTAATGTTGGCAGCTCCGCCTGCGGGTCCCGTAACGCTCTTTCCGTCGGTGCCGGTGAGCGCGGCGCCGTCGGTCATGTAGAAGTCGCCAGTCTGACCCTCGCAAATCTGGTATTCGAGCGAGGTTGGCCAGACCTTTTGCTCGCCCTGGACGTGATACAAGATTCCGCTGTCGCGAGCCATTCCCTCACGCGGTGCGTAGGTCGCCTCGCCCCACTTGAACTCGGCGCGCAGGTAGTAGTCGGCATATTCCTGCTTGGTGATCAGGTACCCCATCCCGGTGCCGGAGACGTGGATGACGCCATCTTCGAATTTGAAGACGTGATCGGGATCGCTGTTCAGGCCCTTGCCTTCAAGGAAGCTGTCGAATGTGGCAGGGACGCTTCCGTCAAATAGCACTACGGCCTCGCCGTGCTTCGGGACGTAAGAGGCGGTGTCGCCCGCCGTTGCGGGCAACGATAGGCAGAGGCATGCGAGCGCCGCGAACGCTGCCGGCGCGATTATTCCCGGGCGAGTGAGAAGCATTTGAGTTCTCCTGAACAAGCGGTGATTGTAAATGCGAGAAGGGATCGAGGGAAGAAATGTCCCCGCGGGGTGGAGCAGCTTCAATCGGGGCGTATTGATCGTCGGATGTCGCCAAATGTACCGCTAGTCTAAAGCGGTGCTCCACCCCTATACCAACAAGATCAGCGTGCGGCGCGGCGGCCAAAGACTTTTAACGCCGGCGTCCGCTGTGGCTCCTCCAGAGCAACGGCAGCGCCACGTCCGGAGGGGCCGCGCTTCAGGTTGGCGGTGACGTATGCGTGGGGATCTTGAGGTTCGGCGGGCTTGCGGAACCAGGTCTTCAGACGTCCAAGAAACTTCAGAGCGAAAGACATCGCTGCACGCTCCTGCTGGGGTTAGTCGCCCGCCGCCATCGCCGGCTGAATTTCTTCAACGCCTAAAAAAAAAGGCGTCGGGTATTTGCCGGTATAGCAGGCGGTACAGTACTTGACCTCGTCGTCTTCGCCGGCGGCTTTGCGCAATCCCTCGAGTGAAAGATAGGCGAGCGAGTCTGCGTGAATGTACTCGCGAATTTCTTCCACCGACTTGTTGGCGGCGATGAGCTGGTTCTTCGACGGAGTGTCGACGCCGTAGTAGCACGGCGAGATCGTCGGTGGACAGGAGATGCGCATATGGACTTCCTTAGCGCCGGCGTCGCGCACCATGCGCACGATCTTGCGGCTGGTGGTGCCGCGCACGATGGAGTCGTCGATCAGCACCACGCGCTTGCCTTCAATCACATGCCGCACCGGGTTCAACTTCAGGCGAACGCCGAAGTCGCGCACGCGCTGCTCAGGCTCAATGAAGGTGCGGCCTACGTAGTGGTTGCGGATGAGCCCGAACTGGATGGGAATGCCGCTCTCTCGGGAAAATCCCATGGCAGCGGTAACGCCGGAGTCGGGTACGGGAATCACGATGTCGGCATCAACTGGAGATTCCAGCGCAAGCTGGCGTCCCATGGCGTCGCGCGATTGCTGCACCGAGCGACCGAAAACTGTGCTGTCGGGACGCGAAAAGTAGACGTGCTCGAAAACGCAGCCCGAAAGCGGCTGCGCGGTAGCGTAAAAGCGCGAGTGCACGCCTTCCGGGCCGACAATGATGAGTTCGCCTGGCCTGACTTCACGCTCGTAGACGGCGCCAATCAGGTCGAAGGCACAGGTCTCGGAGGCGAATACGATGGCGTCTTTGTGGTGCTCTGATTGTGCCGGGATGCGCCCCATCACCAAGGGACGGAAACCACGAGGATCGCGCGCGGCGAAGATACGGTCGGGCGTAAGCATGACCAGCGAGAACGCGCCCTCGATGCGGCGCAGCGAGTCGCTCATTGCGGCGGCGAGGGTTTCTTCTTTCGAGCGGGCAATCAAGTGAACGATGACTTCGGTGTCGCTAGTTGTCTGAAAGATGGAGCCCAGGCGCTCGAGCTGTGAGCGGATCTCGGGGGCATTGGTGATGTTGCCGTTGTGCGCGAGCGCGATCTTGCCTTTGCTGCACTCCACGCGAATGGGCTGCGCATTGAGCAGCGCGGAGTCGCCGGTGGTGGAGTAGCGAGTGTGTCCGATGGCCAGCGAGCCGGGGACTCGCGCCAGAGCGTCAGCGGTAAAAATGTCGGAGACCAGGCCCATCGCTTTGTGCAGCTCAATGCGATCTCCGTTTGCCGATGCGATGCCGGCCGATTCCTGCCCGCGATGTTGCAGCGCGTAGAGGCTGAGGTAGGTGAGCTTAGACGCTTCGGGATGGCCGTAAATCGCGGCTACCCCGCACTCTTCGTGCAGCTTGTCAGAAGTAATCAGCATCGCCCACCATTCAGTGGCTAAGGACCGGTAGCCAGTAGCCAGTTAATTGGTAATTGCCACGTTCTCTTCCGTCTCGGTATGCAGAGCCGTGTCCAGAGCACTGGCCCACAATTGCTTCAATTCCCTCACTCCCGCCGCCGCAGACACTTGGCCGTCAACCCTGATTTCGAGGCTGTCGCGAACCGTCGTTCCAATCTGTTCGGCTGAGAGAGCGAATTGTACCGCTATTTGTTTGATTCTCTCGACGTTATTCTGGTCGCAGGATATGACGATCCGGCTGGCGTCCTCGCCAAACAGCACAAACTCGGCCGCGAGCCCCTCCGAAGCAAGGGTAACCTCCGCGCCGATGCCCTTGGCGAAGCCACATTCGGCGACGGTAACCGCCAAGCCGCCCTCGGTGCAGTCTTTGGCCGACTCGACCAGACCCTCGTCGATCATCTGGATAATCGCATTCTGCAGGGCTGCTTCCTTCTCCAACTCAAGCGCCGGCGGGAAGCCCCACATTAGACCCAGAACTTCTTTGGCGTACTCCGACGAGCCAAACTCGGCCTCGGCGTCGGCTGCATCCCCGATCTCAGAGCCTCGTAGTAGAACAATCACCTGGCCCGCCTGCTGAAAGTCAGATCCCACAGCCTTGTGAACATCTTCGAGGATTCCCACGATACCTATTACCGGTGTTGGGTAAATTCCCTCGCCCAGTGTCTCGTTGTAGAAGCTGACGTTTCCGCCGGTGATCGGCGTTTCGAGTTCTTCGCAGGCCTTGGTGATGCCGTCGATGGTCTGGGCGAACTGCCACATGATGTGCGGCTTCTCGGGGTTGCCGAAGTTCAGGCAGTTGGTGGCTGCGATCGGAGTGGCTCCGGAACATGCAACGTTGCGCGCCGACTCGGCCACCGCATGCATTGCTCCTAACTTGGGATCGAGGTAACACCAGCGACTGTTGCCGTCGAGTGCCATGGCCAGTGCCCGGTTCGTCCCCTTCACGCGGATCACTCCCGCCTCGCGGCCGGGACCTTCGACCGTATTCGTCTGCACCATGGAGTCGTACTGCTGGTACACCCAGGCCTTGGAACAGATGTTCGGACTGGCCAACAATTGTTTGAGCTCGGCCGTGAGGTCGGCCTTCCCGCCCAACCGCACAGAGTCCGGCATCTCACGCAACACAGGCGGCTCCCAGCGTTCCATCGGGCGGTTGTAGAGCGGCGCCTCGTCAGTGAGCGCTTCATTCGGAATTTCCGCGACAACCTTGCCGTGCTCGAGGACCCGCATCGTCGATTCCGGAATGACGCGCCCGATCGTAACCGCATCGAGTCCCCACTTCTCAAAGACGCGGAAGACTTCGTCTTCGCGGCCCTTCTCGGCGACGAGCAGCATGCGCTCCTGCGACTCGCTCAGCATGATCTCGTAGGGAGTCATGCCGGTGTCGCGCTGCGGAACCAAATCGAGTTCGATCTCGAGGCCAACGCCGCCGCGCCCGCCCATTTCGCAGGTCGAGCAGGTCAGGCCGGCCGCGCCCATATCCTGGATGCCGATGATCGCCCCTGTCTGCATCGCTTCGAGACAGGCTTCCAGCAGCAGCTTTTCGAGGAACGGGTCACCCACCTGCACGTTCGGTCGCTTGGCCTCGGATTCTTCACTGAATTCTTCGCTCGCCATGGTGGCGCCGTGGATGCCGTCGCGCCCCGTCTTGGAGCCGACGTAAATCACGGGGTTGCCTTCGCCCGACGCCTTGGCATAAAAAATCTGGTCACGCTTGACCAGGCCGAGAGCGAACGCGTTTACCAGGGGGTTGCCGTTGTAACAGCTCTCGAACTTCACCTCGCCGCCTACGTTGGGCACTCCGAAACAGTTGCCGTAAGAGGCCACGCCGCTCACTACACCTTCCATCACGGAGTGGTTCTTGTGCAGCGTGGCTTTGTCGAGTCCGGGCTGAGGAGTGACTGGCCCAAAGCGCAGCGAATCCATCACCGCTACCGGGCGGGCTCCCATGGTGAAGATGTCTCGAAGGATGCCGCCCACGCCAGTCGTCGCCCCCTGGAATGGCTCGATGAACGATGGATGGTTGTGTGACTCGATTTTGAACGCGCAGGCCCATCCGTCGCCGATGTCGATGATGCCGGCGTTCTCGCCGGGCCCCTGGAGGACGAGCTTGCTGCGCGTGGGCAGCCGCTTCAGGTGCACGCGCGACGACTTGTAGGAGCAGTGCTCGCTCCACATTACGCTGAAGATGCCCAGCTCGGTGAGCGTTGGCGTCCGGCCCATCGATTTCAGAATGCGCTGATATTCGTCGGGCGTAATGCCGTGGTCGCGCAAGATTTCGGGAGTAATAGTGGGTTCTTCGGCGGCGGGCGTTGCGGATTCGATTGGGCTCATGGCGGTTCGGAGTGGAGTCTCTATTCTCGCATGGCGGAGGGGGCGAGGAAAGACGTAAAACGGGGGTGGCGGGTGTTGGTTCAATGTTGCCGACTATCCGACCAGACCCGGATTCCCCGGGGCAGTCTTGTTGCTTCCGTTTGTATTTCGAGGTGCGAGAGAGTGCGCGAATTGATCGGCGGTGTACAATCGGCCCTCTACAAAATCGGGGCTTGAGAGGTGTTTTCAACTGTGATGAACCGCAAGACAACTTCGGCCGTTTTCTACTTGTTATTGGTGGCCGCCGCCGCACTCGCACAGGAACTTCCTACCGCAAAGCCCGAATCTGTCGGCATTTCATCGGAGCGGCTGGAGCGGATCGCCACTGCTGTTCAGCACAACATCGATGACAAGCGAATCGCTGGCGCGGTGACATTAGTGGCACGCCGTGGCCGGGTGGTTTGGTTTAAGCCTCAGGGCATGATGGACCGCGAGGCCGGTAAGCCGATGCAGCCTGACACAATGTTCAGGATCTGCTCGATGACGAAACCCATCACCAGCCTGGCTGTGATGATGTTGTACGAAGAAGGCCGGTTTCTGCTTGAGGACCCGATCTCGAAATATCTGCCTGAGTTCAAGAACCCGAAGGTCCTAGTCAAGCCTGCATCGGGCGAGCCTTACTCGATCCCCGCCACCCGCGAGATTACGATTCGCGACCTCTTGCGGCATACTTCGGGCCTGACTTACCAATGGAACGAAACTCTCGGCCCCATGTACGCCGCCGCGAACGTTGCCAGCGGGATACTGCCGTATAACGGCACAATTGAAGAAAGCGTGAAGCGGCTGGCGGGCGTTCCCCTGCTCTTCAATCCGGGCGAGCGTTGGGAATACAGCCTGGGAGTCGATGTGCTTGGACGTTTCGTGGAAGTTGTGTCGGGTAAGCCCCTGGACGAGTTCTTTCGAACGCGCATCTTCGTACCGCTGGGGATGAAGGATACCTATTTCTACCCGCCTGACGACAAGCTGCCACGGCTCGCCGCAGCCTACACCTACTATCTCGACAAAGGTCTGGCGCGCTTTCCCGATACTCCGCTCACCGATCGATCTCTGGTGTACTCCGCTGACTACCCGTACCGCGGACCCAAAACTCTCTTTTCGGGTGGGGCCGGACTAACAACTACGGTCGCTGACTACGCGCGCTTCTGCCAGATGATGCTGGATAACGGCAAGGTCGGGAACACGCGTCTCTTGAGCCGAAAATCTGTCGAACTGATGACGCAAGACCAACTGGGCAAGATCTCAACCGATATGGGCTTTGGACTTGGGTTTGGAATTGACGGCGTCAAAACACCGCTCTCTGAACTTGGGTCGCCGGGAGAATACGCGTGGGGAGGGTTTTTCTACACGTCATTTTCCATTGATCCGAAGGAACAGATGATTGTCATCTTCATGGCACAACTGCATCCGAGCGGGGAATTGAGCCTCGACCGGCAGGTTAATGAACTGGCTTATCAGGCAATTACCGACTGAAGTTGATCACTTGTTGGGTTAGGGCAACGGGGCAGCTCGCGAGTGACGCAGGAAGTCGAGCCTACTCGTCAACCTCGTCCCACTGGTGCCCACACGCCAGGCAGCGCCAGCGCTGGCTCTGGGCGGGGGAAGGCTCCGGAAATGGGATGGCCGCCGACCACAAAGTAATCTGGCGAGGGTTGGCGCTTGCCACCTGGCGGATTTCCAGCGACTCACACTCCGGACAGCACTGCACTACGTCGCAATCATCCTCGTCGTCATCCGCTGGGCGAAAGTCGTCGAGCACCTCCAAAGCACGCACCACTTGGTGGTCGGGAACCTGCAACTTGATGCCCCACATTGCCATACCGATGTGCAGGTTCATGGCGTTCTCGTCGCGCACCCATGCGTCGATGCCCGAGGACGACAGCTTTCCCTGGGCAAGCTTGGCTTCCCCGATGTTCAGAAATGTTGCGATGGTGACCAGATCGTCGGACATTGAGGTTGAACGCTAGCGTAGGGCTAGCTTACGCTGCCCGTCAATGCCTCAAGATGCGCGCGCTGGGAGTGCTCGGCGATGGCGTCAACGATCTGCAGGGCAACCGCGAGCGCATTGCGGCCCTGTTGCAGCGAAACTTCCGGAGTGCTCCGCGTACGGACCGCGTTCAGGAAGCTCGTTAGTTCAGCACGCAGGGGTTCTTGCGCGTCGATCTTCGGCTTGAACGGCGTGATGCCGGGCAGCGCGCTGGCGACCGCGCTGGCGGGATTGAAGGGATCATCGTCGGCCGCGCTGGGACCGTCATTGACTGTGAGCACCAGTACGTCCTGACGGGAAAAGTCGACTGATACATACTGCTGCGGCTGGAAGAATCGCAGCTTGCGCACCCGCTCGGTGCTGACGCGGCTGGCGGTAAAGTTCGCCACGCATCCCGATTCGAATTCAAGGCGCACGTTGGCGATGTCAACTTTTTTCGACAGTATCGGCAGGCCTACCGCGCGAATCTCTTTCACGGGCGATTGGGCCATGGTCAAGACGATGTCGATGTCGTGGATCATGAGGTCGAGCACCACATCGACGTCGAGCGAGCGGGGCGTGAAAATGCTGAGGCGATGCACCTCGAAGAACATTGGCTTGGTGAGCAGGGGAAGCGTCGCTCGCACCGCAGGGTTGAAGCGCTCGAGGTGGCCGACCTGAACGATACGATTATTTTGGGAGGCGATGGCCTGTAGTTCATCGGCCTCTGCCAGCGTGGTCGCCAGCGGCTTTTCGATCAGTACGTCCACCCCGTTCTGCATTAGTTCGCGAGCCACCGCAAGATGGGCGACGGTGGGAACTGCGACGGATACGGCATCAACCCCGGCCGCCAGCAACTCGGCAACTGAGCCAAGAGCCAGTGCACCAAATTCTGAGGCGACTGCTAGGGCGCGCGCCGGATTCGCGTCGGCGACACCCACAAACTGCACGTTGAGCTGCGGGTCGGCTTGCAGGTCGCGACAGACGCGCGCATGGTTGCGTCCAAACGCACCGGTTCCGACGACGCCTACGCGCAACGGGCTGTAGTCATGGGGCAT
>Ga0302175_10000622_pt1 | contig 10973 bp, 9 predicted proteins | sample I_Fen_N3_3_FD_198791 | JGI IMG/M metagenome (GOLD analysis project Ga0302175, IMG submission 198791) | Peat permafrost microbial communities from Stordalen Mire near Abisko, Sweden - I_Fen_N3_3 | ecosystem: Environmental > Terrestrial > Soil > Wetlands > Permafrost | place: Sweden: Abisko...
CCGTTCATCACCTCCACCCTGCAGCAGGCCGCGAGCAACCGCCTGGGCTTCGGTGTGAAGAAAACCATGATGATGGCCCAGCGTTTGTACGAAGCGGGCTACATCACGTATATGCGTACCGACTCCACCAACCTCTCGGTGGATGCGGTGGCGATGGCGCGTACTTATATTGAAGGCGAGTTCGGCAAGAAGTACCTGCCGGAAAACCCGAACGTCTACAGCAGCAAGGAAGGCGCACAAGAGGCTCACGAAGCGATTCGTCCCTCCGACGCCAATACCGAGCCAAGCAAGCTGACGGGCATGGAGCGGGACGCTGAGCGGCTCTACGAGCTGATCTGGCGCCAGTTCCTCGCTTGCCAGATGCTGCCGGCGCAATACTTGTCGACCACGGTGACCGTGGGTGCCGGCGATTTCGAGCTGCGTGCCAAGGGCCGCATCCTGAAGTTCGACGGTTACACCCGCGTCATGCCGCAAATTGCCAAGCCTGGCGATGATGATGTGCTGCCGGACATGGCCCAGGGCGACGCGATGAAGCTGATCAAGCTTGATCCGACCCAGCACTTCACCAAGCCGCCGGCCCGTTATTCGGAAGCGAGCCTGGTTAAAGAAATGGAAAAACGCGGCATCGGTCGTCCTTCGACCTACGCAGCGATCATTTCGACCATCCAGGACCGCGGCTACGTGGCGCTGCACAACCGTCGTTTCTATTCGGAAAAGATGGGCGACATCGTCACTGAGCGGCTGGCCGAGAGCTTCTCCAACCTCATGGACTACGGCTTCACCGCCGGCATGGAGGAGAACCTCGATGACGTGGCCCAGGGCGAACGCGACTGGAAAAGCGTGCTTGATGAGTTCTACGGTGACTTCAAGAAAAAACTTGAAGTAGCCGAAAACGCTGAAGGCGGCATGCGTGCCAACCAGCCTGTCATGACCGACATTCCATGCGTGGTGTGCGGCCGTCCGATGCAGATCCGTACTGCATCGACCGGCGTGTTCCTCGGCTGTTCGGGCTACAGCCTGCCGCCGAAAGAGCGCTGCAAGGCCACCGTCAACCTGGTGCCGGGCGATGAAATCGCTGCGGACGACGAGGGTGAGTCGGAATCCCTGGTTCTGCGCGGCAAGCACCGCTGCCCGATCTGCAGCACGGCAATGGATGCTTACCTGCTGGATGAGAAGCGCAAGCTGCACATCTGCGGTAACAACCCGGATTGCGACGGCTACGAAATCGAAGAAGGCAGTTATCGCATCAAGGGCTATGAAGGTCCGAGCCTGGAATGCGACAAGTGCGGCAGCGAGATGCAGCTCAAGACCGGCCGTTTCGGCAAGTTCTTCGGCTGCACCAACGCGACATGCAAGAACACCCGCAAGCTGCTGAAAAGCGGTGACGCGGCGCCGCCGAAGATGGACCCGGTGAAGATGCCTGAGCTGAAATGCGAAAAGGTCAACGACACCTACATCCTGCGCGACGGTGCATCCGGCCTGTTCCTGGCGGCGAGCCAGTTCCCGAAAAACCGCGAGACTCGTGCTCCGCTGGTGATCGAGATCGTGCCGCACAAAGACGAGATTGATCCGAAGTACCACTTCCTGTGTGAAGCGCCGAAGAAAGACCCGGATGGTCTGCCTTCCGTGATCCGTTACAGCCGCAAGACCAAAGAGCAGTACGTGCAGACAGAAGTCGACGGTAAGCCGACTGGCTGGAAGGCTTACTACGACGGCGGCAAGTGGACGGTTGAAGACAAGCGTCCAGCCGCAAAAGCTTAAAAGACGCTGTACATAAAAGGCCGCATGACAATCCTCGGATTTTCATGCGGCCTTTTGTTTTGGGCTTGCGGTCAGATCATGTGATCCACGACACTGTCCGACCTGTGTGAAGCAAATATTTCGCTGTGGAGGCTGCCGTCATGGCCCACGAACTCTATACCCGTACCAACCAGAAGATTTATTTCGCCGGCCTGTCGCTCGAAGCGCTCGCCAGAGCTGAAGAGGGGCGGGTGATGAACTCCCTGGCGTTGATTCAGGCCGGACGCGAATCGGCGCTGTTCCACCTGTACGGTGCGTTGCTGGGGCTCTGCCATGAAATCGCCGGTTTCTATCGTTTGCCGCAGGCCAATGCGCCGCGCGCGGAGATGTTGCTGACCCGCGAGGTGCTGGAAGCCATCGCCATTCCGGAAATGGCTGAGCTGGTCGAATTGGCTAACAACTCTGAAACCTGGCTGGCCAAACTGCTGGCGGCTCACGCGGCACTGTTCCAGCCACCAAGGGTGCCGCACAAGCCAAAGGGCGACGTGACGCAGCCACTGATCATGGCCGTTAACCTGGACGATGAAGAGCCTGCGCAAGAGCTGAGTCGAGACGAACTTGAGAGCTGGCGTCAGAACCTCAAAGGGTTGGCGCTTCGCTTCCGTGAAGGGTTGAACGAGTGCTGAGAGATTGATCGATGTGACGGATGACCCATTGGGTTGTCCGCTCAGGATGAGTGATAACAGATATTTCTTCGCGATGACTTCTGGTCAAGATCCCGAGCGAAGCCTGGCCGATGCCTATATAATCCCCGCCTTTCGTGGAGAACAGACCTTTATGCCAACGTCCTTTCTAGAAATTGTCGAGTTACCAGACGGCCGAATCGAGCTGCGAAGGGCTGAGGACGAGGGTTCTCTGGTTACTTTGGATTTCTCCGAGGACGCCAAAGCGTTTCTGCAAGGCAATCACGTGGAAGTCGCCAAGGCGATGTTGAGCGTTGGTGTGCAGATGGCGGGACGCCTGGTTGAAGGCGAATTCAATAAAGATGAAGAGCCTCGGATTCTGCATTGATCCCGTCCGTCGGTTTCTGCTGATATCGCTACACATCGGCTTCTCTATCCTTGGAGAAGCCTGGCGCTGTCCAAGGCGCACATTGATTGTCAGTTAGCCCAGTCGAATGTTCAGACTTTGAGCGTCCCCGGTGCGGGCGGCGCTGATCAACTGTTGTCGTGAGCTGGCATTCAACGGGTTGAGCCAGCTGACGACGGTGTGGCTGCGCCCCAGTCGCAAGGCCTCGCACGTCAACTGTTGAGCGCTTTGGGTGCCGCGAGGTTGCAGCAACAGGATGCGTTCGCGGTTCAGGCCGGCGTCTCGCAGCCAGGCCTGGGTCAGGCTGGCGGGCGGGGCGATCAGGGTGAGCCAGCGTGCATCCTGGTCCTGGCTCAATTCCCGAAGAATCGGCGCCAGAAGATTCAGGCAGCTTCCCGCCGCACCACGCAGTGACAGCTCACTGAAGACTTCAGGCTCGGCGCTCCAGGGCGACTCGACCACATCCTTCAGAATCGGCGCCAGTGGTTGCGCCATGAACGCCTCGAACAACGGCAGTTGGGCTTGCTGTGGTGTGTGTGGGAACTGCATAAAGCCTCCTTTAGCGGCGAATCACGCCGACACTCAAGCCTTCGATCACCAGTTCCTGATCTTTCAGGTTGACTTCGATGGGGGCGAACTCAGGGTTTTCGGCAATCAGCCAGACTTTGCTGCCATCGCGCTTGAAGCGCTTGACGGTCACTTCATCGCCAATCCGTGCCACCACGATCTGGCCATTGCGGGCCTCACGGGTGGTGTGGACGGCCAGCAGGTCGCCATCGAAAATGCCCACGTCCTTCATGCTCATGCCGTGTACCCGCAACAAGTAGTCTGCGCGTGGATGGAAGAACGTCGGATTGATGTTGCAGGACTCTTCGATGTGTTGCTGGGCCAGAATCGGCGCGCCGGCTGCCACGCGACCGATAATCGGCAGGGTGGACTCATCGGTCTTGGCTTCGAAACCAGGGATGCGAATGCCGCGAGAAGCGCCTGGGGTCATCTCGATGGCGCCCTTGCGGGCCAGCGCCTTGAGGTGTTCTTCCGCCGCGTTGGGCGACTTGAAGCCCAGTTCCTGAGCGATTTCAGCTCGGGTTGGCGGGTAGCCGTTGTCGTCAAGGCAACGTTTGATGAAGGCCAGAATCTCTGCTTGGCGTGGCGTCAGCTTTAGCATATTGATCGCTCTGTCTTTTTATACAGTGACTGGGATTATATACAGTGAAAGCGTCTTGGCAATGCCCCTTTTTTTACCGACCGCCGGACGGTCGATCGGCGCGCTGATTGAAGCTTCGGAGTTGTATGGTTAAATAGCTGACCGACCATTCCCAAAACGAACCGCCAGGCTTGACAACGCCTGGGCTGAAACGTATGTTTCAAACAAGTGTTTGTCAGGCGGAGTAGCCATGGCCCAGTCGGAAACCGTTGAACGCATTCTCGATGCTGCCGAGCAGTTGTTCGCGGAAAAAGGTTTCGCCGAAACCTCATTGCGTTTGATCACCAGCAAGGCCGGAGTCAATCTGGCGGCGGTGAACTATCATTTCGGCTCCAAGAAGGCGCTGATCCAGGCGGTTTTCTCGCGTTTCCTCGGGCCGTTCTGCCTCAGTCTCGATAAAGAGCTGGAGCGACGTCAGGCCAAGCCGGAAAACAAGCCGACGCTTGAAGAGCTGCTGGAAATCCTCGTCGAGCAGGCCCTCGTGGTGCAACCGCGCAGCGGCAACGACCTCTCGATCTTCATGCGTTTGCTGGGCCTGGCTTTCAGTCAGAGTCAGGGCCACTTGCGTCGTTATCTGGAAGACATGTACGGCAAGGTGTTCCGTCGCTACATGATGCTGGTCAACGAAGCCGCGCCGCGTATTCCGCCGATCGAACTGTTCTGGCGTGTGCACTTCATGCTCGGCGCCGCGGCGTTCAGCATGTCGGGGATCAAGGCCTTGCGCGCCATTGCCGAGACCGATTTCGGCGTCAACACGTCCATCGAACAGGTCATGCGCTTGATGGTGCCGTTCCTGGCCGCCGGCATGCGTGCCGAAACCGGTGTCACCGACACGGCCATGGCCACTGCGCAGTTGCGTCCGCGCAGCAAATCGGCACCGGTTGCCGCCAAGGTTTAACCGCACACGGGTGGGCGCGGCAGCTGACATCCGCTAAGCTAGCCGCCCATGCCGACTCTCGTTCTGAACCCGCCCCCCATTGATATCGCCGACCTGCCGGGCACCGCCCACGGCGGCGAATCCGTGCGAGGCGGGTTTATCGTTTTCAAGGAATCTCTATGACTGCTGGCCTGCAAGGCTCGTTGATGGTGGACGTCGCCGGTACCTGGCTGACGGCCGAAGATCGCCAATTGTTGCGCCAGCCCGAAGTGGGCGGCCTGATCATTTTTGCCCGCAACATCGAGCACCCGCGCCAGGTGCGTGAGCTGAGCGCTGCGATCCGCGCCATTCGTCCTGATCTGCTGCTGGCGGTGGACCAGGAGGGCGGTCGGGTTCAGCGATTGCGCCAAGGCTTCGTCCGTCTGCCGGCCATGCGTGCCATCGCCGATAACCCGAATGCCGAATACCTGGCCGAACAGTGCGGCTGGATCATGGCGACCGAAGTTCTCGCTGTCGGCCTCGACCTGAGTTTCGCCCCGGTGCTGGACCTGGATTACCAGCGCAGCGCCGTGGTCGGCACCCGCTCGTTCGAAGGCGATCCCGAGCGCGCAGCGTTGCTCGCGGGTGCCTTCATTCGCGGCATGAACAGCGCCGGCATGGCCGCCACCGGTAAACACTTTCCGGGTCACGGTTGGGCCGAGGCTGACTCCCACGTCGCGATTCCCACCGACGAGCGCAGCCTCGACGAGATCCGCGCCAACGACTTGGTGCCATTCGCGCGCCTGAGCAAGCAAATGGCCGCCGTCATGCCGGCCCATGTGATTTATCCACAGGTTGATGCCCAGCCAGCCGGTTTCTCCCGCCGCTGGTTGCAGGACATTCTGCGTGGTGAGTTGCAGTTCGATGGCGTGATTTTCAGTGACGATCTGTCCATGGCCGGGGCCCACGTGGTCGGTGATGCCGCCAGCCGTATCGAAGCCGCGCTGACCGCCGGTTGCGATATGGGTCTGGTGTGCAACGATCGCGCGGCCGCCGAACTGGCCCTGAGCGCTGCCCAGCGAATGAAGGTCACGCCGTCGCCGCGTATCGCGCGGATGCGCGGGCAATCGTTCGTCGGTATCGAATACCGTCAAGACCCGCGCTGGCTCACCGCTATCGGTGCGCTCAAAGACGCTCAACTGATTGAATAAGGACTTTTCGTTATGACGATCTACGCGATTATCGGTGGCACCGGGCTGACTCAACTCGAAGGCCTGAGCATTCGTCAGTCATTGACGGTGGATACGCCTTACGGTCCGCCATCGGCCGAAGTCCATATCGGCGAGTACGCGGGCAAGGAGGTGTTGTTCCTCGCGCGCCACGGTCACCCGCACCGCTTCCCGCCACATCAGGTCAACTACCGCGCCAACCTTTGGGCGTTGAAACAGGCCGGCGCTGAAGCGATTCTGGCGGTCAATGCCGTGGGCGGGATTCACGCCGCGATGGGCACCGGGCATTTCTGCGTGCCCCATCAACTGATCGACTACACCAGCGGTCGCGAGCACACCTACTTCGCGGGTGATTTGGAACACGTCACCCACATCGATTTCAGCTACCCCTACAGCGAGCCGCTGCGTCAGCAGTTGATCGCCGCGTTAGCGGCTGAAGGCGTCGGCTACAGCAGTCATGGCGTGTACGGCTGCACCCAAGGGCCGCGTCTGGAAACCGTTGCCGAAATCGCGAAACTGGAGCGTGACGGCTGCGACATCGTCGGCATGACCGGCATGCCGGAAGCGGCGCTGGCCCGTGAGCTGGACCTGGATTACGCCTGCCTGGCGCTGGTGGTGAACCCGGGGGCGGGCAAGTCCACGGCGGTGATCACCATGGCTGAGATCGAACAGGCGTTGCATGACGGGATGGGTAAGGTTAAGTCGACGTTGGCGCGGGTGCTCAAGGGCTAAGCAAGGCGCCGCACCGAGTTGAGCCCTTCGCGGGCAAGCCTTGCTCCTACAGGGTTCACATCAATCCTGTAGGAGCGAGGCTTGCCCGCGAATGCAATTTATCAGGCACCACAGCGTTCAGCGTTTCTCCAGCTTATCCGGCAACGGCGCAAACAACGCCTCGATATCATCACTCTGCAACTTCCAGTCCCCGGCCGAGCGTCCGTCCAGGACGCCGGCGGCGAGGTCGGACTTTTCCTTTTGCAGATGCTGAATCTTCTCTTCGACCGTGCCCCGGGCAATCAGCTTGTAGACGAATACCGGTTTCTCCTGGCCGATGCGATAAGCCCGGTCGGTCGCCTGGTTTTCCGTCGCCGGGTTCCACCACGGGTCGTAGTGAATCACCGTATCGGCTTCGGTCAGGTTCAGGCCCACGCCGCCAGCCTTCAGGCTGATCAGAAAGATCTGACGCTTGCCGCTCTGGAAGTCCTTCACCGGCGCGCGTCGGTCGCGGGTTTGCCCGGTCAATATCGCGTAGTCCACGCCGCGTTTTTTCAGCTCTTCTTCAATCAGCGCCAGCATTGACGTGAACTGCGAGAACAGCAGAATCCGCCGACCTTCTTCGAACAGCTCTTCGAGCATTTCCATCAAGCTGTCGAGTTTGCCGGACGTGCTGCCACGGGTCGGCAGGACGGCGTCGTTGACCAGCCGCAGATCGCAACACACCTGACGCAACTTCAACAGCGCCTCAAGAATGATGATCTGGCTGCGGGCTACGCCTTTGCGGGTAATTTCGTCGCGGACTTTCTTGTCCATGGCCAGGCGCATGGTTTCGTACACGTCGCGCTGGGCTTCATTGAGCTCGACCCAATGGATGATCTCGGTTTTCGGCGGCAATTCCGTCGCCACTTGTTCCTTCGTCCTACGCAACAGAAACGGTTTTATCCGACCGTTGAGGTGCTGAAGTCTGACTTCACTGCCGCGCTTTTCAATCGGCACGCGGTAATCACGGTTGAAGCTTTTGACATCGCCGAGCCAGCCGGGCAGCAGGAAGTGGAACAGCGACCACAGTTCGCCCAAGTGGTTTTCCAGCGGTGTACCGCTCAGGCACAGGCGTTGGCGCGCATTCAGCTCGCGAGCGGCCTGGGCGGCTTTGCTGTTCGGGTTCTTGATGTATTGCGCTTCATCCAGCACCAGAACGTGCAGCGGCACGGCGGCCAGGGTTTCAACGTCCTTGGGCAGCAACGCGTAGGTGGTCAGGATCAGGTCGTAATCGGTCAGGTTCTCGAAGTGCTTTTTGCGACTGGCACCGTACAGCGCCAACACTTTGAGCTGCGGCGTGAAGTGCGCCGCTTCGTCGAGCCAGTTGGGGATCAGGCTGGTGGGCATCACCACCATGCACGGGCGGTCCAGGCGTCCGGCGATTTTCTCTGTGAGAACGTGCGCCAGGGTCTGTAGGGTTTTGCCCAGGCCCATGTCATCCGCGAGAATCCCGCCGACTTCCAGTTGTCGCAATGATTGCATCCAGCTCAAGCCTTCGAGCTGATACGGCCGCAAGGTGGCGTTCAAACCCTCCGGCGCGGTGGTCGTGAAGTCCTTGATGTCCCGCAGGCGCTGGGCAAAGGTGCGGATCTGCTCGCCGCCTTCCCATAGTAACGGCATGCCTTCGAGCGGATTCAGGCGAGTGGCGTCGGCCTTGCTCAGGCGCAGCGTGGTTTCGCCCGGCTCTTGCAGGTAGAACTCGCCCAGGGTCGCCAGTACCGGTTTCAAGCGGCCGAAGGGCAGGGCGACTTGCAGCGGGCCGTACTCGGAATTTGGCCGGTTCGGGATGTTCACCAGGATCAGCTCGTCGTCGCGACGTCGAGCCAGGCGTTCCGGGTTGAGGATTTCGGTGTGCGAGCGCATCAGGTTCAACAGGATCGGCAGCAAACTCAGGCGCTCGCCGTTGACGATGATCCCCAGTTCCAGGTCAAACCAGTCGCGCTCTGGCGCTTGTTCGACGGTGGCGTACCAGTCGTCCACGGCGGTCAGATCAAACCCGAAGTCCTCGTCGATCTGCAACTCCCAGCCCTGGGTGCGCAGCTTCGGCAACTCATTGAGCGTGAACGTCAGCCAGGCGCTGTCGTTGACCATCTCGAACAGTTCGCCGGCGCTTTCCGGCAAGGCTTTGCTTTGCCGGGTGGCGATCTTGAAGCCGAGGATTCTTAACTGTTCCCTGTAGGCTTGTTCGACTTCCGGGTGGCGTTTAATCCGTAACGTCTGTGTTTCCTGGCGAATCAGCACGTCGGCGTTTTTCTGCCCGGACACGTATTCATCCAGATAACTGAAGGACAGCGCCGCGCGATGCTGGATGTAGCGCTGCATCTTGCCGTTGCGCGGTTCGAAAGCGCTGAATTCGATACTCGCCAGCCACAGGCGCGGCACCGGTTGCACGTTATCCACCAGTACTTGTGGTGGCGCTTTCGGGCTGCGGTCCAGCACGGCCTGGAGTTTTTCCAGCAGTTCGGCGTCTTGCGCGGCGGCGGGATAAGCCAGGGTTTCCTGGACTTTCAGCAATACCGCTGCGCAGTGTTTGCAGTTGCTGTGGACCGGGCAAGAGCACGTGGCGTCGATCATCAGCAATGTGCCTTTGGCTGACTCGCGCAGGCGAATGGTCTGACGGTAAACGTTACCGCCCGAGCCTTCGCAAGCGGCGACGATGGTTGCGTCACCGGCCTCGACGATCCTCACGCGGTTCTCTATCGCGTAGCGACGGCCGCGCTCCAGGCTCTGTTCCTTGAATCGGCTGACCCAGGAAGGTGCCAGTGGTTTGCTCAGGGTCGCAGGCATAAGGACTTATCAGTCCGGAATTTGTTCGGGAGCTGGCCGAGGCGCAGGGGCGGTCAGCGAAGTGATCTTGATCAGCAGGCCGAGGTGGCCGTTATCGAGAAAATTCAGCTGGCCGTTCTTGGTGTGGCTTTCCTGCTTCAGGCGTTCGCTGGCGGTGACCATGCCGTTGCCGTCGATCTGGTTGACCCAGAAGTCCGCGTCCACATCGGTGAAGCGCCCCAGTTTCAGGTTCAGCGTGCCCTCGATCGGAAACTGACCGTACTGTTCCTTGCCGTCGCTGATCGCGATTTTGCTGGCGGATTCGCCCAGGGTCTGTTGCCAGGCCTTGTGCAGCAACACGGTGTAATCATTGCTGGCGGTGAGTTTTTCCACTTCGCTGTTAAGGCTTGGCGTGCGCTGGCTGTCGGGGCTCAGGCGCTGGGCGCCGGCCGCCCAGTCTTCCGGTGCGGCCCGGCTGACGATGGCCGGCACGGCGTTTTGCCGGACCAGAATCATTTCGACCTGATACAGATCATCGGCAAACGCCGTAGGGGTGACCAAAGCCATTAACAAGGTCAGTGAGCGAAACAGGCGCATGCGGCGTCCTTCAAGCAGTTTTCGGGAGGAGGCGTTCAAACAGCGCCTCTACAGTATTAAAGCGCTCTTCCGGGCGCTCCATCGGCACCATGAACTTGAACATCGTGGCGCCTTCGAATTTGTAGCGTTTGGGTTGGCTCTGGATCAGTTTGATCAGGGTCAACGGGTCGACCGGGGTCTGCGCCGCGAACTCGATGCGACCACCTTGCGGGCCGCCGTCGACTTTCTTGATGCCCAACTGTTCGGCCTGCAACTTCAGCAGCGTGATCCGCACCAGATTTTTGGTCGGCTCGGGTAGCAGGCCGAAACGGTCGATCATCTCGACTTGCAGGTCCTTGAGACCTTCTTCATCCGTAGCCGAAGCGATGCGCTTGTAGAGAATCAAGCGAGCATGAACGTCCGGCAAGTAGTCCTCGGGAATCAGCGCAGGCACGCGCAGATTGACTTCCGGACCACCGCCCAACGGCTGATCGAGGTTCGGCTGTTCGCCCTTGCGGATGGACTTCACCGCGCGTTCGAGCATTTCCATGTACAGCGTGAAACCCACGGCCTGAATCTGCCCGCTCTGGCCGTCGCCGAGCAGTTCGCCGGCGCCACGGATTTCCAGGTCGTTGGTGGCAAGCACGAAACCCGCGCCGAGGTCCTGGGTGTTGGCAATCGCTTCCAGACGCTTTTCCGCGTCGCCGGTGATTTGCTGGCGCGGCGGCGTCAGCAGGTAGGCGTAAGCCTGGTGGTG
>Ga0302175_10000623_pt1 | contig 10968 bp, 9 predicted proteins | sample I_Fen_N3_3_FD_198791 | JGI IMG/M metagenome (GOLD analysis project Ga0302175, IMG submission 198791) | Peat permafrost microbial communities from Stordalen Mire near Abisko, Sweden - I_Fen_N3_3 | ecosystem: Environmental > Terrestrial > Soil > Wetlands > Permafrost | place: Sweden: Abisko...
CTCACGGCCGATGCATTGCCCGCGTTGAGTCCTGCCCCTCGCGGAACCCATGAATGAGCGACGACGCACAGCGCTGGAAAGAGAAATACCTCAAAAGCATCGAACAACAGGAAAAGCTCGAGCGGCGCTGGGATGCCCGGCTCGACTTGCTGCGTCGCGGGCTGGTGCGCAGCACCCTGGCGGCCGAGGGCACCGACCGGGCTGTTGACCTGTGCATGAAGGAAATGCGCGAAGTCGTGCGCACCGACGACATGGACGCCGGCCTTGCGGCGTTGCTGCCACGCCTGGAAAAAGCCGTGCTTGATTCCGAGCAGCGCCGCGAAACCCGGGTTGATCAGGTTGGCGCGGCACTGAACGCACTGGTCTCACAGCTCCAGGCATTGCCACTGCCCCGGGAAGTCAGCCGAACGCTCAAGGCCTTCGCCAAGCAACTGGACGGTCGCGTGGGCCAGGCCCGTGAGATTCCATTGTTGCTCAGTGAGTTGAGCGGCTTGCAGGGCAAAGCCCTGACTTTGCTGGAAAACCCTGCAGAACCTGGCCGTCCGGGGTTGCTGCAACGGCTGTTCGGCAGTCGCGACACGGAAGAGTCAGCGCCAGCGGTCGCCGCCCCCTCGGTGCAACCACTGGCCCCACAACCGGCCGAGCCGGTATCGGCGCCGCCCGCCGAGGTTGCCCAGACAAAAACCGATACCGCGCCAGCCCCCAGCGCACCGCAAACGGTGGTGCCGGCAGTCGAAGTCATCATTGCCGCCGCCGAGCCGGTGGCGCCCCAGGTATCAGCGGCTCCCGAGGTGGTGGCGTTTGTTCCGCCTGTTCTGCCACCTCAAGCCACGCCCGCTCAAGCATCAGAGCCGCAGCCTGGTGCCGAACCACTGATCCCGGCACCCGCTATTCAAGCGCAACCGCTCAGCAACCCTGACGAACTGACCCCGACGCCGCAGCCCGATATCCCGGTCTTCCTCGACAGCCTGCCCCTGCCGTCGGCCATGGCCCAGGCACTGGCGGCGATTGACCCGGAACACCCCGAGCACGACATCCTCTACGCCTTACCGGATTCTCCGGAGCCGTCCTACAGCTCCGTGGCCAAGCACATCGAAGACACGCTGCTGGGCCTGCTTGATGACCTGACGCTGCCGGAGCGCCATCGCCCACAAGCCGAAGCCATGCGCGAGCGCCTGAAAAATGGCCTGAACTGGTATGAATTGCTGCCGATCCTCGACGATCTGGCCACGTTGATGCTGGCCATCACCGACAGCGGTCAACACGAATTTGAAACCTACCTGCAACAACTGAATGAACGCCTCGAGTCATTCCAGAGCAACCTGCAAGCCGCCAGTGCCGGCCACGCCGATAACCGCTCGGCGGCGCGCGAGATGGACACGCAAATCCGCGAGCAGGTCGATGGCTTGCAAACCAGCATGCAGGACGCAGCCGATCTGGATGACCTCAAGAGCGTGCTGGAAAACCACCTGGAAGGCCTGCTGGGCACCATGGACCAGCATCAGAAACAGCGCGACGAACGTGAGCAGGAAGTCGCGGCGCGACTGCAAAGCCTGGCCGAACGGGTCGCGCACATGGAACAGGAAGCCCTCGGCTTCCGCGAACACCTTGAAGAACAGCGCCAGAAAGCCCTGATCGACCCGCTGACCGGCCTGCCCAACCGCGCCGCGTGGAGTGAACGGCTGGAGCACGAAATCGGCGAATGGCAGCAGCACGGCAACACCTTGATGCTGGCCATGCTCGATCTCGATCACTTCAAACGCATCAACGACAACTACGGGCACCTGGCCGGCGACAAAGTGCTGAAAATCATCGCCAGCGTGTTGCGCAAACGCCTGCGCGGCTCGGATTTCATCGCGCGGTTTGGCGGCGAAGAGTTCGTGCTGTTGATGCCCGCCACCGTACCGGCGGTCGGGGCAAAATTGCTGGAAACCCTGCGCGCGTCGATTGAAGCCTGCCCTTTTCACTTCAAAGGTGAACGGGTGACGGTGACGATTTCCATGGGGTTAGCAGCGTTCAGGCCCGGTGAACATAGCGATATGGTGCTTAAAAGAGCCGATCAGGCGCTGTACCGCGCCAAAAATGCCGGACGCAATCGGGTGGAATTGGGCTGAGGCTTAATTGTTCCATTTTGTTTAACGTCGTCCTTTTGCCGTCGCCGCTCAAGGCATTACGTTACACTGTTGCATTATCGTCTTTCGCGTAATGCCTTCTGCCATGAAATATTTTGCCTTCGTTGTGTCGCTTCTACTGCTGGCCGGTTGTGCCAGCGGCCCTCGCTATGACACCCGCCACCCTTCCGCCAACTTCGACAGCCGCGTGCAGTTTGTCGTGGTGCACTACACCAACGCCTCCCTGGAGCGTTCGCTGCAGTTGTTGACCCACGGCGAAGTCAGCGCCCACTACCTGATCGGTGATGACAAGGACGCGACCATTTACAAACTGGTCGATGAAAACCTGCGCGCCTGGCACGCCGGGGAAAGTGAATGGCAGGGCCGGACATGGCTGAACTCAAGCTCAATAGGCATCGAGATCGTCAATCCAGGCTTCCGCGACACGCCAACCGGCCGCATTTGGTATCCCTACAGCGAAGCCCAGGTCCAGGCCTTGATCGTCCTGCTCAAGGACATCAGCAAACGTAACGGCATCAGCCCCCGGCACATCATCGGCCACAGCGACATCGCGCCCCTGCGCAAACTCGATCCGGGGCCGCTGTTCCCCTGGAAACGCCTGGCCGCCGAAGGCCTCGGCATCTGGCCCAACGAGCAAGCCGTGGCAAGCCGCCAGGCACAGTTCGAGGCAGAACTGCCGAGCATCGGCTGGTTCCAGGAAGAGCTCGCGCGCCTGGGTTACGCAACGCCGCAGACCGGCGAACTGGATGTTGCAACACGCCATGTGCTGGCGGCCTTCCAGATGCATTACCGCCCTGCCCGTTTCGACGGCACCCCGGACGCGCAAACTGCGGCACTGCTGCTGGTGCTTAATCAGACAAAATAATGACGCCCGCCCGACGGTCAGCGCGTTTTCTCCATCAGCAGCTATAACTCATTGGTAATTCTTCGGATGTTCCAAAATGGCAGCGGCTCGAGAGAGGTTGCGTAGCTGGTTCTATCGCCCTTGGTTTTTGGCGATGCTGGCTGCTGTCTTCAGTGCGACGCTGTTGATGGCCGGCAGCCTGTTTATGGCCATGCACCAGGTCGAGCAGGATGAAAGCCAGGAAATGAACGCCCAGGGCGAGCGCTTTCTGGCTCGCCTGGAACAGCTGTTCGGGCAATTGCGCGAAAGCCTCGACGATCTGGAAGCCCAGCCGCTGCGCAGTTGCGACGACGAGATGATCGCCACGTTGCAGCAGATCAGCTTCAGCTACCGCTTTGTCTACGAAGCGGCTTACATGGACGCCTCGCGGATCTGCTCCAACCGCCCCCGCCAGGAAGGACTGTCGGTGATCCGCCCACCGGACATCCGAGGCCCCACCTACAGCTATTGGCTGAACACCACCACCGAACCCGATGAAAACCGCGCCGCACTGATGCTGGGGCGTGGCAATTTCAGGGTCGCAACTTCTCGCGGGCATCTGACCGACATGGTCGACCTCTCGCCCGGCAGCAGCCTGCTGGTGGTGCTCGACCACGGCAAACGGGCGATTCCGGTGCTGGGCGCCGAGCAGGTCTGGCCACCCACCGAGCCTTGGCCACCGAAAAGCCGCGATGCGCTGCAGGTGACGCAAAGCCGTTTGATCTACCGCATGCCCACCAACAATCCGGAATACCAATTGGTCCTCATCACCCCGCGCACCGGCATGCATGTGCCGGCGGTCTGGTGGTGGCTGCTGCCGGCGAGTCTGGCGCTGGGGACGATCGTCGGTTTCCTGGTGTTTCTACTGGTGCGCCAGCGTCAGTCCCTGGACGCCGAACTGCATGGCGCGATACGCCGTGGCGAACTGCAAGTCTTGTATCAACCGATTTTCGACCTCGACAGTCGCAACTGCGTCGGCGCCGAAGCCCTGCTGCGCTGGCGACGGCCGGACGGCACGCTGACCAGCCCCGACCTGTTTATCCCCATGGCGGAAAACACCGGGCAGATCCGCCAGATGACTGACTTCGTTCTGCAACGTTTGCTTGAACAGTTGGGGCAACTGCTGCGCGCCAACCCGCAGTTGTACATCTCGGTCAACCTGGCGGCCTGCGATGTGATGGTGCCGCGGATCGGCCAAGTGATGGCACGCCTGCTGACCTTGCACCGGGTCGCGGCCAAACAAATTGCCTTCGAGGTGACTGAACGCGGGTTGATTGACGTGGTGGTGGCCCGGGAAAACCTGCAAGCCTTGCGTGATGTCGGGCATCAGGTGCTGATCGACGACTTCGGCACCGGCTATTGCAGCCTGGCCTACCTGCAAACCCTGCCGGTGGATTGCCTGAAAATCGACAAGGCTTTTATCGACGCCCTGGGCCATGACGCCGCCAGCAGCGGTGTCGCCCCGCACATCATTCACATGGCCCAGGCCCTGCAACTGAAGGTGATCGCCGAAGGCATCGAGCACGAATCCCAAGCGGCGTTCCTGAGCAGCGAAGGGGTGAAGTTCGGGCAGGGCTGGCTGTTCGCCCACGCGTTGAGCGCCGTGCAGTTCATCGAACTGATTACCCGAGGCCGACGATTGGCCGGCCGCCGACTGGATGACGAAGCGTAACCGCGCCTAAACCGCCAACGCCATGTAGAACTGGGTGCCCTGCCCCGGCCGCGAATAAACCCCCATCCGCCCGCCGTGCAATTGCACGATTTCCTTGCACAACGCCAAACCCAATCCGGCGCCACCCTTCTTGCGCCCGACCTGCACGAACGGTTCGAAAATCCGTCCCTGCTGGCCGTAGGCAATGCCTTCGCCGTTGTCCTCGACGCTGACAATCACCCGCTCGCCATGGCGCCGGGCCTGCAAGCGGATTTGCCCACCGGTGGCGGTATGCCGCAAGGCATTGTCGATCAGGTTGTCGAGCACTCGATCCAGCTGCGCCTGGTCGGCCTGCAAGCGCGGCAGCGGTCCTTGCACTTCTACCAGCAACTCGATGCCCTTCTCGGCGGCGGTCCCGGCAAAACGACCGTGGGCCTGTTCCAACAGGTCTTCGATAGAACACGGCCCCAGCGTGAGTTTCTGCAAGCCGTTCTGGTAGCGGGAGAAGTTCAGCAGGTCGTTGATCAATTGCATCAAGCGCTGCATTTCTTCGTTCACGGTGTCGAGCAAATCCGCTTCGCGGGAATCCTCTGGAAACTTCGCCCGCTCCCGGAACAGGCCGAACGCCATGTGCATCCCGGTGACCGGCGTGCGCAACTCATGGGAAGCACGCAGCACGAACTCACTGCGCACCCGCTCGAATGCGCGCTGCTCGGTGACGTCATGCAGCACCATCACCGCGCCAAGGATATGGCCTTGGGTGTGGCTGACCGGGGTCAGGCTGTACGTCAGCAGCCGCGACTCGCCGTCGACTTCGACACTCAAGTCTTCCGGCGCCCGCTCCAGCGTCCCGCCACGCAGCACCAGTTGCAGTTGTTCATCCAGCTCAGGCCGTTCCAGCGCCGAGCCCAAACCCTGGCCGAGCCGATCGGTGTCCCAACCCAATTGGCGCTGTGCCACCGGGTTAAGGTGCTCCAAATGCCCTTCGCGGTCGATCATCAGCAAGCCGTCGTCGATGCTATCGAGTACCGCTTGCAAGCGCTGCTGGCCGGCCAGTAGCTCATCGACATTGGTTGCCTGATGCTCACGCAGGGCTTCGGCCATGATCCCGAAGCGTTTGGTCAGCAGGTTCATTTCCTCCGCCGAGGAAATCGGCAGCGTCACTTCAAAATTGCCTTGGCCAATGTTGTCTGCCGCCTGGGCGAGCGCTTCAATGGGCGCGCCAAAACGCCGGGCGATCCCATGGGCGGTGATGAAGCCGATGATCAGTACCGCCAGCCCCACCAAACCCAGCAGGCCGGCGATCAGCAGCGCTCGGTCGCGGGCCTTGCGTTGGGTTTCATTAATGTTGTCCAGCGCACGCTTGTGTTCGGAAATCAGGCCGTTGCGCAAGGCGTTGAATTTTTCCGTGAGGGCTTCATTGCCGCTCAAAACATGTGTCGGATCGCGGGACTCGCCGTAGGCCTGGAGAAAACTCAGGTAATCGGTCTTGGCTTGGGTAAAACCGTACTGAGCCCCATCACCCGGTTGCTCATGGGCGATACCTTCATCAAGCAATTGAAAATAATGCTGCTTGGAAGCTTCGAATGCGGCAGGGTCAGTTTTGTCGCTGAGCATGATAAGCAGTTGATCGCCCAGGGTCTGTCTCAGCTTGAGCCCCAAATCGAGGGTGGCGAAGTTATTGCGCACCAGGGCCTCTTGAGTCCCGGCCATCTGCATCACGCTGACCAGCCCCAGCAACAACCCCAGCAATGCCACGGTGATCAGCGCGGAAATACTCAGGAACAGCCGGGTCCGCAACTTCATCGCGAGTTTCATTGGATGACGCTCACAGGTTGTACTGCTTGCGTTTGCGGTACAGGGTCGAAGCATCGATGCCCAGAGTCTTGGCCGCCTGATCGAGGGTCCCGGCGGTGGCCAGCACGGCGCCGATGTGAGCCTTTTCCAACTCATCCAGGCTCAGCGCGGCGCCAACCCGCGGCGCGTTGTTGACCGGTTGTTCGGCCATGCCCAAGTGGCTGATTTCGACGCGCTCCTGTGGGCAGATGATGCTCGCCCGCTCCACCACGTTGCGCAGCTCGCGGATGTTGCCCGGCCATCGATAGCTGAGCAGGGCTTCCCGCGCTTCTTCGCTGAAGCCCCTGGCCGGACGGGCATACTCCTTGACGAAGCGGGCGAGAAAGCGATCCGCCAGGTTCAGAATGTCTTCGCTGCGTTCGCGCAACGGCGGCAAGTGCAAGGTGATGACGTTCAGGCGATACAGCAAGTCTTCACGGAAACGTCCGTCGCGGACCATGTCCTCCAGGTTGAGGTTGGTCGCGGCCAGAATCCGCACATCGGCGCGACGGGTCACCGGGTCGCCGACTCGCTCATATTCCTTGTCCTGGATGAAACGCAGCAACTTTGGTTGCAACATCAGCGGAAAATCGCCGATCTCGTCGAGAAACAGCGTACCGCCATCGGCCTGGTTGACCCGGCCCAAAGTGCTTTCGCTGGCGCCGGTGAACGCGCCACGGCTGTGACCGAAGAGTTCGCTCTCCATCAGTTCAGCGGTCAGGGACGGGCAGTTGATGGTGACGCAGGATTTTTTCTCACGTTTGCTCCAGCCGTGAATGGCCCGGGCCAGCTCGCCTTTACCGGTCCCGGACTCGCCGAGAATCAGGATATTGGCGTCGGTGCCGGCCACTTGGCGAGCGGTCTCGAGTACCACTTTCATGGCCGGGCTGTGGGAATCGAGGCCATCCTTGGTTTTGCGCATCTCGCCTTCCAGGGCTTCGAGGCGCGCCGAGAGCTGGCGCACTTCCAGTTGCTTGGCGGTGGCCAGACGCAACTGATCCGGGCTGCACGGTTTGACCAGATAATCGGCGGCGCCGGCCTGGATGGCATCGACGGCGGTGTCCACGGCGGAGTGTGCAGTGACAATCACCACCCGCATCCACGGTGCCTGGATGCGCATTTGCGCCAGCACGTCGAGGCCGTTGTCTTCACCCAGGCGCAAATCGAGGAAGCACAGATCAAACACCTGACGCTGCAACAGCGCATCGGCCTGGGCGGCGCTGTTGGCGGTGGCGACGGTATAGCCTTCGTCTTCGAGGCAATAACGGAAGGTACGCAGGATGGCGGACTCGTCGTCTACCAGCAGAATGCGGCCTTGATGCTCAGTGGCTGATTCCATTTTCCTACGCTCCTTAAAGAATGATGTTGGGTTAGTCCCGGAAAAATCGGGCAAGTTGCATGGTTGATTCTGGTCCATTCCAGCCTCGGCCGGGTAGCTATCTGCTTACCCTCTCGCTAATTGGCTGATTTTGTTGGTTTTTTGCAAAAAACCCGGTATTTCGGCGATGCCCCTGCTGAATCTCTGACACCCACGCCCTCCTCTCAATTCAAAAAATCTGAAAGTTCTTACAAAACTATCGTGCATTACGCACGACCCTCAGGACGCCATCGTGCAGGATGCGTCCGAAACGATTTTCATCACTTACATAGGCAATTGATTTTATTAACTATTTTTCTTACGAAAAGCTGGCATGCAGGCTGCAATAGTCTGGTTACAGCAGGGCATTTATGGAATGAACGCCCCTAACCAGATCACCACCAATGTGGGAGGAGTTTCAGGATGAATCGCCAACGTGCCGCCCAATTGCGCATCTCGCCACTGCATATCCAGCAAGGCCTGTTTGGCGTGCTCGCCCTTTTGATCACCTTGATCGGCGGCCAGCAATTCGCCCGTTGGGAACAGAGCCAGCAGCCAGAGGCGCCGCGCCTGTCGATTCAACACGCCACCCAGACCCACTTCAGTGCCGTCAGCAGCAACCTGGCTGACAGTGCCCCGATGCGAATGATGGACGTCGGCCAGGCCCAGCCTGTGGATGAGATGCCCCGTCAGGAACGTTGGGTGTTCTAAAGAACCAGACTTGGCGCGCTCGTTGCGCCGGGAAAAGCACCCACAGACACACCTTTAAATAGAAACGTAAGGAGAATCACCATGTTGAGCTGGGCAATTACATTCTTGATCATTGCCATTGTCGCTGCCGTACTGGGCTTCGGTGGTATCGCGGGCACCGCCACGGGTATCGCCAAGATTCTCTTTGTCGTGTTCCTGGTGATGTTTGTTGCTTCGTTCTTCTTTGGCCGTCGCGGTCGAGGCTGAACATGAGCGTTTTGTTGAAGACACTGGCAGCCGCCCTGCTTCTGGGCGGTGGTGCCATGGCGATGGCGGCCAATGATGGCCAGGCGCGGGCCAACGAGTTGTTGAACGCGGACCCGCAGTACCGTGAAACCTGGACGAAAGTGGTCAAGAAGGAAGAGCGTCTGCCGGAATGGGTGATGAACCTGACGGGCGACGCCGAACAAATGAACGCCGTTCAAGAGGATGGCGACAAGTACTTGGTCGGGCCACTGTGCGAAACACAGCAGACGTGCCTGAACAAACGCTTGCTCGTGGCGTTCAGCTTCAACAAGAAGGATGCCTACGCGATGCTGGTTGAAGTGCCTGCGGGTCTGCCCGCCGACAAATCGCCAACACGCCATGCCACTTACCGCTTCCTCGGGAAGCCGAACCAGGGCATGCAGGACCTGTTGATGGAACAACTGAAGAAAGATCCAAACTGGTACTGAGTTCGTCACATGAGAGGAGCAGCCTTGCTTCTCTCCATTGCGCCACCCGAGGAAGGCAGGCGCATGACCAAGGGGTCGGGACGTTCTGACTGTTTCAGGGTCGGAGTGACCTACGGGCACATGGAGTGCCTGCGCAAGGGCCGGGTCAGGTACAAGCTGCGACGCAAGTTCGCCGGCCCCAAGTGGCTCGACGGACTTGCGGAGAGCTTCAACGTGCAAAACGTTGATCTAGAGCACTGCGTTGAATTCCCCCTGCTGCATATTCCCCGCAAAACCGTTTCGCGGTGTTTCCTTATGACCGTATATCGAGAAACTTCCTCGTTTTGGCATAAGCAATTTCACTGTGAAACGTAGGCATTTTCCGAAGTTTCGACCGTAATCCACCTGCGCAAAAAACACCCAATCTGCTCTGAGATGGCCGGTTCACGGCACTTATGCCTGCCGAAATGTCGTATTCGAACCGGTTGGGACGCTAGTTTCATTTGAAAAATCTCATGCCGATTCGGCATAGGGTAGGCGTTTACGGCATTAGACGTCGCTTCCTTGCATCGGAATAGTTGCGCCTTTTTTCGCCTGCCGAAGAGCCGTAAACACGCGCTTCGGGGCACCTTATACGGGGGCAGATGCACAGACTTTTCCGCCATTGAGCGTTCCAGTTCGCGCACCTGCCCGAGTCAAACTGAAGTAAGGGTAATGATATGAAGAAGGCAAAGCTTAGCCTCGCCTGGCAGATCCTCATCGGTCTGGTACTGGGGATAGCAATCGGTGCGCTGCTCAACCATTTCAGCGCCGAAAAAGCCTGGTGGATCAGTAACGTCCTGCAACCTGCGGGCGATATCTTTATCCGTCTGATCAAGATGATCGTGATCCCGATCGTGATTTCCTCGCTGGTGGTGGGTATCGCCGGCGTGGGCGACGCGAAGAAACTCGGGCGCATCGGTCTGAAGACCATCATTTACTTCGAAATCGTCACCACCATCGCCATTCTGGTCGGTCTGGTGCTGGCCAACGTGGTCCATCCGGGCACCGGCATCGACATGAGCACCCTGGGTACCGTGGATATTTCCAAGTACCAGGCCACTGCCGCCGAGGTTCAGCATGAACACGCGTTCATCGAAACCATTCTCAACCTGATCCCGTCGAACATCTTCGCGGCCATGGCCCGTGGCGAGATGCTGCCAATCATCTTCTTCTCCGTGTTGTTCGGTCTCGGTCTGTCGAGCCTGCAATCGGACCTGCGCGAGCCGCTGGTGAAGATGTTCCAGGGCGTGTCCGAGAGCATGTTCAAAGTCATGAACTACGCCCCGATCGGCGTATTCGCCCTGATCGCGGTGACCGTGGCCAACTTCGGTTTCGCCTCGCTGCTGCCGCTGGCCAAACTGGTGGTGCTGGTTTACTTCGCCATCGCCTTCTTCGCCTTCGTGGTGCTGGGCCTGATCGCCAAGCTGTTCGGCTTCTCGGTGATCAAGCTGATGCGCATCTTCAAGGATGAACTGGTGCTGGCTTACTCCACCGCCAGCTCCGAAACCGTACTGCCGCGCGTGATCGAGAAGATGGAAGCCTACGGCGCGCCGAAAGCCATTTGCAGCTTCGTGGTGCCGACCGGTTACTCGTTCAACCTCGACGGTTCGACCCTGTACCAAAGCATCGCGGCGATCTTCATTGCCCAGCTCTACGGCATCGAC
>Ga0302175_10000628_pt1 | contig 10914 bp, 7 predicted proteins | sample I_Fen_N3_3_FD_198791 | JGI IMG/M metagenome (GOLD analysis project Ga0302175, IMG submission 198791) | Peat permafrost microbial communities from Stordalen Mire near Abisko, Sweden - I_Fen_N3_3 | ecosystem: Environmental > Terrestrial > Soil > Wetlands > Permafrost | place: Sweden: Abisko...
TCCCTGTTCCTGACGTCATGGTCGATCAGCAGGTTGATATGCGCCTCGAGCGCGGACTGCGCGCTTTGGCCGCCCAGGGCATGCGCGAGGAAGATCTGAAGCGCATGGACTTTGATCGCCTGCGGGCAGGCCAGCGAGAAGGCGCTCTTAAGGAAGTGAAGGCGTCGCTCATCCTGGAACAGATCGCTGAGCAGGAGAAAATCGAAGTCAGCGATGAAGAAGTGGAAGACGAAATCCAAGCGATCGCGTTGCAGTCGAAGCAGCCGGTCGAGCAGGTTCGCACCCGTTTGACGCAGGATGGTGGGCTCGATAGAATTCGGCATCGCATCCGCAACGAAAAAACACTGAACCACCTTTATCGCAGGTCCGCCTAAAGCGACTGCGTTCCACCTCATATAACCAAGCCGCCACACGAAGCTGTGGATCGGCAGCACAAGGAGCTTCGAATGCTTGTACCGATGGTGGTTGAGCAGACCAGCCGGGGCGAGCGGGCCTACGACATTTATTCCCGCCTGTTGCGTGACAACATCATTTTTTTGGGCACTCCTATCGATGACAATGTCGCAAACCTGATCATCGCGCAACTACTTTTCCTGGAAGCGGAAGATCCCGAGAAGGACATCTCCGTTTACATCAATTCGCCGGGCGGATCGATCACTGCCGGCATGGCGATTTATGACACCATGCAGTTCATTCGTCCTGACGTGACGACCATCTGTATCGGCCAGGCGGCCAGCATGGCAGCGACGCTACTATCCGGTGGCGCGCCCAAGAAGCGGTTCGCTCTGCCCAATTCCCGCATCCTGATTCACCAGCCCCTTATGTCTGGGTTGTCGGGACAAGCGACCGACATCGATATCCACGCCCGCGAGATTCTTCGCATGCGCGAGATCACCAATCAGATCCTGGCCAAGCATACCGGGCAGATGCTGGACAAGGTGGAGCGTGACGTCGAACGCGATTTCATTATGAACGCCCAGCAGGGCAAAGAATACGGCATCATCGACGACATCATCTACAAGCACAAGTAGGAAGTCGGCTCCGGGCCGATGTTCCCCTGTACGTCTCTGCGCAAGAATTACCATGTTGGTTCTAAAGTTGTATTCCGGGAAGCCGCGTGATCACCCGCGGCGACTCGGAGTTGTGCTTCAATATGGGCATACGCATGGCATTGGCCGCGATGGCCTCAGAGCAGCGCAAGCTGTAATGATCGTTTTTCGGGAGCGGCACTGCACCTGGAGAACGAACGTGACGATGGCGTGCGAAGCAAGTACGGAATGCTTAGCCCCGCGGGGCATGTAGTGCTAAGGAGTGCTGTTTCGTGAGAACAAGGACTGGTACCGACGAGGTTCTCCGTTGCTCGTTCTGCCACAAGTCGCAGGACGCTGTCGCCAAGCTCATTTCGTCTCCCACCGACTACCCTCGCGCTTACATTTGCGATGAGTGCGTAGCTGTCTGTAACTCCATCCTCGAAGACGATCGCTCCGAGGCTCAGACCACTGCGACTCCGCATCAGTTGCCCAAGCCGTATGAGGTCAAGGCGTTTCTCGACGAGTACGTCATCGGACAGCACCAGACCAAGAAGAAGCTGGCAGTCGCGGTTTACAACCACTACAAGCGTGTGTACATGAACCGGCAGCGTAGTGGCGACGTAGAGCTGTCGAAGTCGAACATCCTCCTTATCGGACCCACGGGCACCGGCAAGACGCTGCTCGCGCAAACGCTTGCCAAGATGCTTGATGTCCCGTTCGCCATCGTTGACGCCACTACACTGACCGAAGCCGGCTACGTCGGCGAGGATGTCGAGAACATCATCCTCAAACTTTTGCAGGCCGCAGATGGCGACGTCGCCCGCGCGCAGACCGGCATCATCTACATCGACGAAATTGACAAGATCGGGCGCAAAGATGAGAACCCGTCCATCACCCGCGACGTCTCGGGCGAAGGCGTGCAGCAGGCGCTGCTGAAGATCCTCGAAGGCACCGTCGCCAACGTTCCTCCTCAGGGTGGACGCAAGCATCCCCACCAGGAATTCACCCCGGTCGACACCACCAACATCCTCTTTATTTGCGGTGGAGCATTCGTCGGATTGGAGCGCACCATCGGCCGGCGCATGGGTAAACGTTCCATGGGTTTCCGCACCGACGAAACCAAAGAGGCGGCATTCACAGAGTCCAACAAGCGCGACACCCAATTGCTGGCCCAGGCCGAACCGCAGGACCTTATCAAATTCGGCTTGATTCCCGAATTTGTTGGCCGCCTTCCCGTCATGGGCGTCCTCAACGATCTCGACGAAGACGCTTTGGTCGAAATCCTGTCAAAACCGAAAAATGCGATCGTTAAGCAATACCAGCGCCTCTTCGAGTTCGAAAACGTGAAACTCCGCTTCACTGAAGATGCCCTTCGCAGCATTTCCCGCGAGGCCATGCTTCGCAAAGTCGGCGCGCGCGGTTTGCGCATGATTCTGGAAGAACTGATGCTCGACCTCATGTACCAGCTACCCAGCCAGAAGCGGGTAAAGGACTTCGAGGTCACCAAGGAAATGGTGGAGAATCGCAACGTCAACCTTCCCATCATGGAGAAGGCTGGCTAGAGCATTTTCCCCATCGACGTCTCGGGTGGAGCACACTTCTTGGGTGGAGCACCGCTTCACCGGTGCATTTGCGAGCCTCTTCCGAGCCCGGCTTTAGCCGCTGAGGTAAACAACCTCCATTACACCTGAAGTGGAGCCGCTTAACCCATTCGGCACTACGCTGAGCCGCGGAGCGGCGTCTCTCACTTCGCATCGCAAATAGCGTCTCCGGCAGGAATTCTCGGCTGCAAAACCAGTTACTCCCTGGTGCCAATGAGCCCGAATCCACCGCGGCGCTGCATGGTATCCTAAGCGGGTAATGGCCCTGATTTTTCCTCTTTACTCTTCCCGTGGAGCGGCTGCGCTCTGCACCATAAGGCGGTTCCAGTGACCCAGCGAGAGAAATTCGAAACCAGAAAGCTCCCCATGATGCCCATCCGGGACGTGGTTATCTTCCCGTCTATGATGACGCCATTCGTGGTTGGCAGGGAGTCGAGTGTGCGGGCGCTGGAAGAGGCCTTGGCAGGCGACAAGAAGATTTTTCTCGCGACCCAGCACGATGCCAGCATCGACGAGCCTAAGCCCAACGAGATTTATCAGGTCGGCACCGTCGTTAACATCGTCCAGAGCCTGAAGCTGCCCGACGGTAACATCAAGGTCCTTGTCGAAGGCCTCGAGCGCGGCAAGATCCTTCAGGTCGTCGACACCGATGGCTATTTCGAAGCCACGATCCGCACCGCCAAGTATGGTGCTGAACTTACGCCCCAAGTCGAAGCCGCCATGCAGCGCGTCACCGGCCTCTTCGAGCAGTACGTGAAGTTGTGCCAGTCGCTGAACTACGAGACGATGATCGCCGCCGTCCGCAACGACGACCCATCCAAGCTGACCGACACCATCGCGGCGAACCTACAGCTATCGATCGAAGAGAAGCAGGAGTTGCTCGAAATCTTCGACCCCGCCGAACGCCTCAGCCGGATCGGTGACGTTCTCGATGTCGAAATCGAAAAGCTGAACATGGACCGCACCATCCAGTCGCGCGTCAAGCGCCAGATGGAGCGCGCCCAGAAAGAGTATTACCTCAACGAAAAGATCAAGGCCATCCAGAAGGAACTGGGCCGCGGCGAGAAGAGCGAATTCGACGAGCTGAAGAAGAAAATCGACGCCGCCGGCATGCCGAAGGAGACGCACGAAAAAGCCATCCAGGAACTGAAGAAGCTCGAGGCCATGCCGCCGATGTCGGCCGAATCAACCGTTTCGCGCAACTACCTCGACTGGCTTCTGGCGGTTCCCTGGAAGAAGCGCTCCAAGGAAATCCGTGACATCGAAGTCGCCGAGAAAGTCTTGAACGAAGACCATTACGGCCTCGAGAAGATCAAAGAACGCATCCTTGAATTTCTCGCAGTTCGCCAACTCGTAAAGAATCCCAAAGGCTCCATCCTGTGCTTCGTCGGACCTCCCGGAGTGGGCAAGACCTCGCTCGGGATGAGCATCGCGAAAGCGACTGGACGCAAGTTCGTTCGCATGTCGCTCGGCGGCGTGCGTGACGAAGCCGAAGTCCGAGGCCATCGTCGTACTTACATCGGCGCACTGCCGGGCCAGATCATCCAGATGATGAAAAAGGCCGGCACTAAGAACCCGGTCTTCATGCTCGACGAAGTCGACAAGATGTCGATGGACTTCCGCGGAGACCCGTCGGCCGCCCTGCTTGAAGTACTCGACCCCGAACAGAATTTCATGTTCGTCGACCACTATCTCGACGTCGAATACGACCTGTCGCAGGTTTTCTTCGTCGCCACAGCAAACGTACTGCACACCATTCCCCCGGCCTTACAGGACCGCATGGAAGTTCTCCGCCTCCAGGGTTACACCGAACCTGAGAAGGTCGAGATCGCCAAGCAGTACCTGGTCCGCAAGCAGCGCGAACAGACCGGCCTCACCGAGCAGAACATCACCTTCACCGACGACGGCATCCAGACCATCATTCGCAACTACACCCGCGAAGCCGGCGTACGCAATCTCGAACGCGAGATCGGAAACATCTGCCGCAAGGTTGCGCGCAAGGTCGTAAGGGAAGGCGAGAAATACTCCGTCGCCGTCGGTGCCGAAAATATTTCCGAGTACCTCGGCGTGCTCAAGTTCCGCGACACCGAAGCTCACGAACGCAGCGAAGTCGGCCTGGTTACGGGTCTCGCTTGGACCGAAGTCGGCGGCTCCATTCTGACCACCGAAGTATCGGTTGTAGAGGGTAAGGGTGGAAAGCCCATCCTGACTGGCAAGTTGGGCGACGTGATGCAAGAGTCGGCCCAGGCAGCTATGACGTATGTGCGCTCCCGCTGGCAGAAGTTGGGGCTGGCGCGAGATTTTTACCGCAGTGTCGACATTCACGTCCACGTCCCCGAAGGCGCGATCCCGAAAGACGGCCCTTCCGCCGGCATCACCATGGCTACCGCCATCGCCAGCGCCCTCAGTCACATCCCTGTCCGACGCGACATCGCTATGACGGGTGAAATCACGCTCCGCGGCAAGGTCCTCGCCATCGGCGGACTCAAGGAAAAGCTGCTGGCGGCCCATCGCGCCGGTATTTTCGAAGTCCTCCTTCCGGCCGACAACGAAAAGGACTTGGCCGAAGTGCCCGAGAACCTCAAGTCGGCGATGAAGCTTCACTTCGTCAAGACCATGGATGACGTGCTGGCCCTCGCGCTGGAAAGCCCCTTGCCCCAGGTCGCGGAAGAAACGCCCACCATTGCGGCGCTTCCTCCCACCCCGGAGCCCCCCGTGGCACACCAGTAAGAAAATGTTCCGTTGGGGCACTTTCCATTGTGCTTTGTGTGGGCAGTCGTTTTACGAGGCTTTAACCAATCCTTAATCCGGCTTGTGGTATGTTATTGGCCGTAGTGTATTCCCGACATACCGATAAGGAGTGAGAAATGCGCATCATCACGATGCTAGCGTCATTGTTGTTGACTGGGGTGTTAACGGCGCCGGCTCAGAATCCGACCCCTCAAGGCACGACGGCCGCATCCTCCGGCTCAACTCTGACCGGCTGTTTGAAAGGTAAAACAGATCAATACTACATAATGGAATCGAACGGCAAGCGTCATTCATTGATGTCGAGCCAAGACCTGAGCTCCTTTGTGAACCACCAGGTCACCGTTACCGGCAAAGCAGACACATCCCGCGCTACCGGCGGCGATGCACATGGCCATCGTATGGGACTGTTTTCTGTCAGCAACGTCAGCGATCAGGGACCCTGCAAGAAATAACACGGAATCGTTTGCATCGCGGCGGGCCTATGTCAGCATAGCCGGCACCCCACATTCGGCGCTCCTTTGTGTCCAGTCCCAAGATTCATCCGTGTTCATCCGTCACAATCCGAGGTCGGTTTTGCCTTTCCACTGGCAACTGGCGGCGGGCGACTGGCAACTGGCTTTTCTAGTCACTAGACACCAGCCACTAGCCACTAGCCACTAGCCACTATGATGGACTCATGAAGGTTCAAACCCGCTTCGTCACCAGTGCCGCCGACCCCAAGCAGTTCCCCGCCCCCACCGCGCCGGAGATCGCCTTTCTGGGCCGTTCCAACGTCGGCAAATCGAGCCTGATCAATGCACTCGTGAGCGACAAGATTGCCAAGACCAGCAACACCCCCGGCCGCACCCAGACCATCAACTTCTTCGAACTGCGCCGCCCCGGCAGACCCAATCCGGAGTTTTTCTTCGTCGATCTCCCCGGCTACGGCTACGCGCGAGTGCCCAAAGCCATCACCACCCTGTGGTCGCAGTTCATCGACCCCTACCTCGCCTCGCGGCCATCGCTGGCGCTCTGCCTGTCGCTCGTGGATGTTTCGATTCCCCCTCAGCAGTCAGACATCCAGCTTCACGAGTGGTTGAAACACCACGATCGGCCTTACCTTGTAGTAGCAACCAAGGCTGACCGAATCTCGAACAACGTCTTGCGCAAGTCGTTGGCAACCTTGTCCGAAGCTCTTGGGGTACCCGCCGACGCAATCATTCCCTTCTCGGTCAAGGCGAGAACGGGACATGTACAGCTCTGGCGCGCCATTCAAACCGCCGCCGGTATCACCGTAGGAATGCAAAAATAGCTGGTTACCAACGATTCCCTGGCTGGTTACTTTAGTTTTTTTGTTCCAGCGATTTTTCTGGTGCTCTTTCCGCGCCTGCGTTACAAATTCGTTGGGACGAAGCAATTTTTGCGCCTGTCCGTGCCCAGTGCGCGGATCGTGTGGGTTCTTTGACAATCCAGCACTCCGGTACGTGGTTGTCATACTTGTATGTGTTGTACGACAATTCTCCGTATGAACAGTATGCATTGTATGACAAATTGATGTATTGAAAGTATGACAAGTATGACATTAATTTGCGGCAAACCCCAGATTTTGGCTGCTAAGTCCTACGCGGTCTAATGGATAGATATAACCCTATTTAGAATCAGCGGTTTGCGAACAAATTTCCCGTAACGCATTGATTCTAAACAGTCATGCATAACTTTTTTGCATTCCGTTGCCCCTCATCTGTCCTCTTTTGGCCCGCCGCGGCGGGTGGGGTCTTTTGGACCAATGGAAATGACGAACTTCGGGGTCGAGGGAAGGGGCCTACGCCGGCCAGATTTCCAGCGCCGTCTCAGACAAGATCTGATGCTTAGCGGCTTCTGACAGCGGCAGCGCTCGAAAGTCCGCCAGGTTCTTGGCGATCTCCGGAACCCCCGGCCCCGGCCAGTCTGTTCCGAACAGCGTCTTGTGCGCAATCTCTTCCAGCCGCGGGAAATATTGCAACAGCGTTTTGGGCGGAATTCCGCTGATATCGAGATAGACGTTTGGATGCCGGCGAATCAGGAAGAACGCGCTGTCCATCCAAAGTGGCCGTCCACCGTGGGCGAGCAGAATTTTCAGATTCGGAAAATCGACAGCGACATCATCGACATAAATCGGATCGCCAAACTTGTTTCGCGCACCCGGAAAAATCGATGTTCCCGTGTGCACCATAATCGGAATCCCGTTCGCCTCGGCCGCGCGATAGATAATTTCCAGCTCTTTCACGCCCTTGAGGTAATCGTTGGGATAGAGCAACTGGTGGGGCGGATGAATCTTAATCAGCTTGATTCCGAGCCGAACGATCTGCTCCATGTCGGCCAGGACGTTCTTTGTGTGTCGCGGATGCACGCTGCCGCAAGGAATCAAACGCTTCGGGTCTGTCTTGACGTAGTTCGCGACCCACTCGTTGACCTCGGGCGTGAAGCCAATCACTTCGGGCGCAACATAATTGATCAGTACCGCGCGATCGACGCCGATCTCATCAAGGTGCTTCAGAAACTCTGTCGGTGACTGGCAAAACCGCTCGATTTGCCCGAAGTCCTTGCGCTTGGACTTCATCAGCGCCAGCGCCTCCGGCTTGAACAGATGCATCGGCGCGATGTGGACGTGGCAATCGGTGATCATGTCAGTTGGCGACAGCTTGCAGCAGTGCGCGCTTGGCGAACACCTTCACCATCTCGCGGCGATACTCCGGCGTGAGTGCTGAAGTCGTGAGCGGCTTGGCAGTGCGAGCGGCAAACTCGCCAGCTTTCTCCGCAAGCTCCTGGCTGATCTCCGCGCCCAGCACGCACGCATCGAAATCTTTGATCAGGTGTGGTGCGGGATTGACGGCTGTTATCGCCATCCGAGCATCTTCCACACGCCCGCGATCAAGCTTCAACGCCACCGCAACGCCCGCCAGCGGATAATCGATGCTACCCCGCACCCGCAGCTTCTGGTAGCTACCTCGCCATCCACGAGAAGACGGAGGAAGAATGATGCGCGTAACCAGTTCGTCGGGTTCAATATGCAATCGCACCATCCCGTCGTTCACGTAGAACTCGGCAAGCGGAACGCGCCGCGAGCCATTCGCCGATGCAATCTCCACCTCGGCGCCAAGGCACAGTAGCGCTGGCGGCGTATCGCCCGAAAATGCCGCCCAGCAGATCTTGCTGCTTGGAGCAACGTGACACAGATCGCCATCTTTCTTCAGGCAAAAGCCGCAGCTCTTGCGCCACAGAAGCGACTGGTTATACCAAAGGCATCGCGTATCGAGACAGATATTTCCGCCAATTGTCCCCATGTTGCGCAACACCGGCGATGCTACTGTCCTCGTCGCTTCATACAGCACGCGAAACTCCTGTCGGATGAGTGCCGAGTGCTCAACTTCTGCCAGCGTCGTCAGCGCTCCGATGCTGACACCGCCATCAGCTTCCGTCTTAGTCCCCCGCAACTCGCCCACAGCTCGCAGGTCAAGCACAAACGGCGGCGTGAACAGCTTCTGCTTCATCGATGGCAACAGATCGGTGCCGCCGGCGATGACTCTCGCTTCGCCCGCATGCGCCGCCAACATCCGTGTCGCTTCCGCCAGCGACGCTGGCCGCAGCAGTTGGAACGAAGGCAAGCTCACTGTCCACCTCCTGCTGCCGAACCTTGCCGCGATGGGTCGTTCGCGTGGCGATCAGGTCCCTTGCCGCGATACCACAACGATCCCCCATGTTCGCGGAAAGATGTCGGTTGCGTGGGATCTACGCCCTCGGTCATCTCGATCTTCTTGGCGCCGCGCTTGGCCCGCAGCGCCGCCAGAACACGCTCAGGCGTAAACGGCGCCTCGCGCAGGCGAATTCCCACGGCGTCGTAAATCGCGTTCGAGATTGCGGGAATCGTTGCCGCGAGCGATCCCTCACCAGCTTCCTTCGCACCGAACGGGCCCTCAGGATCAATGCTTTCGACGATGATGCATTCGATCTCTGGCGACTCGACCGACGACGGACTGCGATACTCCAGCAGCCCGGCATTCATCAGCAATCCGTCTTTCCAAACCATCTCTTCCTGTAGCGCTTGACCCAATCCCATCCAGACCGAGCCGATCACCTGCCCCTCGACAGCCACCGGATTCAGCGCCCGCCCGCAATCATGCGCCGCCCATATCTTATGTACGGTCACCACGCCAGTTTCCTCGTCAACGCTCACCTCGGCCACCTGCGCTGAATAGGAATACGCAGGCGAAGGTCCAACGCCGCCTCCCTTGTGCTTCCCGCCCCGCGCTTCTGCCGGAGGCGCGTACGAACCCGTCCCAGTCAGTCCACCGTGGACATCAATTGCCGCCACCACGGCCTCTTCGAAGCTCATGTGGTCTGTGACGACTTCTTGTTTGCGAGTCTGGAGCACCGAGCCGCGCAATATCTGTCCGTCAACGTGGCCACTGGCTGCCACCGATACTGGTTCCATAATCGGCGACGAATCCGCACCACGCTTCCAAACGCGATCGTCGCAAACGACAACTTCCTCCGCCGTGCAATTCATCCGCTTGGCAGCCGCGCTGACGATATTCTTCTTCACATCTTCGGCCGCTCGGAGCGCCGCATTGCCAGCCATGAACGTCACGCGACTGGAATACGAGCCGAGGTCGATCGGCGTGAGGTCGGTGTCTGCCGCGATAACCTTTACTCGCGCAAGGCTGCATCCCAACACTTCCGCAACGACTTGCGCAGTCATAGTGTCCGAGCCCTGGCCGATTTCCGAAGCACCCGTGTACACCACCACTCCGCCATCGCGGTCGATCTTGATATTGACCGTCGAGTGCGGCATGTCTGAGCGAATGATGCTGTTGGCCGCTCCGCTCACGTAGTGGCTACACGCCATGCCTAATCCGCGTCCGCGAGCCAGCTTGCCTTTGCGTTCTGACCACTGCGATCGCGTCAATACCTGATCGATGCACTCGGGAAGCCCATAGCTCAAAACCCGCAAGCCATTCACGGTCACCGTCGGAGGCTTAAGTAGATTAGCTTGGCGCATTACCGCCGAATCGACGCCGATCTCGGCTGCGATTTCGTCCATTTGCGACTCAAACGCAAAACGCACGTTGACGGTGCCGTGCCCGCGCATCGCTCCACAGGCGGGCTTGTTTGTCAGCACACGGAATCCGTCATAGCGGATGTTCGGGATGTCGTAGAGCGCGCCCAGCAGGGCGCCGGAATACAGAATCGTCACGATGCCGTACGAACAATAAGCACCGCCGTCTTGAATCACCTTGCAGGCGACGGATGTGATGCGTCCGTCGTTCTTCACGCCGGTCTTCAAGTCGATGATGGTGCGCGGCCGCCCGCGGTGCACCCAAAACACCTCCTCGCGCGTGTAGGTAATCTTTACCGGCGCCTTGGCCGCCCGCGCCGTAACCGCCGCGATAATTTCCAGCGGAATAATCTCGCTCTTGCCGCCGAAGCCGCCGCCGACCAGTGGTTTGATTACCCGGATCTGCGACATCGGCAACTCCAGCACGAGCGACAGTTTGTGCTGCAGGTAGTAAGGG
>Ga0302175_10000630_pt1 | contig 10890 bp, 10 predicted proteins | sample I_Fen_N3_3_FD_198791 | JGI IMG/M metagenome (GOLD analysis project Ga0302175, IMG submission 198791) | Peat permafrost microbial communities from Stordalen Mire near Abisko, Sweden - I_Fen_N3_3 | ecosystem: Environmental > Terrestrial > Soil > Wetlands > Permafrost | place: Sweden: Abisko...
CGCCTATGCAATGAGCCGAATGATGACGTGGGAGCGTACGGCCGAGCGGTACCTGTCCGTGTTTGAGGTCGCGCGGCAAGGTCGCCGACGAATGGCGCTCGCTCGCTCCGAGACATGGGCGCCTGACGGGCTAGTCACCGAAACACCGGACATGGAAATCGGCTATTTTCTGTCCATGTGCGACGATGTCGGGCTGTTCCAGCATGCCGTACACTCAGTGCCCGACCGCTCGCACGGTTATTGCGTCGATGACAATGCCCGGGCGTTGCTGCTCGCCTGCGCCCTGAACGAGGCCGGCGAACACCCCCTATCGGACGTCTTGACGAGTCGCTTTGCAGCTTTCGTGCAGCATGCCTGGAACCCCGACACCAGGCGATTTCGAAACTTCATGGGATTCAACCGGACCTGGCTTGAAGACCGTGGCTCCGAAGACAGCCACGCGCGAACTCTTTGGGCGCTGGGTCAAGCCGCGCGCGGAGACGCAAGCCTGTCGCGACGCCAGTGGGCGACCGCCTTGTTCGCCGAAGCCATGTCGAGCGTGGCAAGCTTTCGATCCCCGCGGGCCTGGGCGTTCACGCTGCTGGGTTTGGATTCCTATTGCGCCGTAGCTCCGGATGATCTTCGCGCAAGAGAGCTACGGTATTCACTTGCCGACAGGTTGATGTCCTGTCTGGCTGCGGTGGAGACGCCGGACTGGGTTTGGTTTGAGGAAGGGCTGGCCTACGATAACGCTCGCCTGCCGCAGGCTTTGGTCTTGACGGGCAAGGCGACGCAAACACCACGTTACCTTGATGCCGGATTGAGGTCCTTGCGCTGGCTCATGACGCAACAAACGACAACGGCTGGGCAATTCCGTCCGATCGGTTCCGCCAGTTTCGGGGAGCAGCGGCAACGTCCACGCGCCTTCGATCAACAGCCCCTGGAAGCAACCGCGACGATAGCAGCCTGCCTCGCGGCGTGGCGAGCGGACGACGATTCCGAGTGGAAATCCGCAGCAATGCGGGCGTTCGCCTGGTTTCTCGGCAGCAATGATCTGGCTGTGGCGCTGGTGGATCCGCATACCGGCAGTTGCCGCGACGGCCTGCACCCCGATCGCGCCAATGAAAATCGTGGGGGCGAGTCGGTTGTGTGCTATCTGCTGGGGCTGGCGGAGATTCGGCAGCTGGCGCGCGTCAACACCAGCCTGGCAAAGCCCGTGGCACTTCGCGCCGTTGTCGCCTGAGTTTACCTCTCAATCAGCACGCCGAGGATTTTCTTGTCCCAACCTACCTTCCTGAACAGGCAGGCGCTTTATCTGCGCCCAGACCCCTCGCGGGTGATTGTGAGGCCGTTCAAGCCGGCCACCGAACCGCGCGACCTGAACCCGACCGACAAAACGCGTGCAAATCACATTGTCGACCGTGTGCTGGCGCTCGATTCCGACACCGTCGCGCTGCAGCTCGCCGACGTCCTGGAGAATTTCCAGGGCCGGCACCGCAATCTCCTGGAGACATTCGAGGCTCGCGCGGACGAAATGGAGCCAGCCTTCGCAACGCACGGGGCCTTTTCAAAGAGTCAGCGTCAGCTTGTCGGCGCCTATTTTCTCAACGAGTATTCGTTCGAAGCCTCTGCCCTGTTCAACCCCAGCATCGTGCCGCACCCTGATCAGTCGGGCGTGCGAGACGGTGCTGTTCGCTTCATTCTCAGTCTCCGCGCCATCGGCGAGGGACACGTGTCGTCCGTGACGTTTCGGACCGGCACGATCGCAGCCAATGGCAGCCTCGCCGTTGATCCGGCGGCTCGGCTCGCCTCGATGCCCCAGATTCGCCATAGCGCATCGGGTCAGGATGGCGACTGTGTCGAGCTGGTTTTCAAGCCCGAAGAAGACTTGAGCGAGCGCGTCATCTTTCCCGTCACCGAATCCCAATCAAACGGCATCGAGGACGCGCGCTTCGTCGCATTCAGCGACGGCGGCCGGACAACCTATTACGCGACCTATACGGCCTATAGCGGGCGGGCGATCCGTTCCGAACTGATCGAAACGACGGACTTCCTGTCGTTTCGGCTCACGCCGTTGGCGGGCGCCGCGTCATATAACAAGGGCATGGCACTGTTCCCGCACAAACTCGATGGCAAGTACGCCATGATCGCGCGGCAGGACAACGAGAACCTTTATCTGATCTATTCGGACGATTTGTACAGATGGGACGGCGGCCAGGCGATCCTGAAGCCGCAATTTCCCTGGGAATTCGTCCAGATCGGCAACTGCGGATCCCCCATCGAACTCGACGAAGGCTGGCTTTTGCTCACGCATGGCGTCGGCCCGGTGCGAAAGTATTCGATCGGTGCGGCTCTGCTCGACAAGCGCGACCCTTCCAAGGTGCTGGCGCGCTCGCGCGAGCCATTGTTGCGGCCTGCACCATCTGAGCGCGAGGGATATGTCCCGAACGTCGTCTATACCTGTGGCGCGATGCGGCACAATGACATGCTCATTTTGCCATATGCGGTGTCGGACACCTTTTCCAACTTCGCGACCATCAAGATTTCTGCCCTGCTGCAAGCAATGTCCTGAATCCTCGGTCGTCCAATGCGACGACGGAGCCGCGAAGGAAGATTAAATGGCGCGCGAGACGCTTTACTTCGTACAGGCTTTCAATCCCGGTCGGGGTGGAAATCTGAAAGCGGATGCTCCGGTGGCCTGCAAGACCGAGAACGGCGCGCTGCGAACCGCGGAGCGGCTGGCTTTGACCAAACTCGGCGTTGTCGCCTTCTCATCGACCGGCGATGCCGAGATGGGTGACTATGACGACGAGCCGACGGTGTTCTTCCGACAGGGTAAGCTTCCGTCGGCCTTCGAGTGATCCTGCAACGGTGTCAGTGAACGGATGCTGTCCGATGCGAGGCAGACGATGATCGGCTGAGTGACGCCAATCACATCGTCAGTCTGAGGGCCGTGTCAATCTCATGACGCCCAAACCACAGGGGAACGTCATGGGACAGTTTCGCAAGGCAACCATCGTGACCGGTCTTCTGCTGCTTGCGGGATTGTCGATCGCACGACCGGCCGCAGCATCGAGCTTCGACGGCCAGTGGAGCGTGCAGATTGCCTCCAGCAATTCGGCGTGCGGCGATGGCGCCACGGTGTCGATCGGCATCAGCAACGGTCAGGTCGCCTCCACCAACGCCGCAGTGTCGGCCTGAGGCCGAGTCGCGGATGCCGGCAATATCAGCGTGACGCTGACCAGCGGCATCAAGCGCGCGGTGGGCTTCGGTCGTCTCGACGGAGGGGCCGGTTCGGGAACCTGGCACGGTCCCATGTGCTCAGGTACCTGGACGGCGCAACGGATGTAACCGGATCGTTCAGCCCAGGGCCGCGGAATATTCCTCGTCCGTCACATATTCCATCCAAGTGACATGATTCCCATCCAGCGATTCCTGCATCGCCACATGGGTCATGGCATTGGTCGGCGACGCGCCGTGCCAGTGCTTTTCGCCGGGTGGAATCCAGACCACATCTCCGGGCCGGATTTCGCGGATCGGGCCGCCCTTGGCCTGAACCCGCCCCACGCCGTTGATCACATACAGCGTCTGGCCGAGCGGGTGCGTGTGCCATGCCGTTCGCGCGCCAGGCTCGAAGGTGACGCGGGAGGAGTTGATCCGCGCCGGCGCCTGCGGCGTGATGATCGGATCCTGCCAGACCGTGCCGGTGAAACTCTCTTGCGGTGCGCGCCGTGTCGGGCGTGAGCCGGCGAGATGAATGTCCATTGGGTAACCTCCTGCGATCTTCGGATCCTTGATCTACTTCTTGCTCGCGGCGTAGCGCGCCTTGGTTTCGGCGTTCATCGGATAGAGCCCGGGCAGCACCGCTCCGTTCTTCACTTCGTCGACGATCCAGGCTTCCATGCGTTCCTGCTCGGGACCTTCGGCAAGGACGTGGTCGAGCATCGCCTGCGGAATCAGCACCGCGCCGTCTTGGTCAGCGACGATAACATCGTTGGGAAACACGGCGACACCGCCGCAGCCGATCGCCTCGCCCCAGCCGACGAAGGTCAATCCCGCGACCGACGGCGGCGCCGCATAACCGTCGCACCAGACCGGCAGTCCGGTCCCGAGCACCCCTTCAAGGTCGCGGACCACGCCATCGGTGATCAAGGCCGTCACGCCGCGCTTGACCATGCGGGCGCAGAGGATATCGCCGAAGATGCCGGCATCAGTGACCCCCATGGCATCGACAACCGCGATACAGCCTTCCGGCATGGCCTCGATCGCGGTGCGCGTTGATATCGGCGATGACCAGGACTCAGGTGTTGCCAGATCCTCGCGGGCGGGAACGAAGCGCAGCGTAAACGCTGGACCGACCAGTCGCTTCTGTCCCGGCCGGAGCGGACGCGCGCCGCGCATCCAGACGTTCCGCAGCCCCTTCTTGAGCAGAACGGTGGTGATGGTGGCGGTGGTCACGTGCGACAGCGTCGCGATGGCTTCGGGGGTCAGGGACATCGAAAATCCGGCTCCGGTTACGGCTGATATGGCGGGCGCATCTTGCGGGGCACGGGTTGCGCGTCAAGAGCCATGAAGGCGCCAGCGATCACTTGCCCTTATCGCCGGTGTGTCGATTAATTTATTGATGTTGTTGGCTGATTTGGAAAAAGCGGATTCCCATGCGGAGCAAAACAGGCTAGCTTCACGCGCGATGAGCAATGCAGCCACGGTCCCGCTCTTGATCCCTCCCCGCCTTCTGCCGAGTGGCGATAGCGCCATCACGGTGGAATTCAGCCGCCACATCGACGACGCCTCCAACCGGCGGGTTCTGGCGCTCGATCGCGCCTTGGTCGACACACCCATCGCTGGCGTGACCGAGACCGTGCCGACCTACCGGTCGCTGCTGGTGCATTATGATCCGGTCCAGATTGGTTTCGAGGAGCTCGGCAACAAACTGCTGGTGCTGGCGGAACGACCGAGTCCGGCGATTGCAAAAGCGCGGCGCTGGCGTCTCCCGGTCGCCTATGGCGGGGACAACGGCATCGACCTCGATGACGTGGCGATGACGTTGAACACCACGCCCGACGACATCGTCACGCGGCATGTTGCCGGCCACTACCGGGTCGCCATGATCGGCTTTACGCCGGGATGGTCCTATCTCAGCGGGCTGGAACCCTTTCTGCATATGCCGCGGCGGCAGAATCCGCGCCTGTTGACCCCCGCCGGCACGATATCGATCGGTGGCGTTCAGACCGGCGTTCAATGCCTGGCGGGGCCGAGCGGCTGGCATCTGCTCGGGCGGACCCCGGTCCGAACCTATCAGTTGCACCGGGAGCCGATCTTCCTGCTCGAACCCGGTGATGAGGTCACCTTCTTTGCCATCGACGCCAGCACCTTCGCCGAGCAGGACCGCGCGGCGGAAGCCGGCGAGATCGTTGCGGAACTGGTCGCCTCATGACCCAACTCATTGTCACCAGCATAGGCCCCGTCAGTTCCGTGCAGGACGGCGGACGCCACGGCGCGCAGCGTTATGGCCTGACGCCGAGCGGTGCGATGGACCGCTTGGCGCTTGCGGCGGCGAATTGCCTCGCCGGCAACGCGCTGTTCACAGCCTGCATTGAAGTCGGGCCATTCGGCGCGACCTTCAAGGCGCGCGAAGGTGCGGTTCGCGTAGCCCTGACGGGTGCGCCGCGCAGTGCCGATATCGGCGGCCGCAGCGTCGCTTTCGAGACGTCGATGACCATCCCGGACGGCGAGACACTCACCCTCGGTTTTGCGCGTGGCGGCGCCTTCAGCTATCTGGCAATCGAGGGCGGCATCGCAGGCGAGCCGATGTTCGGCAGCCTTGCCGTCAACGCCCGCGCCGGCCTCGGCAGCCCCTACCCGCGTCCGCTGCAGGCCGGCGACGCATTTGAGGCGCGATTCGCCAGCAGCGCGGCTGAACGCCGGATCGAGCTTCCTGCGCAGACCGCCGGGCCTATCCGCCTTGTCATGGGCCCGCAGGACGACGAGTTCTCGGACGAGGCCAAGGCGCAGTTTCTCGACAGCGAATGGAAGATCTCGGCAACCAGCGATCGCATGGGGTATCGGCTGGAGGGCCCAACGATCCGCCACCTGCATGGCCACAACATCGTCTCCGACGGAACCGTCAACGGCAGCATCCAGGTGCCCGGCAATGGCGCGCCGATCGTGCTGATGCCGGATCGCGGCACCAGCGGCGGCTATCCCAAGATTGCGACCTTGATCTCCGTCGACCTCGGCCGTTTCGCGCAGATTCCGGCCGGCACCGGCTTTCGCTTCAAGGCGATCAGCATGGCCGAGGCGCAGAGCGAGGCGCGAAAATTCGCTGGTCTCTTGCGCGCTCTGCCTGACCGTCTGCGTCCACTCGAGACGGTCGATCTCAATATCGAGGCCTTGCACCACGTCAACGTGGCCGGCAGCGCCGTGAGTGCCCACGATGCCGGGACTTGGCATGGGATGATGCAGGATTAGTGCGGCAGGCAAACTTCGGAGGCAACGGCGACATGAGCACGATCGATCTGAATTGCGATCTCGGCGAAGGTTTCGGCGCCTGGGACATGGGTAATGACGCCGCCATGATCGAGCTTGCGAGTTCCGTCAACATCGCCTGCGGCTTTCACGCCGGCGATGCCGACATCATGCGAAAGACCGTCGATCTGGCGAAGGCCCGCGGTGTCAATGTCGGGGCCCATCCCGGTTACCGCGACCTGCACGGCTTCGGCCGCAGGCCTGTTCCAGGCCTGAAGTCGTCAGAGATCGAAAACCTCGTCGCCTACCAGATCGGGGCACTGCAGGCGATTGCGACCGCGGCCGGTGCCAAGGTCACCCATGTCAAGGCGCACGGCGCGCTCTCCAACGTCGCCTGCGAAGACGACATGACCGCGAAGGCGATTGCATCCGCCATCAAGGCGGTCGATCCGAACCTGATCTTCGTGGTGCTCGCCAACTCGAAGCTGGTTCAGGCCGGCGAAGCCGCCAACCTGCCGATGGTGCATGAGGTGTTCGCCGATCGCGCCTATGAGAATGACGGCTCGCTGGTGTCGCGCCGCAAGCCGGGAGCGGTGCTGCACGATCCCAAGTTTATCGCCGACCGCGTGGTGCGGATGGTGCAGGACGGCGCGGTGGTTTCGGTCACCGGCAAAGTCATCAAGATGCGCACCGATACGGTTTGCATCCACGGCGATACGCCGGGCGCGGTTGAGATCGCGCGGGGGGTCCGCCAGGCGCTGAAGTCCGCGGGGATTGCCGTGGCGCCGTTCAAGCTGACATAGCGCGAGACTTGATGACCCCGCTTTGGTGGTGTTCCGCCGCCGGCATCGGGCTAGTTTTTTGGCCGGGTTCATCAGGTCCATGACGTTCGGATCTCTGTCGATCCCGGTCTGAATCGACGAATTGCCTCGGCATAAATCTCACGAAACGAACGGCACATTGCGGTTTCGACAAAACCGAGTTTGATCATCTTCCTGGCCAGGGCCTGACGCGCGCGCTCGCTGATCGGCGGATTGTCGCGCAGGACGCCAACGATGTTCTTCGCGATCGATTCGGCTTCCTCCGCCGTCAGCGTCAATTGGCTGACTTCCCGCGAGACCTCCCTGAATCGCTTTGGCAGCGGGATCGTTCGGCACCATCGATACTTCAAGCCGGCCTCCAACACCTCCTCATAGAACGGCGTTGACCTGGTCGCGACAATCGGCACGCCTGACATCAGGGCTTCGAGTATGGTCAGGGGCTGAACTTCGCTGAGCGAGGGGGCGATCAAGACGTCCAGATAGCGGACCGGCCTCGGCGCCAGTCGTGGGCTTCTATCGGGCCACAATACAATCCTGGCAGGACTCCGAGCTTTCAATTCGTCGGCAATTTTTCCGTAGGATGTGCCGACCGTTTCGGTGACCGCCTGCCAGTCGGGATACTGCAGCAATAGCGAGAAATCCTCCTCGTCCATCATCGAACAAATGCTGTTGATGACCTGCAGCCCCTTTGCCTTGGTCATGGGGCCTACGATTCCGGCGAGGACCTGCGTTCCGGAAATCCCACTCTGGGCCCTGAAGGCCGATCGTTCGTCGGGCGACGCGGGATGGAACAGTTTTTCCGGAACTCCGTTCCGGACCACATGGACCGGTATGTGCGGAAAGAGCATCTTGATCTTGCGCGACAGGAACTCCGCCGGGACGACGATCTCACTGGCAAACGAGAGCGATCGAATCGCGTTGGTTCTCTTCGCGCCGTCGAAGTATTCAAGTTGATTGTGCAGATGGACGACGATGGGAGCCGAATTGAACATCGCCTGCAGGAAGTCCGCGTCGCAGTCCTCGTGCGGATTGATCGACACAACGAGTTCTGGACGTTCGGGCGGTATCGAATATCTGTCCCGGGGCTTCAATAGCAATGACAGGTTGCATAGTGCAACCATGCTGGCGACCAGGAAGTCCTGGCCCATCATCAGATGCTGTTTTGGCAGCAACAGGACTTTCATCGATGGCGCTCGACGTTGGGCTGATGGTTTGATTCATTCGGCAAACTGTCAACGCACTTGGTCGCACTGTTCGTGACCTTTACAGGATGTCTCGCTGCAAGTAGTCCCCCGTTCGGGTGACGTTTTGATCCAATCTGCCGGCTTGTTCACGCCAGCGCGTCGCGCGCCCCCTTTGCTGCGAAATCAACAAACAGGTATGCCTAAGTCATGACGACGGTTTGCTACCCTTGCCTTGGCTTGATCGACGGGCGCAACCAAAACGCGAAGTGAGCAGGCAGCCTCGCTTCACGAGCATCGTCGACGTCGCTGCGAGCCCTCGCCTTGTTCGATTGGGATTGAGTAGCGCGGGCTAAAGACTGGCATGCGATCGGCAGCAAAAGGATCGCTGCCGCCCGGGACCCTGGGGTGGATCTGTTCGGTTATCCTGTTGGGATCGTCGTTAACCACATGTGCGATCGAGCGGGCCACCTTGATGATGTCAACGCCGCCAGGCTTGCAAGCATTGCAAGGCTGAGCCGTCAGAAAGGATGGACCGACGCCGAACCAAGCACGATCGCGGCAATCAACGCGAATGCGCCATACAAAGCGGCGAGCTGAACGGCCGCCCCGTTTCGGCGCAGGAAGCCTCCCTGCTGCAGCTGCAGACGGGCCTCCCCTATGGTGTCGCGCATGATCGATCTCCAAGAACAGCTATCGATCCAATCAAACGCTGCTGGCTCCTGGTTACAAGGTTCCAGCGCAAATAACGATGCCGGCGCTTACCGTGGCTTGAACTCTGGTCAAATATTCTCGGCTGAAGGCCGTCGCGAGAAAACTGTTCGCCTCGATTTCGGGCAAACCAGACCCAAATCTAGTAAACGTCCTGTTGAAGACGGCCCTTCTTCTTGAGATCGGCGACAAAGGCCACCGCTTCGTCGGTTGAGCGGGCGCCAAATTGCGCGACGATGTCGACCAGCGCGCGCTCGACGTCCTTGGCCATGCGCTTGGCGTCGCCGCAGATATAGAGATGCGCACCATCGGCGAGCCAGGTCCACAGCTCGCGCCCGACCTCGCGCATCCGGTCCTGGACATAGAATTTCTTGTCGCCGTCGCGAGACCAGGCCAGCGACAGCCGCGTCAACAGCCCGGTGGTCTTCATGGCATTGAGTTCGTCGGCATAAAAGAAATCGCAGTCGCTGCGCTGGTGGCCGAAGAACAGCCAGTTCCTGCCCGTAGCGCCGGTCGCCTTGCGATCGAGCAGGAAGGCGCGGAACGGTGCAATCCCCGTACCCGGCCCGATCATGATGATCGCCGTCCCGGAATCCTGCGGCAATGCGAAGCCGTGCGCCTTCTGCACATAGACCTTCAAGGAGTCGCCGGGATTGATCCGTTCTGCCAGGAAGGTCGAAGCGAGCCCGAGTCGCCTGCGCTTGCCGACGACATAGCGCACGCAATCGACCGTCAGCGACAGTTGTCCGGGCGTCGCATTGTGCGACGAGGAGATCGAATAGAGTCGCGGCTGCAACGGTTCCAGCGCTTCCACGAAGGCCTCGGGGTGCGGCCTGACGCTGGAAAATTTCTGCAGCGCCGCCATCACATCGAGCGTCGCAGCATCGCCGTCCGGATCCTCGCCCTGCGCCAGCGCGCGCGCCTTCTCGCGCAGCGCGCCGCCGCTGATGAACGAGATCAGTTCGAACAGCGTATCCGGTGCGGGCGACAGCGAGACATCTTCGATGAGGCATTCGCGCAAGGTCTTGCCATTGACCCTGGTGGTATGGGAGGCGCCGAGCAGGGCAATGATCTGGTCGACCAGTCCGAGGTCGTTGCGGGCAAAGATGCCAAAGGAGTCGCCGACGACATAATCGAGATCAGCCTGCGACAAATCGAACTCGATGTGCCAGGTCTCCTTTTCCGAACCCGGCTTGTTCAGGAGTCGCCGCGACAGGAAGGTGGCCGCCACCGGATTGTCACGCGAGCGTCCGGGCTGGCTCGCGTCAACGGGGGGCGCGACAGCCGTGGCTGCCGTTGCCACGGTTGCCGAGGGCGCCTTGTCGAGTTCTTCATGGAGCGCCTTCAGCATCCTCGCGGTTTCCTTGCCCCCGGGGACGCAGAGATTGAGCCGCGCTTCACTTTTTCCAGCAATCGCTTCCGAATAGTCGTTGCAGTTGTAGCCGCACTGACCGCAATCCTGCTGTGCCATCGCCGCCATCATCCGCCGCCGCAACGGACGGCCCTCGGCAAGTTTCATGCGATCTGATATCGGCATGGTCTGATCGTGCCAGGGCGCTTCGCCATCGTCGCCATCACCGGCCTGACCATGCATGACGGCTGCGCCCTGCTCCGCCGACATTGGCGTCGCGGTATCGCCCGACAACAGCCCTGCGAAGAATCCATTGAGCCATGAGCGCTGCGCTTCTGAAAACGGCGCGCCCGAGGGAATGATGTCGATCTTCGGCGGC
>Ga0302175_10000631_pt1 | contig 10888 bp, 8 predicted proteins | sample I_Fen_N3_3_FD_198791 | JGI IMG/M metagenome (GOLD analysis project Ga0302175, IMG submission 198791) | Peat permafrost microbial communities from Stordalen Mire near Abisko, Sweden - I_Fen_N3_3 | ecosystem: Environmental > Terrestrial > Soil > Wetlands > Permafrost | place: Sweden: Abisko...
TCTACCTGACCCTGCGCGGTGAATACGGCGCCCGCTCAACCCGCAGCGATCCGAACGATGCGACGTCCTCGGTAATGCACGTCGGCGCACCGATTCGCGACAACGGCCAGATCATCGGCGTGGTCACCGTGGCCAAGCCCAATAGCTCGCTGCAACCCTACGTTGACCGTACCGAACGGCGCTTGGTGTTTTATGGCGCGGGGTTGATTGGCCTGGGTCTGCTGTTGGGTGCGCTGTTGTCCTGGTGGCTGAGCGCGTCGTTGCGGCGCCTGACTGCTTATGCCCAAGCCGTCAGCGAGGGCCGCCGGGTCGAGGTGCCGCATTATCGTGGCGGCGAACTGGAGCAACTGGCGACCGCGCTGGAGCAGATGCGCACGCAACTGGAAGGCAAGGCCTATGTCGAGCGCTACGTGCACACACTGACCCACGAATTGAAAAGTCCATTGGCGGCGATTCGCGGTGCGGCGGAGTTGCTGCAAGGCGAAATGCCGTTGGCCCAGCAGCAGCGCTTCGTCAGCAACATCGACAGCGAAAGTGCGCGGATGCAGCAATTGATTGAGCGGTTGCTGGACCTGGCTCAGGTCGAACAGCGCCAAGGCCTGGAAGAACGCGTTGAAGTGCCGTTGGCGGCGTTAGTGGACCAATTGTTGGACGCTCAAGCGGCGCGGATCGAAGGTAAACAGTTGCGTGTTGAGCAGACGGTTGCCACGGATCTTGAGCTGATGGGCGAACCGTTCCTGTTGCGTCAGGCGTTGGGCAATTTGTTGGAGAACGCCCTGGATTTCACTCCGGCTCAGGGTGTGTTGCGTTTCAGTGCCAAGCGAATCGGCGAGCAGGTTGAGTTCAGGTTGTTCAATCAGGCCCAGGCGATTCCTGATTACGCATTGCCGCGATTGAGCGAGCGTTTCTACTCGCTGCCGAGGCCGGACAGTGGGCGTAAAAGTACAGGATTGGGGCTTAACTTCGTTGAAGAGGTGGTTAAGTTACATGGCGGCGAGATGAGCGTCGGCAATGTCGAGGGCGGTGTGCAGGTGAGCTTGCGGTTGCCTTCAGGCCGTTAAAGATCGCAGCCTTCGGCAGCTCCTACAGGGGACCGCACTCGGCGTAGGAGCTGCCGAAGGCTGCGATCTTTTTTCAACTCCACACACTCTCCACATTCCCCCCACAAAACCCCCACACACCCGCCCCAGACTTTCCCTCATTCGAACAGGGAGAGACCCCATGAACCGTAACCTGACCATAAAACTCGGGGCGATTGCCCTACTGATTCTGTTGTTGCTGATCCCGTTGTTGATGATCAACGGCGTGATCCAGGACCGTCAGCAACTGCGCGACGGCGTGCTTGAGGACATCGCCCGCAGTTCCAGCTACAGCCAGCAATTGAGCGGGCCGCTGATGGTAGTGCCGTATCGCAAAGTGGTGCGCACCTGGAAGCTCAACGAAAAAACCAACGAGCGTTACCAGGACGTCGGCGAAGAGCGAGGCCGTTTGTACTTCCTGCCAGAGCGTTTTGAACTGGATGGCCAAGTCCAGACCGAGCTGCGTTCCCGGGGCATTTATGAAGCGCGGCTGTTTCACGCCGACAACCGCATCAGCGGCCACTTTTCGATCCCGCAACACCTCGGCATCCGGGAAGACTTCGCCGACTATCAATTCGACCAACCGTTTCTGGCCGTCGGCATCAGCGACATTCGCGGCATCGAAAACGCCCTGAAACTGGAACTGGACGGTCAGCGCCTCGACTTCGTGCCGGGCAGCCAAGTCGGTTGGTTGGGTGAGGGTGTACACGTGATGCTGCCAGCGCTGAATGCCACGCAAGCCACGGAATTGGCCTTCGGTTTCGACCTGCGTTTGCAAGGCACCGGTCAGATGCAGGTGCTGCCCGTGGGCAAGACCAGCAAAGTGTCGTTCGCTGCGAACTGGCCGCACCCGAGCTTTATCGGCAACTACCTGCCGACCCAGCGTGAAGTCACCGACCAGGGCTTCACTGCCAATTGGCAGACCACGTTTTTCTCCACCAACCTGCAAGAAGCCTTGAACAGCTGTGTGTCCGGCGGCAACTGTGAGGCCTTCAACAGCCGCAGCTTCGGCGTGAGCTTTATCGACCCGGTGGACCAGTACCTCAAAAGTGATCGGGCGATCAAATATGCGCTGCTGTTTATCGTCCTGACTTTCGCCGGGTTCTTCCTCTTCGAAGTGATGAAAAGCCTGGCGGTGCACCCGGTGCAATACGCGCTGGTCGGCGTGGCCCTGGCCTTCTTCTACCTGCTGTTGCTGTCGTTGTCCGAGCACATTGGTTTTGGCTTGGCGTATCTGCTGTCGGCGAGCGGTTGTGTGTTGCTGATTGGCTTCTATGTCTGCCACGTGCTGCGCAGTGTGCGCCATGGCCTGAGTTTTTCGGCAGGGTTGGCGGCGTTGTACGGTTTGCTTTATGGCTTGCTGGGCGCCGAGGATTACGCGTTGTTGATGGGCTCGCTGCTGCTGTTCGGGTTGCTGGGTGTGTTTATGGTGACGACCCGCAAACTGGACTGGTACGGGATTGGGCAAAAAACGGCCAAGCCGTTGGCGTTTGATATCGGGGCGGTGGAATGAGCCGGTCGTTGGGGTTGCGGGAGGATCAGCGGGAAGGGGAAGTGTTGGCGACGCTGATTTTCGGGTTGTTTCCTGAACGATCAAAAGATCGCAGCCTGCGGCAGCTCCTACGGGAGTGCGCACCCGGCGTAGGAGCTGCCGAAGGCTGCGATCTTCGGCCGGCCAAAGATCAAACCTTGGGCATTGTCGCCAACATCGACGGCCGCTGACTGACCTCGAAAAACCACTCGGCCAGCTTCGGATTCACCGCGCGCCATTCCAGGTCCGGATGGCGCAAATCCAGGTAACCCAAGGCACAGGCCACACTGATCGCGGCCACATCGAAATGGCTGGTCAACTCGGCAATCGCATCCGCTTCCAGCAACGCCAGGGCACGGCGAATTTTCTCCCGTTGACCGTCGAGCCATTGGTCCCAGTGTTTCTCCGGGGCGCGCAGGGCTTGTTCGTAACGGATCATCACTGCCGCGTCCATGATCCCGTCGGCCATGGAGGCCAGGGTCAGGCGGCGCCAGCGGGCCGAGCCCTCACGCGGAATCAGCGGATTGCCGACATGCTGGTGGTCGAGGTAGTCGAGGATCACCCGGCTGTCATGGATGACGTTGCCATCGGCCAGACGCAGGGCCGGGATCTTGCCCAGCGGGTTGTCTTCGCAAAGCGCCAGGTCAGGGCTGACCGGCGTGAGCTGGCTGAGTTGCAGGGCCACGCGGTCGGTCTGACCGGTCTCGTGCAACAGCACCATGACTTTGCGAACGAAGGGGGAGGCGGGGTTGTGATACAGGGTCATGCTCGGAGCGGACATGGCAGCGTCTCGATCGGTGGCGGTGCCGGGCAGCATAGCGCGTTGCCCGCATAGCTCAAACGCCGAACCCCAAACCCCAAACTCTGTAGGAGCGAAGCTTGCTCGCGAAGGCGTCGTGTCAGGCAACATTGATGTCGACTGACACGACGCCTTCGCGAGCAAGCTTCGCTCCTACGGGGATTGCGGTTGGTCACGGGGTTTGTGTCTGGCTCACGTTCAGGCAGTTGGTAGCAACTCGCCTTGTGCACCTGACGCGTTCTGCTGCGGCTTGATTTCACGCGCCACGGTCCAGACGATAAACGCCGCCACGATGTCGAAAATCGCCAGCACCACGAACAGCGGGCTGTAGCCGATTTTGGTCACCATCACGCCAAACACCAACGTGAACGCCGCCGCACCGAGATAACCGAACATCCCGCCCATGCCGGTGGCCGTGGCCACTTCGTTTTTGCCGAACGAGTCAGAAGTGATCGCGTACAGCGCCCCGGACAAGGTCTGGTGCGCAAAGCCACCGACGCACAGCAACGCAATCGCGGTGTACGGGCTGGCCACCAGGCCGATGCAGGCCGGGCCGATCATGCACGAGGCGCCGAACAGCAACACCAGTTTGCGCGAGGTGAACAACGACACGTTGCAATGCTTGTGGAAGAACGGGCTCAGGTAACCGCCCAGCACGCAGCCGAGGTCGGCAGCGAGGAACGGCAGCCAGGCGAACATCGCGATTTCCTTGATGTTCATGTGCCGTTCGGTCATCAGGTACAGCGGAATCCAGGCGTTGAAGGTCTGCCAGGCCGGCTCGGAAAGAATCCGTGCGCTGGCAATCGCATAGAAGTTGCGGCTGCCGATGATCTTTTTCCAGCTGCCCTTTTTCGGGGTCGGGTCTTTGAAATGTTCTTCCTGGCCGCTGAGGATGTAATCACGCTCGGTGTCGCTCAGGTGTTTCTGGTCCTTGGGGTGTTTGTAGAGGATCAGCCACAGAAAACTCCAGATGACCCCCAAGCCACCGACGATCAGGAACGCCAGTTCCCAGCCGCTGTGCAGGATTGCCCAGACCACCAATGGCGGTGCGAGCAATGCGCCAATCGACGAGCCGATGTTGAACCAGCCAATCGCCACCGAGCGTTCCTTGGCCGGAAACCATTCGGTGGAGGCCTTGACTGCTGCCGGCAAGCCCGCCGCTTCCGTCAGCCCGAGCAGGCCCCGGACGAACGCCAGCCCCTGCCAGCCCGAGGCCATCGCTGCTGCGGCGCAGGCAATCGACCAGGCGAAGGCGAAAATCGCAAAGCCCATTTTGGTGCCGATGGCATCGATGATGTAACCGGCCACCGGTTGCATCAACGCGTAGCAAACCTGCCAGGCCACGACGATGTGCGAGTACTGCTCGGTGGAGATGTTCATTTCACTCATCAGGGTTGGCGCGGCCACTGACAAGGTATTGCGAGCGAGGTAGTTGACCATCAGGCCGGCCGTCACCAGGCCGACCATCCACCAGCGGATGCCTTTGACTTTCATCACTTCACCGTCTTTTTTTGGATTTATTTTGGGTGCTGCGGTTGTTGTAGGTTGTCGTACAACATGCGTCTTTATAGGAGGGCAGGGACCAAATTGTCAACAGGTATGTCAGGAGATTCGGCGGCTGAGGCGACGGGCGAGGGAGGGTGTCGTCGTATAACTGATCGCAAGATTTTTTGGGTCTCTGTAGGAGCTGCCGGAGGCTGCGATCTTTTGATCTTCAAGAATCAAGATCAAAAGATCGCAGCCTTCGGCAGCCCCTACAGGAAAATGTCGCGTTATCGGCGTTGCAGCAACCCGCGCAGGGCGAGGGCGGCGGGGATGCCCAGGCCCAGCCAGCTCAGGGCATCCCACACGCCATCCCCCAGCAGTGCGGAGAACAATCCGGCGGCGCTGAGCAGCGCAATCACTGTCGGGGTGGTGAAGACTTTCCAGAAGTTCGACTGCCTGGGTCTCATGTCACGCGCTCCTCTTTAACGAGCACGGGTTTCGCCGCTTTGCGCCGCACCACCCACAGGTAAACGCCGCTGCCGAGCACGATGATGGTCAGCACATCGAGGGTCGCCCAGAGGATTTTCATCGGCATGCCGCCGTAATCGCCGAAGTGCAGCGGTTGCGACATGCCCATGGCGTCCATGTACCACGGCCGCTCGGCCACGGCGGTGACGTGCAGGGTGCTGGCGTCGATCAGCACCGGGGTCAGCAGGTGCGAGGTCAGGTGCGTGCTGCCCTTCATGAACACCGCGTAATGGTGTTCGCTGGAAAAGCGCGTACCGGGGAACGCGATGAAATCCGGTTTCATCCCCGGCGCGACTTCCTCGGCAATCTCGAGCAACCGCGTGGCCGGGGCCCGTTGTGTCAGCGGCGGCGCATCGCGGTAGGGCGCGACCATCGCGCTCAGGCTGTCGGTGCGCCACGCGGCGATCAACAGGTCGGCGCAGGCGCTGATCACCCCGGTCACGCCCACCACCAGCGCCCAAGTCAGGGTCACCACGCCAATCAGGTTGTGCAGGTCGAGCCAGCGCAGGCGGGTGGATTTGTCCTGGCGCACGGTGGCGAATTTCAAGCGGCGCATAAACGGCAAGTACAGCACCGTGCCGGAGACGATGGCCGCGATAAACATCAGCCCCATGAACGCCAGCAGCAACTTGCCCGGCAGCCCGGCGAACATGTCCACGTGCAGGCGCAGCATGACCATCATCAGCCCGCCATTGGCCGAGGGCATTTCCAGCGCCTCGCCGGTGCGGGCGTCGAGCATGAAGGTGTGGGACGAATTCGGCTCGGTGCCGGCGGTGGGCGCCATGATCGCGATCATGCCGTTGGGGTCTTCATCGTCGTAGCCGAAATACTGCATCACTTCGCCCGGACGATGTTTTTCTGCGGCCGCCACCAACTGCTGCAAATCCAGTTGTGGCGTATCGGCCGGCATGACCTTCAGCTCGGCGGCATCGCCCAGCAAATGGTCGATCTCGTGGTGGAAGATCAACGGCAGGCCGGTGAGGGCAAGCATCAGCAGGAAAACCGTGCAGATCAGGCTGGTCCAGGTGTGGACGCAGGACCAGCGGCGGATGGTTTTGCTTTTCATTTCTTGGCCTTCAGAAAGACCAAAGCCGTCCTCGAAGGACGGCCTGGTCGTGGCGCGTGTCAGGTCAGGCGTTTACCACTTGTAAGTGGCGCTGGCGACGACGCTGCGTTGGTCGCCGTAGTAGCAGTAAAAGCTGTCGCAGGTGGAGATGTAGTCCTTGTCCAGCAGGTTGGTGGCGTTGAGTGCCAGCGACGCGCCTTTGAGGCTGTTGTCCAGACGGCCGAGGTCGTAATGGACGGCGGCGTCGAACACCGTGTAGGCATCAGCCTTGCCCAGCCAGGTGTTGCCCTGGTCGCCATAGGTATTGCCGGTGTAGCGCGCGCCGGCACCGATGCCGAAGCCATCCAGCACGCCGTTGTGCCAGGTGTAATCGGCCCACAGCGACGCTTGCTGGTTAGGCATCAGTTGCAGGCGATTGCCCTTGAAGTCGCCTTTTTGCACTTCGGATTTGGCCAGGGTGTAAGCCGCGATGACTTTCAGGTTGTCAGTCACGTCGGAAACCGCTTCCAGCTCCAGGCCCTTGACCTTCACTTCGCCGGTCTGGTTGGTGATCGACACGGCGCCAACAGTCGTGGTGGCCGAGACGTTTTTCTGGGTCAGGTCATACACCGCCGCGCTGAGCAGGGTTTTGCTGCCCGGTGGCTGGTACTTGACGCCCAGTTCCCACTGTTTGCCTTCGGTGGGTTTGAAGGTTTCGGTGGAGGAGGCGGTTGCGCCAGTCGTGGGCTGGAAGGATTCGGCGTACGACAGGTACGGCACGAAACCCGAGTCGAACACATAGCTGAGCGCCGCGTTGCCGCTGAAATTCTTGTTGCGCTCGGTGTTGGTGGCGTCGCCCTTGTTGAAGAACTTGGTGCCGGTGTGAACCCAGTCTTCACGGCCGCCGAGGGTCAGGCGCCATTGGTCGTGGGCCATTTGGTCCTGCACGTACAGGCCGGTCTGGTAGGTCTTCTGATCGTAGTCGTAGAACGCGGTGGAGCGTGGCGGACGAACGATCGGCTGGCCGTAGATCGGGTTGTTGACGTTGGTGGTCAGCCCGTCGCCGAAGATCGAGGTGTAATTGGTGTTGCTGCGCTGGTGGTCGAGGCCCAGCAACAGGGTGTGGCGGACCTCGCCGGTGGCGAAATCGGCCTGGAAGTTGTTGTCCACGGCGAATTGGCTGATGTCTTCGTCGACGCTGGTACTGGAACGGCCGACATTGCCCTGATCATCAACCTTGGTGAACGGGTAGGCACCGGGGGTCAACGCCTGGAAGGACAGGTCCGATTTGGTGTAGCGCAGGTTCTGCTTGAACTGCCAGACGTCGTTCAAGCGATGCTCGAACGCATAGCCCAACGCGTAGTAAGTGCGGTCGTAGTATTCCCAGTTCGGGTCGCCCAGGTTTTTGTGGTGCGACACCGTGCCGAACGGCATGTCGATCTTGGTGCCCTGCACCGGCAGGAACTGGCTGGTGATGCCGGTATCGTCTCGGGTGAATTGGGTGAGCAGGGTGAACTTGGTGTCTTCGTCGATGTTCCAGGTCAGGCTGGGGGCGATGTTGTAACGCTTGTTGTCGACGTGATCGATCTGCGTCCCGGCATCGCGCACGACACCGCTCAGGCCATAGAGAAACCGGCCTTCATCATCGATCTTGCCGGTGCTGGCGAAGTTGATCTGGCGGTAATTGTCGCTGCCGTATTGCAGCTGGATTTCACTGCTCGACTCAGCGCTGGGACGGCGGCTGACCATGTCCAGCAGGCCGCCCGGCGGGGTCTGGCCATACACCGACGAGGCCGGGCCGCGCAGCAGCGCGAGGCGATCGAGGTTCCAGGTTTCCTGTTTCGGGTTGGCGTAGGAGCCTTTGGGCAACGGCAAGCCGTCGAGGAACTGGGTCGGCTCGAAACCGCGCACACGCAGCCAGTCGGCGCGGGTGTCGCTGCCGTAGCTGCTGGCGACGATGCCGGGCATGTAGCGTACGGCGTCATCGAGGTTCTGTACGCCGCGATCTTCCATTTGCTGGCGGGTGGCCACGGAGATCGAACGCGGGGCTTCGACCAGCGCGGTGTCGGTCTTGGTGCCGGCGGCGGTGCGCGTGGCGACGTAACCTTCGACCGGGCTCCACGCCGTTTCAACGTTTTCTACGCCGATGACGGACGTTGTTGGCAGCGCCATCACGCCTTCCGGGACGGCCACCAGGCTGTAAGTGCCGGTGCTGCTCTGTTCCAGTTGCAAACCGGTGCCGCGCAACGCCTGGCGCAGGGCGCCGGTGGCGTCGAACTGGCCGTTGACTGGTGCCGAGGTCTTGCCCGCCGCCAGGGAAGGGTTGAGCGACAGCGCGAGGCCGGCCTGGCTGGCGATCTGGTTGAGGGTGCTGGCCAATGGCGCGGCCGGCAGGTTGTAGGCGCGAACGCTGGACGCCTGTTCAGCGGCGATCAGTTGGCTGCTGGCCAGCGGGGTGCAAAGGGCAATGGCGACCGCCAGCAAACTGGGGCGCAACAAGGTGTCTAGCGAACGGGACATACAGCGGCTCCTGAAAGGGAATACTTCTCAATTGCCTAGGTGCCGAACGAGAATGCAAAAGTGATAGGGCTGGATGAAAATAATTTCGATTCAGTGTTTGTGGTGCCTGGACCGACGCCTTCGCGGGCAAGCCTTGCTCCTACGGGTTTTGTGTCGTTCGCGGAGTTTCCGGTCGACACAAACCCCGTAGGAGCAAGGCTTGCCCGCGAAGACGTCAGGTCAGTCACCGCAATTCTCAGGGCTTGGGATCAGCCTTCGCCACCGTCACCCACCACGGCGTGTGCTGCTCGATCTGCACCGGCAACGTCGGCAGCAGCGCGCTCAACGCCTTGTCCGTGTCATTCAGCGGGAAGCTGCCGGTGATCCGCAGGTCGGCAATCTCCGGCGCCACGCCCAAATATCCGCGCCGGTAGCGACCGAGTTCGTGCACCAGGTCTTCCAGCCGGGCGTTGTCCACCACCAGCATGCCGCGGGTCCAGGCGTCGGCACCGAGGTTGAGCGCGACGATTGGGCCCAGACCATTGCTGCGCATCAGCACTTGCTGGCCTTCGCGCAGGATCTGCTCTTCCGGGCTCGACTCGGGATGGGCCGCCACCGCTGACTTCAACACACTCAGGCGCGTGCCTTCGTCTTCACGCTTGACCAGGAACCGCGTGCCGAGTGCGCGCATGCTGCCTTCGCGGGTTTCGACGATAAACGGCCGGGCATCGCCATGACCGGTTTCAACGAGGATTTCCCCTTCCTGAAGAATGATCCGCCGCTGCTTCTCATCGAAACGCACGTCCACGGCACTGTGGGTGTTGAGGTTGATCACGGTGCCGTCGGCCAGGCGCAGGGTGCGTTGCTCGCCGGTCGCGGTGCGTTGATCGGCCAGCCAATAATCGACGGGCAGGTAACGATCCCCGACGAACAGCGCCAGCCCGATCACCGCAACAACGCTGGCCAGGCCGCTACCGAGTTTGCGCACCCGCCGCCGAATGCCTTCGCGCGATTGCAGCAACGCCGTGCGGGCCGGGCCGCTGGCCACGCTGAAACGTTGATCGAGCATCCCCAGTTGGCGCCAGGCGCGGGCATGTTCTTCGTGGGCGGCGTGCCATTTGGCGAACTCTTCGCGCTCGATCGGGTTGCCGGAATCCAGGGACAACTGCCAGGCAATCGCCGCGTCCAGCACCTGCGCCGACACCGGTTTGGAACTGACCGGGCTCATACCGGTTCACCGTACAGCGCGATGTAGCACTGGCGAATCCCTTGGGCCAGGTACTGACGCACGCGCGGCACCGAGACGCCGAGTTTCTCGGCGATTTGTGCATGGCAGAGGCCATCGAGGCGGTTGTAGAGGAATGCCGCCCGGGCCTTGCTCGAGAGTTTGCCCAGCAGACGGTCGATAGCCTTGAGGTCTTCGAGGATCATTTGCTGTTCTTCCACCGACGGTTGTTCGCCTTCGGGGATCAGCATCAGTTCGGTGAGGTAAGCCTGTTCCAGCGCGGCGCGGCGGAAATAATCGAACAGCAGGCCCTTGGCAATCGCCACCAGAAACGCCCGTGGCTCGCGCGGTTCGTTGAGTTCGTCACGCCCCAGCAGGCGCACGAAAGTGTCCTGGCTCAGGTCTTCCGCCCGTTGCGGACACGCCACGTTGCGTCGCAGCCACGCCAATAGATAGCCGCGATGGTCGCGATATAACGCACCAACGAGCTCGCTGTGGGGGCTTTGGGCTGACGACACGTAGCATCACCGATTGGGAAGTATTAACTAACGAGAATTGTTCGCGATTCTGGCAGAGGCGGGGGAGGTAAGCAATTGGCGCTGGTCGGGTGACGATACGGCCGACCCCGTAGGAGCTGCCGAAGGCTGCGATCTTTTGACTTTGATTTTTCAAGATCAAAAGATCGCAGCCTTCGGCA
>Ga0302175_10000632_pt1 | contig 10871 bp, 9 predicted proteins | sample I_Fen_N3_3_FD_198791 | JGI IMG/M metagenome (GOLD analysis project Ga0302175, IMG submission 198791) | Peat permafrost microbial communities from Stordalen Mire near Abisko, Sweden - I_Fen_N3_3 | ecosystem: Environmental > Terrestrial > Soil > Wetlands > Permafrost | place: Sweden: Abisko...
AGGACGGTTAGCGCGTCATACAGCGCCTGATTGACGTTCGACTTACCGACGATACCGACGATGCCACACATGCGACGCAACCCCTACTTAATGGATCTGAACTGAACACAACTCACTGAGGCGTTTTCGCCGTCGGCAAGAGGTGCTCCTTGAACGGTATTTCAGCGGGTACGCTGATACCGCTGGCAAGCCACTGACTGCTCCACCCGAGAATCAGGTTTTTGGACCAATCTGCGACCAATAAAAATTTTGGCACGAGCTGTGATTCTTTCCACCACCCGTCCTGCTGTACCGGCCCCAGGCTCAACAGCCCGACCGCCACGACCACCAGCAACACGCCACGCGCGGCACCGAAGGCCATGCCGAGGAATCGATCGGTCCCGGAAAGCCCGGTGACGCGTACCAACTCGCCGATAAGATAATTGATCATTGCGCCTACGATTAACGTGGCGACAAACATGATGGCACAGCCCGTGATCACACGGGCCGACGGCGTTTCGATGTATCCGGCGAGGTACTCGGACAATGCGCCACCGAACATCCAGGCAACGACTCCTGCGATGATCCAGGTCACCAGCGACAGCGCCTCTTTGACGAAGCCGCGGCTCAGACTGATCAATGCGGAGATGGCGATGATTGCAACGATCGCCCAGTCAACCCAGGTAAATGGCACAGTGCAGCCTACAGACGGATAAGGCGGCGCATTTTAGCAGAGCCCATGCTTATCGGTAAGCTGCGATTGTCAGTGCATTTCAAATCGAGGCGATAGATTTAGCCGCGCTCAGGCTGAAAACGCACCACAAAACCCTTGAGGTTTTGCTGGCGGTTCAACAAATCGCGCAGGCGATCGGCCTCGGCACGCTCGATCAGCGGACCGACAAACACCCGATTTTTGCCATCGGTGGAACGGATATAGGCGTTGTAGCCTTGGCTGCGCAGGGTTTTCTGCAGCTTTTCCGCACTTTCGCGATTAGCCAGGCTGGCCAGTTGCACCGACCAGCTGATCGACAGGCCATTGGCGTCGACACGGCTTTGCGTGGTGTCCGGCTTGCCCGGAGCGGCCGTGATTGGCTGGGCAGGTGCGGTCGCAGGCTTGGCGGCCAGCGCCGGAGCAGGAGCGACCGGTTTTACGGCCGGAACCGGCAAGGCTGGTACTTTCGGCGCGACAGGTGGCGTCGGCTTGGCTTCCTGGGCAATCTCATCGTCGCTGGGCACCGGCTCCTGCGGCAAAGCCTGGGGCTCAGGCACGACCACCGGTTCAACCTGCACTTGTGCCATCGCCGGCGCTTGCGGCGCAGTCGGTGCCTCGACAGTCACCTGGCGCTGCTCATCCTGACGGGAAAACAGCATCGGAAGGAAAATCACGGCCAGCGCGACCAGAACCAGGGCGCCGACCATGCGCTGTTTGTAAGCCTTATCCAGCAATGCCATTTGCCGCTTCCTCCGTGGAGCGCCGAGCCAACCACTCAAGGGCCTCGGCGACACAATAAAATGATCCGAACAACAGAATTTCATCGTCGCTCGTCGCCAGCGCACACTGCCCTTCCAGGGCGGCGGCCACGCTGTCATAGGACGTTACCGAAGCGCCGCGCTTATGCAGCGCTTCGCGCAAATCGGCCACTGGCCGCGCCCGAGGCGAATCCAGTGGCGCGACAGCCCAGTGCTCGACACTAGCACTCAACTCAGCAATGACGCCATCCAGATCCTTGTCCGCCAGCAACCCGAACACCGCCAGACGCTTGCCAGCCAGTGGCCGACTGGCCAGACGCCGAGCCAAATACTCCGCTGCATGGGGGTTATGCCCCACATCCAGCAACAGGTTAAGACGTTTGCCCTGCCAATCGAACGACCGACGATCGAGACGACCGACCACCCGCGTCGCCTGCAGCGCCTGAATAATCTGCGCATCCACCCACGGCAGCCCGAGCAACAGATAAGCCTGTAACGCCAGCGCGGCGTTTTCCATCGGCAGATCAAGCAACGGCAGATCATGCAGCTCGACCACGCGCCCCTGAGCGTCCAGACCTCGCCATTGCCAGTCGTGATCGGTGATACCGAGATCGAAATCGCGCCCGCGCAGGAAAAACCGGCATTTAAGCTCTCGTGCTTTATCCAGCAGGGGCTGCGGAGGATTCAGGTCGCCACAGAGCGCGGGCGCGCCCTGGCGGAAGATACCGGCCTTCTCGAAGGCCACGGACTCACGGGTATCACCGAGGTAATCCGCGTGATCGACCCCGATACTGGTGACCAGTGCCATGTCGGCGTCCACCACATTGACCGTGTCCAGACGTCCGCCCAGCCCCACCTCCAGCACCACGGCATCGAGCCCGGAACGCTGGAACAGCCAAAACGCCGCCAGGGTGCCCATCTCGAAATAGGTCAGGGACGTGTCGCCGCGCCCCGCCTCGACCGCCGCGAAGGCTTCGCACAGCTCGGCGTCAGTGGCTTCAACGCCATTGACCTGCACCCGCTCGTTGTAACGAAGCAGGTGCGGAGAGTTGTAGACACCGACTTTCAGGCCCTGGGCCCGCAGCAACGAGGCCACGAACGCACAGGTAGAACCCTTGCCGTTGGTGCCGGTGACCGTGATCACCCGAGGCGCCGGCTTGCCCAGCCCCATGCGGGACGCTACCTGTTGCGAGCGCTCAAGGCCCATGTCGATGGCCGAGGGATGCAACTGCTCGAGGTAGGCGAGCCACTCGCCAAGGGTACGTTGGGTCATACGTTGGCTGGCACCGGTGGAACCACGATCGGCTCGATGGGGGTCGCGACGAACTTAGGCGTCGGCAGGCCCATCATCTGTGCCAACAGGTTGCCCAGGCGCGGACGCAGCTCCTGACGGTGAATGATCATATCGATGGCGCCGTGCTCCAGCAGGAACTCGCTGCGCTGGAAGCCTTCCGGCAGTTTTTCGCGCACGGTCTGTTCGATCACGCGTGGGCCGGCAAAGCCGATCAGCGCTTTCGGCTCACCGACGATGACGTCGCCGAGCATCGCCAGACTGGCCGAAACACCGCCGTAGACCGGGTCGGTCAGCACGGAGATGAACGGAATGCCTTCTTCACGCAGACGCGCCAGCACCGCGGAGGTCTTGGCCATTTGCATCAAGGAGATCAGCGCTTCCTGCATCCGCGCACCACCGGAGGCGGAGAAGCAGATCATCGGGCAGCGGTTTTCCAGCGCGTAGTTGGCGGCGCGAACAAAGCGCTCGCCGACGATGGCGCCCATCGACCCACCCATGAAGGAGAATTCGAACGCCGAAACCACCACGGGCATACCCAGCAAGGTGCCGCTCATGGAGATCAGCGCATCTTTTTCGCCAGTCTGCTTTTGCGCAGCAGTCAGGCGATCCTTGTACTTCTTGCCATCACGGAACTTCAGACGGTCAACCGGCTCCAGGTCCGCCCCCAGCTCCGCACGGCCTTCGGCGTCGAGGAAAATGTCGATACGGGCGCGTGCGCCGATACGCATGTGGTGATTGCACTTGGGGCAAACGTCCAGGGTCTTTTCCAGCTCCGGACGATACAACACAGCCTCGCAAGACGGGCACTTGTGCCAAAGACCTTCAGGCACCGAGCTCTTCTTGACCTCGGAACGCATGATCGAAGGGATCAGTTTGTCTACTAACCAGTTGCTCATGCTTTCTTTCTCCAGTACCGGCGGCCCGAACGCTTTGGTTCGCAGCCCCGCGTATGCCCTTGAGCTAAATTCATATGTGTGGCGATGATCGCCGGGCTGCCGGGTCAGTGAAACTGACCTGCGTACACCCCAAAAACCCTCAGCCTCTTTTCTACAGAGCTGTGGACGGCGGCAGTTAGCCAGCCGTCACATCAACGTCGGTCCCGTCAGCCTCGTCAACCTCGTTGGCCTCGTTGGCCTCGTAGGAGCTGCCGAGTGAAACGAGGCTGCGATCTTTTGATCTTGCTTGTTAAAAAAACAAAGTCAAAAGATCGCAGCCTCGTTTCACTCGGCAGCTCCTACAGGCTCCTACAGGCTCCTACGTACGGCTTTGATGAATGCCTGAATCTTTGCGTGATCCTTGATGCCCTTGCTCGCCTCTACTCCGCCGCTGACGTCCACGGCATACGGCCGAACCCGGGCAATCGCTTCTGCGACGTTGTCGGGATTCAGGCCGCCGGCCAGGATAATCGGCTTGCTCAAGCCTTGCGGTATCAAAGACCAGTCGAACGCTTCGCCGGTTCCGCCCGGCACGCCCTCAACGTAAGCGTCGAGCAGGATGCCACTGGCACTTGGAAACGCATCGCATGCCGCCGCGATGTCATCCCCGGCCTTGACCCGCAGGGCCTTGATGTAAGGCCGATTCCAGCTTTCGCACTCGGCGGCGTCTTCGTCACCGTGAAACTGCAGCAAATCCAGCGGCACCGCGTCGAGGATTTCCCCCAGCTCGCAGCGACTGGCATTGACGAACAAACCCACGGTGGTCACGAAGGGCGGCAAGGCCTTGATGATTACCCGCGCCTGCGCGAACGTCACCGCCCGTGGGCTTTTGGCGTAAAACACGAACCCGATGGCATCCGCCCCGGCCTCGACTGCCGCCAACGCATCTTCTATGCGGGTAATCCCGCAAATCTTGCTGCGAACGGCTGACATGTCGATAGAACCCCAAGGCAAATCCGAGAAAGTCCCGGATGGTAACAAATGCGTTCGAGGGCGTCAGCCGTCAAGTTCGGTGAAACCGGTCAGGAAGTGCGGCCCGATGTAACGGTCGGGCAATTGGAACTCGTCGCGGTACTCCACCTGCACCAGATACAGACCGTATGGGTGCGCCGTCACGCCGCCGGAACGACGAATGCGGCTTTCCAGCACTTCCTTCATCCATTCCACCGGACGCTCGCCGGACCCAATGGTCATCAACACCCCGGCGATGTTGCGCACCATGTGGTGCAGGAAGGCGCTGGCGCGGATGTCCAGCACGATCATCTTGCCGTGGCGGGTGACCCGCAGGTGATGCAATTCCTTGATCGGCGACTTGGCCTGGCACTGCCCGGCGCGAAATGCGCTGAAGTCATGGGTGCCAACCAGATACTGGGCGGCCTCGGCCATGCGCTCGACGTCGAGCGGACGGTGGTTCCAGGTGATTTCTTCGTTCAGGTGCGCCGGGCGGATCTGATCGTTGTAGATCACATAACGATAGCGCCGGGCGATGGCCTTGAACCGCGCGTGAAAGTGCGGCGGCATGACCTGGGCCCAACTGACACTGACGTCGTGGGGCAAATTGATGTTGGCACCCATGACCCAGGCTTTCAGCGAACGCTCAACCTGAGTGTCGAAGTGCACCACTTGGCCACAGGCATGCACGCCCGCATCGGTACGCCCGGCGCAATGCAGCGACACCGGCGAATCGGCGACTTTGGACAAGGCGTTTTCGAGGGTTTCCTGCACGGTCAGCACGCCGGAGGCCTGGCGTTGCCAGCCGCGATAACGCGAACCTTTGTATTCCACGCCCAACGCGATCCGGAAAAAGCCGTCGGCCGCCATTTCGGCGGCCGGATTATCTATATTTGCCAAAGGGTGACAGCCTGCTGATATGCGCAAAGGCAGGCATTATAAGGCCGCAAGTCCCGGACGCCAGAGCCGCGTGGCATTTGCGCCATTGCATCGCCCCCAAAGATTTCGCTATATAGATAAATACACAACGAAAACACAAAAAACCGAGACCTGATGATGACCGCCACTCTGAACAAGGAAGCCGTCGGCCTGGCCTACAGCCTGGAAGGCATGCAGCACGCCAAGCGCAAGACCTGGGAAGCCATCGACGAAATGGCCCGCCGGATCAAACCCGGCATGCGCGAATCCCAGGCCCTGGCGATGAGCCTTGAGGTGCTGAACGAACTGGGTATGGACCGCATCTGGCATCCCTCGAAGATCCGTTTCGGCGACAACACCCTGAAAACCTTCAAACAACCTTCGGTCGGCGATCCAGTGCTGGCTGACAACGATATTTTCTTTATTGACCTCGGCGTGGTCTGGGATCGCCATGAAGGTGATTCGGGCGCGACCTTCGTCGTCGGCAACGATCCCGACATGAAGGCCTGTGCCGTGGCGGCCAAAACCCTGTTCGATCAGGTCTACGAGTACTGGCGCACGCAGCAAGTGGCCGGCCCCGAGCTGTATCGCTACGCCGACCAGCAAGCGACCGCCATGGGCTGGAAGCTGAACCTGGAGATCAAGGGTCACCGGGTCAGTGATTTCCCGCACGCGATCTATCGTGCCGGGGATTTGGGGAATTTCGAGGATTGCCCGAACGTCGGGCTGTGGATTCTGGAAATCCAGATTGCCCACCCTATCCGGCCGTTTGGCGCGTTTTATGAGGATTTGTTGGCTTAAGGTCAAAAGATCGCAGCCTTCGGCAGCTCCTACGGGTGTACGCAATCCTCTGTAGGAGCTGCCGAAGGCTGCGATCTTCTGCCTCACCAAAACAAAACGGCAGCCTCAATGGGCTGCCGTTTTGTTTATTACCGACGACAGGATCAAGCCAGACGCGAAAGCATTTCCTTGGCTTCGCTCTTCTGCCCGGCATCGCCCTCGGTCACCACTTCATTGAGGATGTCCCGGGCGCCATCGTTGTCGCCCATGTCGATGTAGGCCTGGGCCAGATCGAGTTTGGTCGCGACTTCGTCGGTACCGGAGAGGAAGTCGAACTCCGGCTCGTCAGCCACCGAAGCGGCGGCATCTTCAGCGGTGAAGGTTGGCTCGGCGATGCTCTGGGACAAACGATCCAGCTCGGCGTTGACGTCATCCAGTTCTGTGGTGAAGGCGTTTGGTGCTTCAGGCGCATCCATTTCGTCAGCCAGGGATAAGTCGAAATCCGCCGGCAACTCCAGATCGTCCAGCGCCGCTTCGGTCACGGTTGGCACTTCGACGGCGGGCAGGTCTTTAACGCCCTCGTCCAGATCCAGCAGGAAATCATCGTCAGCCAGCATCGCAGGCGAAGCATCGCCACCGAGGTCCATGTCCAGATCGAAGTCCGACAGGTCGTCGAGGTTTTCCTTGATATCCGCCTGCTGTTTCAGCACCGATTCAAAGCTCAAGTCGTCGTCCAGCGGGAATTCGTCCAGCTGCGCCAAGGCGTCAGGTTCCGGCTCCGGCGCAACCACCGCTGGAGAGACGTTTTCCAGGTCATCCAGGCTCAAGTCAAACGCGCTGTCGAGGTCGTCGGCCGCCGGCGTTGGCGCCGCAGGCTCATCCAGCAGCAGGTCCTGGACGTATTGAGCGTCGAGCTCGGCCGCGACGGCTGCGGCAGCGATACCACCGACCGCGGCGAGCGCCATGGACGGGAAGCGGCTTTTCAGTTGCTCGACCTGGGCGAAGTTATCGCCATTGGCCACCAACTGACGCTCCTGGGCCACGAACGCATCACGATCGCCTTGCTGGCCGTAGACTTCCATCAGTTTCAGGCGCAGGTCACTGCGTTGCGGCTCTTGCTTGATACCGTCTTCCAGCAACGCGGCTGCCTGGTTCAGGCGCCCGGCATTGATGTGCGACTGGGCCTGGCCCAGCACATCGTCATTACGCTCGGCGGCCGGCGCAACCAACGGCGCGGCAATCGGTGGCGTAACCACGACCGGCGCGATCACCGGGGCTGGTGCTGGCGCAGGTGTCGGAGCAGCCGGCGGCGTCGCGAGCTTCACGGCGGGCGGCGGTACTTCAAGGCCTTCGAAGCTGCTTTCCGGCAAGTCTTGCTCGACAGAAAACTCCTGTTCCTCAGACAAGGCACGCGCCATGCGCAAATGCTTCTCGGCTTCTTGCTGGGCTTTGCGGCGACGGGCCAGCAACAGCAATAACAGCAGCAGAACCACCGCGCCACCGCCCACCAGCCCCAGCAGGATCGGGTTGGTCAGCAGGTCGTTGAAGGTCTTGTCGTCGGACACCACAGGTGTCGGCTCGACCGGTGTGACGACCGGGGCTGGAGTCGCCTCGGGCGCGGTCACAACAGGCGCCGGCACCACAGGAGCAGCGGCAGTCGGGGCCGCTGGCGCTGGCGTCAGCGCAGCCGAGATCGCCGGAGCAGCGGCAGTGGCCGCCGGTGCAGCCGGAGTCGCAGCGCCTTCGGCTTGCAGCTTGGCCAGTTGATTGTTTTTCAACTCGATCAGGCGTTGCAGCTTGTCCAGCTGACTTTGCAGATCGGTCATGCGGCTTTTCAGTTCGGCATTGTCACGACGGGTCGTGTCGAGGCTTTCCTGGGTCACCGCCAGTTTGTTGCTCAGGTTCTTGGCATCACCGGCGGCACCTTTACGGCCCTTGCCGGGAGCAGCAGACACCAGGCTCAGCTTGTCTTTGGCCGCTTGTGTGGACTCTGCATCCGCGCGACCGCGCTTGGTGGCATCGAGTTGCTGCTGCCCTGCCCCGGGCTTGGCCACATAGCGACGCCCCTGGCGCCACGCGGTGTTCTGCGCGGCGACTTCAGCGATGGCTTTGGGTTGCGGCAAAGTGGTGCTTTGCGCCTGATCCGGCATGCGCAGGACCTGACCGGTTTTCAGCAGGTTGATGTTGCCGTTGATGAACGCATCCGGGTTCAGCGCCTGGATGGCCAGCATGGTTTGCTGCACCGAGCCGCCATTGCGCGCCTTCGCCGCGATTTCCCACAGGGTGTCGCGCGGCGTGGTGGTGTAGGTCGAAGGCTTGGTCGCACCGGTGGTCGGTGCGGTGACCGCTTGGACCGGCACGGGTTGCGCGGCCGCATTGGCGGTTTGTGGCGAGAATTTGGACGGATCGAGCAGCACGCTGTAATCGCGCAGCAAGCGACCGTTCGGCCACATCACCTGAACCAGGAATTTCACCATCGGTTCAGAGAGCGGTTTGCTGGAGGTCACGCGCAGGATGCTTTTGCCGCTGGCGTTGATGACCGGGGTGAAGGTCAGGTCATTGAGAAACGCCTGACGGTCAACACCGGCCTTGGTGAAATCGTCGGCAGACGCCAGGCTCGGCACCACTTCGGCAGCGGTGAGGTCCTTGACGTCGAGCAGCTCGATCTCGGCCACCAGCGGTTGGTTCAGGGTCGACTTCAGGGTCAGTTCCCCGAGCCCGAGGGCATGCGCCATACCGGAGGACAGCGCCGAGGCGGCCGCTATTGCTAACACCAGTTTGCGAACTTGAACCATAGCCTCATCCTTTGTTTGAACATTCCTCGGCCAGCGAGAAGGTGTTGAAAGTCGCTGCCGTAAGGCATTGCGCGCGACGGCGAAGGGTCGTCGCGCGCGATCATTTCTTTGATGCCCCGGAAAGCCCCACAGGGTGACTTGCCGTCTAGCACTCCGGCCAAGCATAGCGCTCGGCTAGAATCATTCGACAAATTGTTGCCAAGTATCTTTTACAGCAGGTCTTTTATCAACAATTCAGCCACCTGCACAGCATTGAGCGCAGCGCCTTTGCGTACGTTATCTGACGTCAGCCACAGATTTAGTTCCGACAGGTCGTCGACACCATGGCGAACCCGACCGACGTAGACCACATCCTGCCCCACTGCATCACCGACGGCGGTCGGATAATCGCCGGCTTCCACCAGCTCGATGCCCGGCGCGTCTTCCAGCGCAGCGTTCACTTTTGCCAGGTCCACAGCGCTCCCTGACTGCAAAGTCACACTAAAGCTATCGCCAAAAAATACCGGGGCTTGAATGCAAGTCGCGGAAATCTTTAACAAAGGCAACGCAATGACCTGACGCAGCTCGCGCACCAGGCGTTTTTCCAGCAGCGTATGACCTTGCTCATCGGGTTTGCCAACCTGGGCCAACAGGTTGAAAGCCATTTGCCGGTCAAAAAAGGTCGGTTCCAGCGGACGCACGTTGAGCAGCTCGGCGGTTTGCCGGGCCAGTTCGGTCACGGCTTCACGGCCCTGAGCGGAAACGGCCAGGCTGGCGGTCACGTTGAGGCGCTGCAGGTCGATCACGCCGAGCAACGGCGCCAGCACCACGGCCAATGTGGTGGCCGACGGGCTCGGGCTGCTGACCTGGAACGGCTTTTTCAGACCGGCCAACACTTGGGCATTGGCTTCCGGTACCACTTGCGGCGCTTGATCGGCCGGCAAGGCGCCAGACAAATCAATCAGCGAGCAACCGGCGGCCGTGGCGCGGGAGGCAAAACTCAGGGTGACGGCCGGGCCAGCCGCGAAGAACACCAGTTGCACCTTGCTGAAATCGAACTCGTCGACTTCGCGCACTCGCACGTTTTTGCCGCGAAACGGCACCGAATGCCCGGCGGATTCGCTGCTGGCCAGCAGGTGCAGGTTGCCGACCGGGAAATCCCGTTCTTCGAGAATCTGCACGAGCGTTTCGCCGACAGTGCCGGTGGCGCCGATCACGGCGATATCGAAAGACTGGCTCATGGTTCTACCTCTGGCGAAACGGGGGGAGCGGCACTTTACCGGGTGGGTGGCCGTTCGGCAATTTAGAGCAAAAGATCGCAGCCTTCGGCAGCTCCTACATTGGCCGCGTGTAAACCCGGTTCCGTAGGAGCTGCCGAAGGCTGCGATCTTTTTTCGCGTCAAAGAAAAAACCCGCACCTCTTTCAAGGCACGGGCTCTTTCATTGCATCAATCGATCAACGCTCAAGCAGAATCCGCAGCATGCGACGCAGCGGTTCGGCCGCGCCCCACAGCAGTTGGTCGCCAACGGTGAACGCGCCCAGGTACTGGGTGCCCATGTTCAGCTTGCGCAGACGGCCGACCGGTACGTTCAGGGTGCCGGTGACTTTCGTCGGACTCAGTTCCTGAATGCTTGCTTCGCGGCTGTTCGGTACCAGTTTGACCCAAGGGTTGTGCTGGCTGATCAGCCCTTCGATGTCGGCGATCGGCACATCTTTGTTCAGCTTGATGGTCAGCGCCTGGCTGTGGCAACGCATGGCGCCGATGCGCA
>Ga0302175_10000634_pt1 | contig 10828 bp, 3 predicted proteins | sample I_Fen_N3_3_FD_198791 | JGI IMG/M metagenome (GOLD analysis project Ga0302175, IMG submission 198791) | Peat permafrost microbial communities from Stordalen Mire near Abisko, Sweden - I_Fen_N3_3 | ecosystem: Environmental > Terrestrial > Soil > Wetlands > Permafrost | place: Sweden: Abisko...
AGAAGCAAAAGATCGCAGCCTGCGGCAGCTCCTACGCGGACGATTTGGTACCGCTCTGTAGGAGCTGCCGAAGGCTGCGATCTTTTGACCTTGGCGTTAAGGCGTACTAATCGCCGGCTCGTTTTCCAGCGCCTTCTCGACCAGCAACAACCCCAACTCACTCAACTGATAAATCGCCATCGCCAGGTGCCGTGGCTTGTCGTCCAGGCTTTCGGCCAGGTCGAGCAGCAGGAGGTTGACCGAGGTAAAGGTTTCGAACGTCTGGATGGTGATGGCTTGGGCATTGGCATCGGGGGCGACGGCGAACATTTGCATGGCTCGATCCTTTGGGACGCGCAGGTGATGGGTGTTGGGCTTGAGGTAGTGATCGAGGGCGCGGTCGGCGGCCTCGCGGAGTTTTTTTGCATCGAGGGTGGCCGAAAACGGGTCCGTTTTCGGCGGATTGGGTGTGGCTTTGAACATTGTCATATCTCCGTGGAGCTACCACCGATTCGCGACTAAACGAATGAGGTGGCGGCTGTACACAGGTTAGTCGACCGGCGGAGATACGAAATTCCGGCGCGCCCGAGGGCGCCCTGTGCACAGCCACCATAACGTTCAGGAAGGGGGATAGGGACATCCCGACCGTCTGGAGGAAAGTGCAACGTCGTATCACCGCCGGGCGACTAAACCCGGCCGCTGCCTATCAGCGACACGGATCAAGTTACGGGGCAGGCACGAAGCGCACAAGCCGGCCGATTCTGGCGCAGCTGTAGGCAAAGGCGCAAGGTTGCGTAGGCTTCAAAATTCGTCGGAAAAGTCCGTAGACCGTTCGTCTGAACTGTCAGGTTTGACAGGTGTTGGCGCAGGCTCTGTTCGCGTTGAATGGCCTCAACGAAACGCCAATCGCGCCCCACGTTGGAGAGCCTGATCATGTCGGACCAACCAGACCAACCAGACGCACCTATGGAGCCATTAGCTGAGACTGATCCTGTCTATTGGCCTCTGCAGTTTCCCCGCCCCGGAACAGGGGTGGCCAATACGTTGTTCACGTTGATTGGTAATCCCGAGCAAACAAATGACTACGTCCAGGTTGACCTGGATTTTTACCAGCCGGGCACCCCCTTTTATCGTCGGCAGAAGTCGAACTTCAGCCAATACCCGTTTCAAGTGCGGCTTGAAGAGTTGTTACCCGTGGGGCTCACCTACGTTCATTACGTTTTGTTGGGGCGCAATAACGACTGGTCACGATGGCATTACTCAGGACGTTTTTACGTCATGGCCGAGATGACGATTGATGCCCCGGCTGGCGGCAACGTCTCTGAGTCAAGGCCTCTGTTCTCCGGTATGGGGCAAGTGGGAGCGACGTTCAAACTTTACAGGGTGTATCTCAATTCTTTTATTGATATCAGCGATATACAGCATGTGCCCGTAGGAGGGCGGTGGAGCGTGCGGCCCAATCAGGATCTGCTGCCGGGAAGTACGACCATTTTCGCGGAGCAGACCGTTACGACCAACCTTGTCGGGGAGCCTACCTTCACGGCCTACAAACTGTCTTCCGCCAGGAAGACTGTGGTTTATACACAGCCCACCCTCATCACCTTGCCGAAGCCCAATCAGATCGTGCGCGCCGATCAAATCGTCTTCGAGGGCATCGGCCAGTCGAACTCGGCTATCGGTGTTGTCAACGCGGCCGACCACTACCAGTCGATCAGCGAGACTGTCACTGTCGGTTCGAACGCTTCATGGCGTGCGCCTGTGCGATCTCCGTTGTCCTTGCCCAGCGGCGATTTGACGGTCCAGGCCAAGCATTCCGTGGGGTATTCGGCCCCGCTCACATTCAGGGTATTAGGCACTCCCACCATCATTACCGCCTCCGGTGAACAGGACACGACCTTCAACCTGTCCGGTGCCAACGGTTTGGCGGGGTCTGTTGTTACCCTCTACATTGACCGCAGCGACACGAAGGTGGGGCAAACCGGTGTGCTTAACAATCTGAGCTGGACAGGTACGGTGACGCTGTCGCCCGGTCCCGTTTCGTTGGTGGCAGAGCAAAGTCAGGCTGGCGTTATTTCTGAACGCAGCGCCGTGCGGCTCTACAAAATCCGCCCACCGATATTGACCTCCCCGACCATGGCGGTCCTGCCCGACAACAAGGTGAAAGTCTCTGGCTCCGGCCATACCGGCGCCACGGTCGAGTTCACCTATGTCAGTGGCCCGGGCGCTCAAACGTTACCGGCCACCCCAGTGGTGAATGGCGCTTGGGAGGTGACAGCGACCGGTTGGCCGCCCGGCAGTTACACCTTCTCGGTGACCCAAAAGGTTTCCGACGGTGCCGGTGGCTGGATCATCTCGCAGCCAAGGCAGTTCGCTTTCACCTGGGCGGTGGCCAGCCCGAGCGATGTGACTTACACCGTGACCGATTACACGCCAACGTTCTCCGGACGCGGCACAACCGGCGCCACTGTGTGGGTCAGGAAGTCCGGTGGGCCGATCGCCGCGCCGGATGCGACGGTGGTGAATAATCAGTGGTCGAGTCAATCCGAAGTGCCATGGGGACCTACGCTCGAGCAAGTCGTGCATTTGAAGCAAATACTGAACGGGCAGCAGTCGGAGGGCTGGGTTGAAATCAAGGTGACCATCGCGCCTCTGGCGCCGGTCATCACCAGCCTGGTGGAAAATGGCTTATCGCCCACCGTTACGGGCACCTGCTGGCCGGGGGCCGTGGTGAGTCTGGTCTTCAGCGACCGGCCCACGGTCGTACACAGCCCTTCCGGAGCGACGGGCACCTGGACCTTTCGGCGGCCCACCGATTTTGCCTCCGGTGTCACCCATACGGTGACCGTCACCCAGACCGCCGCCAGCCAGACCTCGCCCTCTGTTCAACGCACGTTTACGGTTGCCAGGACGCTGCTTAAACCGGTGATCACCGAGCCGCAAGAGAACGCGGAAGCAGGACGCGAGTTGACGGTGCGTGGCAGCAGCGGTGTCGCCGGGGCGAGCATGCAACTGCGCGATGCGCAATTTGGCCGGCCGTTAGGCTCGCCTAAAGTCCTGACCCGCGACGGCGATTGGGAGATCAGCCTGACGGGGCTGGAATTCAGGCTGTACCAGATCGATGCCCAGCAAAGTCTCGATGGTCGCGACTCCGAACGCAGCCTCGAGCGTAACTTTTACGTGGTGGTGCTGCCCCCGCAAATCCTTGTGCCTGTGGCGGGTGGGGACTTGCCACGCGTGGGCACCGTCTCCGGCACCGGCATGCCGGGCGCTCTGGTCGAGGTTTTTTTGCAGGGGCGGCCGCAGCCGTTGCTCGGCCCGTTGCTGGTAGGTGTTGACGGCTCCTGGGACGGTGTCGTGACCCTGGACGTCGGGCATGAAACCCTCTTTGCGCGGCAGACTTTCGAAGATAAAACCTCCAGGGACAGCCCGTTCCAGAGCTTTCGCGTGGTCCCCGCTGCACCCTCTATCGAAACGCCGGCGCTCAATGAGTTTGTCGGACGCCATGCGGTTGTCTCCGGTTTTGGTTACCCGGGGGATTCGGTGACGGTGGCGCTGGCCCAGGCACCGCAGCAGGTGTTGGGGCGAGGGACGGTGCTGGATGACCGGACCTGGTCGGTGACGGTGGAGCTGGACGCTCCGAGTGGGCAAAGGGAACTGATTGTCGTGCAGTGGCAGGGTGAGTTTGACTCCGGGCGTTCCTTGCGGGCAGTGAACCTGGGCACGTATTTGCCGGTGATCGACCGGCCGGCGCCGGGGCAGCGGGTTGTCAACCCGATTGAGTTGGCGGGTACAGGCAAGCCGGGTGTCATGAGTGTGGTGAGTTGGTTCAACCCGGATACCCGATGGCTGGCAGACGTTCGAGTACCTGCTGCCCAGTGGGAGGGCACGGCGAGTCAGCCGCTGCCCGGCGGGGGCAGTTGGGTGCGGTTGCAGCAGACAATCAGTGAATCGACGCCCGCGACGACTTCCGACTGGACCGAAAGCGAACGTTTTGAAGTGCTCGCGGCCCAGCCACCGTTGCTCTGATTCTCCGACAAACGGTTGCTTTTACTGTCATTTCTGACAGTAGACGCCGCCGTTGTACAGGCGCCCAATCGATTCATTGATGTGCACCGCCCGATCCTCGGCGGCCCGACCGGCCAGCCGTCGGCGGTGCAGGGAGTTTGACCATGGCCGTGACTCAGGATCTCCCTGGCGTGCAGCTGTTTGAGCAGGTCTTCGCCTCGGTATCGCAGCGTGAAAGCTATAGCGATTTGAGCGGTTACCTGGAAGCGGGGGGCTCTGTTTTTCCCCTGGTGGAGAGGGGCGTGCAAGGCCTGGTGCGTGATTTCGGCCTGAGCGCCGATGACGCGCAGGTCTTTTTGTGGCGAGCCAATGCGCTGGCCATCCATGTCCGGCGACTGTTTATCGAACACCGGAGGGTGGACGATAACGCCACGCCGGTGAGCGCACAAAGCGGGTTGCTATCAATGGTTCTCGGGCCCAGTTTTGAGCGGTTGTTCAATCCGCGCTTTAGCGAGAACTGCCTGCCTGATGCACTGGAATCGTTCACCTCGCCGGTGGCGTATCTGATCGAACTGGTGCGATGGGTCCAGGAACGCATCGAATCTGTCGGTGATGGCCAAAAAAAAATGCCGTTGCTGGAGCGTCGCACGGACCTGTTGGCGTTGACGATCGATGACAACGCGGTGAATCGTGCCTGGTCGTCCGTGGACATCATTATCAAAGTGCTGGAAGCGTTCATCCGGGCTCACGCCAATGTCGAGGCGCCGGATGCCGTGATGGCGCTGGCCCGCTATCCCAACGGGCTGCCCTACTATCAGCCATGGGCCACGATCGATTTTGTCGCTCGGCAAAACGGCCATTCCGTGGGGAGCATCGCGCACCTGATCGATAGTGCTTTTCCGTATTTCCTGCAACCCGATGCCTGGGACGACGACGCGGGACGGGCCTTGCTCCACGCCTCCAGGCTGGGGCCTCAACAGCGCTCGTTGTTGACCGAGCAGTCGGTTGTCAGTGCGGACAAAGAGGCGTTCTACGAGGCGAACTTTGGCGGTGTGGGTTTGACCTGGCAGAACCTCTCCCAGGTGCAGTTCTTCTGTGAGCGAACAAAGCTCGACACCACCAGGCTCGAGGCATTGTTGTCGGTACGCCGTTTCGTTCCGCTGCGCTCGGCCAATGCCCCGCTCAAGCCCGGTGATCCTGCGATACCCGACGGGGCGGCTTCAGGGTCGGTGTACATCAATGCGGGTCGCACGCCCGCTATTGGTATCGACGTAAGGGCTGGCAATGAGCAGTTCAATCGACTGACGGCCGATGTTAACGATCCCGCCCCCTACGACCGCATGAATCGCAAAGTGCGTCTGGATCAATGGCTGGACCTGCCTTCAGATCAAGTGGATGCCTTGCTGGTCGCTGCCTCCAGAGCGCAGAGTCGCGGAGGGCCGACCACACCGCCCTGGTGGATTTCGGACAGTACCGTGCAGGCGCTGGGCCTGTTTCAAACCTTGCGTGAGCGTTACGGCTGCACTGCTGAAGACTTCGCAGTGTTTATCGATGAACTGTCGATTTACGGGCGGGGCGAGGTGCTTTCGTCCTTTGATCGAACCTTCAATATCGAGGACGGTTATCGCAATGCGCTGATTCTGGATGAAGGGGCGTTCGCGGTATTTCCCGGGGTGGGTGTGAGTGAACTGACGGTCAATCTGCTGTGCCATGGCCTGGGCATCGATTTGCAGACCTACCGTTATCTGGCGATGGTGATTGCCCAGGCCCATGGCCGCACTGACACGTTGATCCGTAGTCCGGCGATTATTTCGAGTTTTTACCGTCTGGTCAGGCTGCCCCGATTGCTGGGCATCACGCCGATCGAAGGTGTGCTGATGCTGGCCCTGCTGGGCGCAGATCGCTGGCTTGGGGTGTTGGCCGGCGTCCCGACCATCAAAACCGTCACCGCGCAAGACCCGCCCAATGTGCTGAATATCATCCATGCCCTGGATTCCTGCGCACGCTGGTGCGATGAGCAACAGATGTCCGTGTCATGGATGGTGCAGCAGGCGTCGGTGGCGCAGATGCCGGCGGCGTCGACAGTGGATGAGTTGCAGTTGTTCGATCAGGTGCGGAATTTGTTGTCGGGTGCTTTTTTCACCAATACCGCGTTGCTGATGGCGGGTGTCCCTGCGTTGGCGGGTGGCGCTGATTGGTTGGACCTGCTGACCTCGCTGGTCGACAACAAAGGCCTGGTGATCAACCCGCGACACATGAGCGAATCCGATTACCGGGCGCACGCACGCGCACGTCTTCTGATCGCGGTGCGCGATGGTTTTGGGGGCGATGACGATGTCGATTACAGCGATATTGTCGACAAAATGTCAGGTGTGCTGCTGCAAGTCAGAGGCGCTCAACAGTCGGTGGTCAAGGAGTGCCTGGCGGTTTACGCCGGGCTGGATTCGGAACGGGTGCTGGCGGTCATTGAGTGGACGAACATCAGCGTCGACTATCTATTGCGTCAGGTGCTGGATCGCTCTGTCCAAATCGATGCGGCCCGGGCTTCGGGTTTGCGCTGGGAAGCGCCAGTCGACCCGTTTCTGCAAGTGCTGGCCGAGGTGCGCCGGCGCAGCGCGGTGGTGATGAAGCTGGACCTGAGCCCCGAATTATTGCGCGACTATCTGGAATACGGTCATCTGGCCTGGATGGGGCAAGCGGATAAATACGCGTTGACGGTCAACACGCTGTATGACCTGACCGTGCTCAATCGGGCCTTTGCCGCCAGCGAATCGCCCGCCAGCACATTGCTCGACTACCTGCGTCAGGTGCATGCCTTGCCCGATCCACTGACCGGGGATGCGTTGAGTCTGGCGCAGCAAGCGGCGTCGATCAAACTGGCCAGGTTTTTCGCCTGGAGCGTCCAGGAAGTGCGCGAATGCGCGAATCGGGTAGACCCGCAACGGATCATCAGAAACCTCCGGCAACTGGATTTGCTGATGCGCGTCCGTGCATTGGCGATGCGTACTGGCATGGATGCGCAGACTATTTTTCTGATCGGCGCGCTCCCCGCGACGCTGAACGAACCGGCTTATGAAACCGCTGCCGGGCATGCGCTGCTAAGTCTCTCTGAGCAGCGCGAGCCCTTGGTCGCCGTGACAGGCGAAATCGATGAGCAGGTCGTGACGATGACGTGTTCAGTGAACGCCACCCAGGTCATCGCCAATAAGCCTGGTGAAACCATCACCTTCACCGTGACGGTCAGGGACCTTGAGGCCCGGCCTGTGAGTGGGGTCGAGGTGCACTGGGAAACCGAACTGGGCAGCTTCAACAAATCGGTGACCAGGACAGACGGGGTGGCCGTCGCCACCTTTACTCCCGGCGCGGTCATGGGCACGGTCACCCCGGTTTTCTGGCTGGACCTGCAGGACAAACACTACGCCCCCACGGTGGAAATCATCGCCGATGCCACGAGCATGATGTTTCCTCTGCGCTACAAGTCCCGGGAGCCGCTGGGCATTGTGCCGCGAGGTCAGGAAGTCGAGCTTTACGCCGGCGTACAGGACAGCCATGGCAATGTCGGGGCGAACATGTTGGTGGACTGGCTCAGTGAGACCAGCGGTACGGGGACTGCGATCATCAGGCCAAGTCAGGGGTTCACCAATCAGCAAGGGCTCACGCGGGTCTTTGTTTCAAGCCGTACGGGCGGCGTGTTCGAATTCGGTGTGCTCATCCAGGCCAGCGATACGACCCTGTATTTTGAAGCCATCACCTTCGCCGGCGACACCTTGCCGGGTTGAGGGCTGGGGCGGTTGAGGTGGTTGACAGCAACGAATCCGGTCTCGGGAGAGGCGTCATGGACAACAAGCGAATCGCCGGTCTGCTGGAACAGCGTCGCTCGGCGTTGGTCGAGTACAGCATCGGGCAGATCAAAAAAAGCACCGTCGATAACCATTTTAATTTCGTCAGAACACCCGCGGATCTGTTCGAGTTGCTGCGGATGGACCCGCTGGACAGCTTCGCGGTCCAGACTACTCCGGTCGCCGAGGCTGTCAGCTGTGCGCAACAATTTATCCATGCCGCGTATCGAAAGCTTGAACCGGGTTATGAAGAAGAAGAGTTCAGCAAAGGGGATTTGCAAACCTGGGAGCTTTACAGCAATTACCCGGATTGGGCAGCGGTGCAAATGATTGGCTGCTATCCGGAAAACTACATCAACCCCTATGTGCGGCGACGTCAGACGTCGCTGTTCAAGGCGCTGGCCGACAACCTCAATCAAACCCGTCTGAGCGCCGATACGGTGCTGTTGGCCCTGCAGGATTACCTGCAAGAGTTCGAGCAGATCTGCAACCTGGATGTCATCAGCGGTTACGTCGACGGTACATCGGCCGCTCAAGCCGATTATTACTTCATTGGGCGCAAGCGCACCTCGCCGTATCCGTATTACTGGCGCCGGGCCGAGGTGGTGCTGGCGCCCGATAGCACGGCGATCAACCCGGCGGCGTGGAGTGAATGGCAACCGGTCGAGATCCCGACGGGGGAGAGGGTGCTGGATATCCGCCCGGTGTTCTGGGGAGGACGTTTGTGTGTGGTCTGGGCTGAATGGCTCGATGGTGTGAAGAGCCGGCAACAGAACGAGTTCATGGCGCCCAAACTGGATATCAATCTGGCGTTCATGATGTCGAACGGTCATTGGTCGGCACCGTTGTCCCTGTACAGCGCCGAGCAGGAGAAGGTGTTTTCCGGTGAGGCCCGGCTGATTGCCACCCTGTTTGCGGACTCCCAGTATCCCAAGGGCAAACTGGGCGTGTTGTTGACCAACCGCAACCTCGTCGATGACCCCGCACCCGCACCCGACGAGCGGCTGGATGTGGTCGTGGTCCGGGACGTGCTGTTGCGTCCCGTGGTCGACTATGGCGGATGGCTGGAAGCCTTGGCAGATTACCGCTTCGTCGCGCCGGACATCTTGCAGAACCCGTTTTCATCGCAGAGTACGCCGGGGATTGTCGACACTGTTGTGAGTAACGGTCCATTGACTGCGTTCTACAGCCTGCAAGCGTTGGTATTGCGTGTTGGCAGTGACGACATACTCCTCGTCAGTGGCCAGTGCCTGCCAGTACCGGGCAGTGTCGATGCGTGCGGAATATTTGACTTGACGATGGCCAACCCGGCATCAGGCGACCCGGCCCCCGCGACCGGTTCTTTTTCCATGGGTGGCGGCTGGCGTACTTCAGTGTTGGCGGTGAAGCGCCAGGCCGGTGGGTTTACCGGCCCCACGACGTTCACTTTCGGGTCTGCGCCCGCCACGCAAGCGGGACGCAAACAGTATGTGGTGACCGCTCCCGTGGTGCTCGGCTTTGCACCGCCGGAGCTGGACAAGGCCAACGCACTGGGCGCCCAGTTTCTTGCCCTCAAGCAAGCGGGGCTGGCGCTCAAGAACGTGCGGCTCAATTCGTTGTTCGGGCCGGAGCTGGTACAGCGCGCCAACGTTTCCATCGATGCGCTGCTGGATTGGGATACCCAGTTTTTGGCGGAGCCACCACCGACCTCTGGCGAGGTCATTGAGCCTAACGGGGCCTTTGACGGGGCCAACGGACTGTTTTTCTGGGAGCTGTTTTTTCATCTGCCGCATTTGGTCGCCATCCGTCTGAGCGCTGAAGATCGTTACCTCGAGGCGCAAAACTGGCTGCACTACCTGTTTGCCCCTCAAGCGGCAGCGGACGATAAAACGGAGCCGCACAAATATGATTACTGGCGGTGCCGACCCTTGATCACGTCAGGCAACACCGGGTGTGAAGCCGCTGCACCGACCGATCCGGATGCTATCGGCTACTCGGCGCCTCAACATTTTCAGATTGTTGTCTACGTCGACTATGTAAAAAACCTGATCGCTTGGGGTGACTGGCATTACCGGCAACTGACCCGTGACAGTCTGGTGGCCGCCAAGCTGTGCTACGTCCAGGCCGAGTTCCTGATGGGTCAGGCCCCGTCGACGCAAACCGTTAGCCGATGGGAACCGAAAACCCTAGGCGAGTTGCTGGACCTCTCCCTTTCCCGGCCAGCGCTTGAGGCCTTCGAGCAATCCTTCGCGTTCAGTCTGGCGGACGTGCCTTCAAGGGCCAAAGAGCCGCCGCTGCTTGGCCTGTTGGCCAATGAACCTTTCCAAAAGCCGATCAACGAGCAGTTGCTGGCGCTGTATGCCATACCCGGCAGTCGCCTGAACAACTTGCGCCATAACCTCACCCTCGACGGCAAGCCGATGCAGATCCCGTTCTTCAGCCCCCCAACGGACCCCAATCAGTTGCTGCGAGATCTGGCGGCCGGTGGTGCGGGTTCACCGCGACCCATGGGGGGGCGATTGGTGGTGGTGGCGTATCGTTGGCGAGTGGTCTTCGAGGCGGCGTTGCGCGCCGCACAAACGCTGCAAGAGTTCGGCAGTCAGGTGCTGCGGTTCCTGGAACAACGTGATCGTGCCGAGCAGGAAGAGATGCAACAAAACCATCTTGTCGAACTGGGCGCCTATGCCAGGAGCGTGCAAGAGCAGACCATCGCGCAAATGGAGTCGACGCTCTCGGCGCTCGGGCAGAGCCGGGCCGTGGCGCAGGAGCGCGCCGACACTTACGCGCTGCGTTATGAAGAAAACGTCACCGCCGCTGAATACGACGTGATGAACACGCTGCACCTGGCCAAGCAGTTGAGCATCACGTCAACGGCGATCAAAGGTGTCGGCGCGGCACTGGCCGTGGCGCCCAATATTTTTGGCGTGGCCAACGGCGGGCATCGCCTGGAAAAAATCGCGGACGCGGTGGTTTTCGGCCTGGACATCTCCGCAGCGGTGCTGCAAATGGACGCGGATAAAGAGGCC
>Ga0302175_10000638_pt1 | contig 10797 bp, 10 predicted proteins | sample I_Fen_N3_3_FD_198791 | JGI IMG/M metagenome (GOLD analysis project Ga0302175, IMG submission 198791) | Peat permafrost microbial communities from Stordalen Mire near Abisko, Sweden - I_Fen_N3_3 | ecosystem: Environmental > Terrestrial > Soil > Wetlands > Permafrost | place: Sweden: Abisko...
GGTATCGAAGTGGTCTTCGATGGCACTTTTGCCGCGGCCAGTCACCATAATGATCTGGTCGCAGCCGGAAAGCAGCGCCTCTTCAACCCCGTACTGGATGATCGGCTTGTCGATCAGCGGCAACATCTCTTTAGGTTGCGCTTTGGTGGCGGGAAGGAATCGAGTGCCCAACCCCGCCGCCGGAAAAACTGCCTTGCGTACCTTCTTCGCCATGATTGCCTTTCGCCTTGTGTCTCATAACGCCGGGCTGTCATTGCCCAGCATAATGCGGCGCACAATGGGAATCGGCGCCATGCCTTGCTTCATGAATTCGTCGTGGAACTGCTGCAGAGAAAAGCTTGCTCCCACTTTCTGCTTATAGTCGGCGCGCAGCTTCATGATCTGCAACTTACCGAGCGTGTACACCAGGTAGGTCGGGTCAGACGTGCCGCGCTGCGCTTCACGCTCCGCAACGGCAGGAGTTTGGTGTCCCTCTTTGACAAAAAACTGCGTTGCCTGCGCCAACGTCATCTTGCCGGTGTGCATCTCAATGCCGGCGATATAGCGCGCATCGCGCAACAGGGCGTCCTGCAACTGTCCGATGCGCAGTTTTGGATCACCGCCGCCATAGCCCTGATCGAGCATCATCTGTTCGGTATAGTGCGCCCAGCCTTCGACGTTGGTACCGGAGGCGATCAGCTTACGCGTCTTCGACGGATACTGCTTGGCCCACAAGAATTGCTCGTAGTGTCCGGGATACGCCTCATGAATCGCTGTGCTGAGGATGGTGCCGCGGTTGAACCCCTCCATCCACGACTTGGTCTTCTCCGCTGTCCATGAGGGTTCGGGTAGCGTCACATTGAAAAACGCTTCGGTGGCCTTGGTTTCATAAGGTCCGGGCGTTTCCATCGATGCCGAAGATAACGCCCGTGCGAACGGCGGCGTTTCTTGCACAATCGGCCGAATGTCGGATGGAATGGTGATGATCTTCTTGTCCCGGAGGAAGCCGGTCAGGCTATTGAAAGTATCGCGAAAACTCTGCAACAACTGGTCGGGTTTGGGATGGTCTTCCTCCAGCGCGGCGAGAATCTGTTCTGGAGTCTTACCAGGATCGATCTGCGCCGCGACACGCTTCAACTCCGCCTGGTTCTTGTGCAGGTCGTCATAGCCGATCTGCAACAGGCGGTCGAGCGGCATTTCGACCATGTCGTCGTACAGCAGCTTCTTGCGATATAGATCCGGACCCAGGCGATAGTCGCCCTTTGAAATCGGCAGCAAATCCTGCTTCAGAAAATTCTGATACTGCCCGAGTGCAGTGATAACGGCATCATTGGATGCCTTGAACTGCGTCAGCAACTGCGCGTCGGTGACGGACTTGAAGGCGTCTGGTACATCCTTTTGGAAGAAACTGATGATGCCGGGCAACTGTTCGAGTGCGATTTCGGTATAAACGGCAGGCGGGTTCTTGAGATTGACCTTGGCATCACGAAGGTTGGCGGGAATCTGCTGCTCGCGGGCGATCACTGACTTCAAACGATCGGCAGCAGGCGCAAAATTGCGGCTCATCAACAGATAAACGCTGGAAGTGCCCGAACTGGAATAGATGTCGGGGTTCTTCTGCCACATGCGGATTTCCTGCAACTCCAGTATTCGCGCATTAATGGCATTAGAAATCAGCTTCAAGTCTATGCGCTGCTCTTCATTGAGCAAGTCAGTGTGCGCATAGCCTGCGCCCTGTTTGGCTTCCAGTAAAAACGACAGCTCTGCGTCACGGGACTTCTGCGAGAAGTTCTCCAGTTCGCCGTCGTATTGATGGAATCCGGCGTAGGTGGCCTCGGTCGGATGGAAGTGGAAGTACCCGTCGAAGTACCGGTCCACCATGCCATTGAATTCCGCCGTGGCCGTGGCCTCAGGGCGCGCCATTGACGTTGCTGGGGTCTGCGCACACGTCGTATTTATAAAGATCAGTCCTGACAGCAATACAACTGCGGCACTTCGAATCATGAACACTCCCTGGACCTGACGCTCATGGTATCGCAGATGCTGGCCCCACTGGCCCTACTCATGCCAGAGTCACGGCCGGCGCCAAGATTATTTTTGCGAGGCTCCTCCTTACAGCGCGAACCGAGCATCTTAAATATAAGCCGCACGTTATTTTTGAGTGTGGTGGTCCTGCAAATCGTCGGCATCGGCCGGTTCGTGTTGCAATTTGATACCCAAAGCCGCCATTACCGCCATGTCCGTCGGACCCGCCATCTGGCATTGGATTATGCGCTTGGGTGGCTTCGGCTTCATCCCTTTGGGAATCGCTGACGCCTCGGTAGTGCCCCTCCCCGGAAGCATGGATGTTTTGTTAGTCGTCCTCGCCTCGCGTCAGAAAGCGTTGTGGCCGTTCTACTCCGCAATGGCCACAGTCGGCGCCGTCCTTGGCGCCTATTTCATGTATCGCGTAGCGCGCAAAGGAGGAGAGGAAACATTCGAGAAAAAGACGTCGCCACGAATCGTCAAAAGGGTGCAGCGCCTTTTCGCTCGGTCGGGCTTCGGCGCCCTCCTGATTTCGGCCCTGTTGCCCCCGCCAGTGCCAATGGTTCCATTTGTCATGGCGGCGGGCGCGGCGAAGTATCCTCTGAAAAAATTCCTCTTCGCGGTTACTATTGGACGGTTTATTCGTTATTCGGTGCTCGGCTTTTTTGCCGCTCGGTACGGTGGCACAATCCTCGCTTGGATCACAAAACTGGGACATCCCATCCCCATTCTCATCATGACATTGGTGTTCGTGGCATCCGGCATCGGTCTCCTGATTCTCTGGCGACGACACAGGCGAGGCCACGCGACGCCAGACCACGCGAATCTTTCCGCGCGAGGGCTACCGCGATGATGCCAGCGGCGTTTGACCCCCTCCCCGTGCCTTGTTAAACTTAGGGTTTCCCGCCTAAGTGGCAGACCAAACAAGGACCAACCGTGCGTAGTGCGACTCGACATCAACTGAAACAAAATTCGTTTGCTGAGACAACCGTCGAAACCATCTCCTGGGCAAGAGATCACCAGTCCAAATTGACCGCCGCCGCGATTGCGATCGCCGTCGCGATTGCCCTGGTGATAGCGGGATGGGCTTTTGTCAACTACCGTAACCAGCAGGCTAATCAGGAGCTTTCGGCGGCGCTACAAAAGTACAACGCGCCGATTCGTCCGGCGGGTGAGCCATCCAACCCCCTGATGCTCAGCTACGCCACCGGCGCAGAGCGCGCCAAGGCAGCTAATAGCGATTTTGCCCGCATAGCTGACAAGTACTCCTACACCCGCAACGGACGCATCGCGCGCTACTTTGAGGGCATCACCTTCCATGACTTAGGCGACAACGCCGCTGCCGAGAAGCAGTTGCAGCAGGTCGCCGGAAGCTGGGACAAAGAAATTGCCAGCCTCTCCAAACTCGCGCTGGCTTCTATTTACCAGGACACCGGCAAGACGCAGCAGGCCGTTGACCTCTACAAGGCGCTGGCGGAAAAGCCGACCACCACAGTAGGCAAGACCACCGCCGAGTTCGAGTTGGCCAGCCTCTACGAAAACAATCACCAGCCCCTGGAAGCGATAAAGATTTACGACAAGATGCAGAAAGACTACCCGACCAGTCCGATCGGACAGCTGGCGTCGCAGAAGTTGCAGACGCTACGTCCGCCGCAGGCTGCTCCGCAGTCCCCTCTGCAGGCTCCGCCGCAGCAGGCTCCCGCGCAGTAAGCGCTTCCACATTTGGCTATCAGAACCGGCCCGCGTGGCCGGTTTTGTTTTGCCCTCGAGATTCCCAGGGCGCTTCTGCCTTTAGAATCTATAGAAGAGAGGCATCATTCGGTTGGCAATGTCTGGAGAAGCAATCATGCAAGTTATTGAGAACTGGCAGCCCAAGGGAATTACGGTTTACATGGACGGCAAACGTTACCTGAATTGCATTTTCACCGAGTGCAAAATCATCTACGGCGGCGGAGACGTGATGTGGGAGAACAGCCAGTTCGTGAACTGCCAGCTCGTATTCGACGCTGCAGCCCAGCGGACGGTCGCCTACCTCACCAACCTCGGGTTGCTAAAGCCTCCCGCTGGAATGGCAATGCCCACGCCCGCTCCGATGAGTTCCGAGCCGAACTGAGCGTACGAGCTGCCATTCAGCTTAGTTTTGGTCTCCGCCACCATGTCGCTGCTGACATAACTTGCAGGCCGTGGGTGGCTGCGAGTTGTCCACGTGGTGCCGCACGGGTTTCACAGAGCGCAGATAGGCAAAGATGCTCTTCAGGTCAACGTCCGTAAGTTCCCCGTACAGCAAGGCCGGCATCACCGCACTCAGCGCCTGTCCGTTCACTTTGCCTGTTCGAAACACCTGCAGGAAAGAGTCCTCGGTATAACCGCCAATGCCAGTGGTGTCGGGAGTGATGTTGGCGCTGGCAACCATCGGCCACGGACCTGGGAACAGCGTTCCACCGGCAAGCTCCATGCCTGCGACACTCTTGCCCTGAACCTGCGGCGTATGGCAGTCGGCGCATCCCGCTATGAGGGCGACATGCGCGCCGTACTTAGCCGGGCCTTCCTCTGGGGTCATTTCGGGTGCCGATGAGTCGAGTGGCCGAGGCACGTTTCGGATCAGGTATTTCACGGGAAAGATGATTTCAGTTTTTGGCAACTCATGCCGAACCGGCGGCAACGAGCGCAGGTAGACCACCACGGAGGCGACGTCCTCGTCTGACATTTCGCGAAAGTTTTGGTAGGGCATCATGGGGAAAAGTGCCCTTCCGTCGTGGCCAATGCCTTCTCGAATGGCCCGTGCAAACATGTCATCCGTCCAGGTGCCGGCGCCAGTGTCCTTGTCTGGCGTTAGATTTGGCGCGATCAGCCTTCCAGGTAGATCGCCATAAGGTTCAATGTCACCAGCCCCTTCCATGCCGGCGACGATTGGCATTCCAGGTGCCTTCCAGTCATGCGGCGAATGGCAGTAGATACATCCTGCCCAGGCGGTAGCGATATATTTCCCGCGCTCAAGCCGTTGAGGAGTGCTCTCAAACTTCCGGTCAGTGAGTGCCCGGGCGTTTGGCCCGAAGAACGGTCGCCATCCGATAGTGAAAGTGATTCCGGCCACGATCAATGCCAGTAGCACAACAAAACCGATGAGCAGGCCTTTACCCAGTCGCGTCATTGCGGCTCCTCAAGAATGGTGTCAAAAACCTCGATGGAGATTTTCTCCCACGCTCTAGTTCAATCGAGTAATACTTGAATCAGGTGTCCGGCCCGGAAGTACAGTACAACAGCGGCGCCACCGTAATTTACTTCAGCCCGTCCACCACATACAGCACGGTCATTTTCTGGCGGTAGCCGTAGGCATAACCCGTGCCGTCAGGAGTGACATCCCATAAAGCAATGTCGTTGGCGACCGTGCTCCGGGGCGACTGAATGTGCCACAGTAGCGTCCTGTTTCCATTCTTCATATTGACCCGATAGAGAAGCTCCCCGAGTGTTCCTCTCTCGGAGCTTGCGATGAACAGGTCTTTTCCATCGGCGCTAAATCGAATGGGGTGATCGTCGTGTCCCAGGAAACCCACAAGAACTGGATTGCCGCCGGCGACAGGATAGAGTTCGAATTTACCGACCTTGTTTTGCACCAACACGTGGTCCCCATCAGCCGTAACGAGATAACCCGTCGTTCCCGCGGGTGTAAGGGGCACAGCTTTCCCGGCGAGATCAAGCACATATGTTCGCTCGTCGTCCCCGACGAAGGCGATTCGCTTCCCATCTGGAAACCATTCCGCGGGAAGGTCGGCTCGAATCCTGGGGGTCGAATCAGCCGCAGTCCCATTGTGATCGGAGGTTCCGGCAAGAGCGAGCTGTCGCAATTGACCGGCGCCGGCGGGAAGTAGAACGAGTTGTTGCGGCGGTATTCGCGAAAGCACCCATTCGCCGTCAGGAGAAACCGCGATACCATCGCCGTCTCCCACGCGGACCGCTGATGACCCGTCAACGTTTCGAAGGAAACTGGCGTGGCGGGTTCCACTTGCGCTGCTCTCGTCTCCCAGCAGGATCTGTTTTCCATCGCCCGAAAAACGAAAGAACTCCGTGTTCTCCAACCAGGCCAGGTCCTGCTCCTCGGGATGGTTTCGAGTGGAAACCATGACGATGGTGCGGTCACTGGTGTGCGTTACAAGTACTCTCCCATCGGAAGCGATGTCGTCCAGGATCAACCCACCGGGCACGGTGAGAATCTTCCGAGACTTTCTCGCGGACGAGGTGGCAAAAAGCGAGTAATTGAATCCGACGTCAGTGGCGGTGTACCAGATCTCGCCGTTCGGATGCCAGGCGATCCCCCGCGCGTCGCTCCACTGGGGGGAGATGCGCTTCACGATTCCGCCAGCAGCCGGAATAATGGCGACATAACCCTGATCGTCACCAAAAATCGGATGATCGACAAATGCGATCGTCGTACCGTCCGGAGACATGTGCAACTGATCAATCCAGCCCGCGGACTCATAAAGGACTTTGCCAATCGGAAATTCCAGCCGATAGACGTGCTTGTCCACGATGAAATGAGCGATTGTCAATTCGGTTCCATCGCGAGACCAGTCGGCAGACTGTACGTCGTTCAAGATCCTCTTGGCGGCACCGCCTCCGAGGGGAACCCGCGCTAACAATCCCGCTGCGGTTGAACCGGCCAGGTATCGCGACTCTTCCAGAACCGCGAGCTCACCCTTGGTCGAGACCGACAGCACGCGATCGGCCTTGATCTCGAGTGCCCGCAGGCCAGGGCTGTCCAGCCGCACGGAGTAGATTTCGAGGTTCTTGTTAAACCGGGCCGCGCAGAGAACGGTCTCCCCGTCGGGAGAAAACCTGGCGGAAGTGACGATTCCTTGCTGATACGTCAATTGCTGGTATCGCGGCGGCGCCTGCATCATCCTTCGGCCCACAAGATATCCGCCAAATCCCACTGCGATTGCCGCGAGGGCTCCCAATGCGACAGGGCGCCAGCGAAAGAAGTGATGCGGGTCAGCGGCGCGCACCTCCCCGGAGGGGCTGGACCCGGGACTGGAAATCGACTGCAAGCTGAAGGCAACGTCACTGGCAGACTGAAATCTCCGCTGCGGTTCCTTCTCCAGACAATGCCACACGATCTGCTCAAGCGCAGGAGGAACTGCCGCATCGGGCATGCTGAAATGGGCAGGCTCTTCCCTGAGAATGGCAGCCTGAGTGTCGGCGTCGGTAACCGCCTTAAACGCCGGCTTGCCGCACAACATCTCATAGAGGATGACCCCGAAGCTGAAGATGTCGGTGCGGAAGTCGGTGGGAAGGCCCCGCACCTGCTCTGGAGACATGTAACCGACTGTGCCGAGCACGGTTCCGGGTTGGGTCAGTCCCTCGGGGATGGAAATCGTCTTGTCGTTGGGATTCGCCCTCGTCGGTTCCAGCAACTTGGCGAGACCAAAATCCAGTATCTTGATGTGACCATCGCGCGTCACGAAGATGTTGTCGGGCTTGAGATCGCGATGTGAGATGCCCCTCTCGTGCGCCGCTGCCAGCCCCCGCGCGATCTGCAATGCATAGTCGATCACGGTGCGAACGGGAAGCCGGGCCGTCCGGATGCAGTGGCCCAGCGTAGATCCTTCCAGCAATTCGGACACGATGTAGGGCGCGCCTTCATCCGAAGTGCCGATGTCAAAAATAGCCAGAATGGCAGGATGGTTCAGTGCCGCCGCCGCTTGCGCTTCTTGTTGGAAACGCAGCAGCCGGCCCGGATCAATGCTGAACGCCGCGGGCAATACCTTGATTGCGACAAAACGACCAAGGCGGGTGTCACGGGCGCGAAACACCTCACCCATTCCGCCGGCACCGAGCGGTGAGATCAGTTCATACGGCCCGAAACGTCGAGGGGTTGGCGCACTCATCGCTTCGACTGTGTGGTGGAAGTCACAGGACGCAGCGCTCCTGACTGACGCACATTATAGCGCCGGGCCGCAACCCTTTCGCGCGCATTCAGGTTAGGAGTAGCGGCCATCATCGCTCTGCCACGGTCGCAGCGGCAGCGCGTACCTCTTCGAGGTCGCCAGCGATTTGTTGGCGGATATGCGACAACACCGCCATAAGGTCGGCACAGTGGATGCTCGGGTTGGAGAACCCGTTGTCTTGCCGGTAGCGGTGTGGCAGGTAACCGCCACCACAGATTCGTCGATAGGCACACGATTGGCACTGGTCCGCCAATAGTTTCTGGGCCCGCAATCCTATCTGATACAGCGGCACCGCCCAGATTTCTTCCACGTCGCAATGGCGAACGTCGAGTCCGGTACGGGTAATGCCGTCGCCACAGATGCGCAGCGTGTCCAGAGGCTCCCAGGTGCCGTCAGACTCCACCATGATATCGGTGACAGGGTTTGTCCCCAGGACATCGCAATCGGAACGCCCACCCAGCAGCAGCATCATGGCATTCTTAAACCACCGAATCTTAGGCGGCGATGGCAGCTCGTTGTACCAATAATCGAAAAGCTCGCAATAGTACTGGCCCAGTGCGCCCGCCGGCCACGGCGGGGGAGAATCATGGTTGTACTCGGGCCAAAGAAAATCGATTTGTTCCACTCCGAGATCTACGAAGTGTTTCAGAACGGCGCGCGGGGGCGCTAGAGGATTGACAACCGTCAATACTCCCCAATCAGCGCCGCCGGTTGCGGCCAGTAGCTCAAGTGCGGCCCTTACCTTCTTGTAAGACCCTTGTCCCGCAAAGTCCGGGCGGCCGAGGTCGTTCCATTCTTCGGGCCCATCGCAACTCACGCCAATCGTCACTTTGTGGGCCAGCAGCAGCTCCACCCAGTTCTGGTCTAGCAAGGTGCCATTCGTTTGAATCCCGAAGCCAAAAGCGATATCGGCGGAGGACGCAACGACGTGCGCCCGTTCGAGAAACCATTCCACCCAATCAAGGCCGATAAGAAGTGGCTCGCCACCGTGAAGCGCGAGTGCAATGTTCGTTAGATTCTGCCGTTGGGCGTAACCGGCGATCCGGGCGAGCATGGCTTCAGCGATATCGCGCGACATGAACTTCGGGCGCAGCCGAAACGAGGAATCGCCTTTGTTGTACATGTAGCAGTAGCTGCAGTTCAGGTTGCAAAGCTCCGCTATCTTCAGAACAAAAGTCGTAGCCAGCGGCGGCTTATAAGCCGCATCGCTCGAGGTCAGCGCGTCGGGGACCATCGTCCCTTCTATGTGCCGGATGGCGGTGGAGGAGGAGGTATCTTACTGAACGCGACCTTGATCTTGCTGAAACGTGTGGTATCCGGGCCAATCACGGCCGACTCATCGGGATAGTTCTGCAAAATATCCATCACTTCCTGCAGAATGGGATTCAGTGCCTTGAGCAGGGGCTGAAGGTCCTCTCGAGTTGAATCCAGGTTAATTTCGATCGTGGCGTCATCGGGTGGCTGGCTCATCGGGTGTGTCTCCAGTGTTGCAGGACTGGTTATCGCGATGCTTCGAGATACGTGAATCAGTGGCCCATGCGAACAGCTTCGCCGTCCGCCGACAGGGATCGTTCAAGTACGAGGCGTCGAAGCTACCACTCCACTGTCGGGAAGTCAACGATACTAAGGAGCGGAGGGTTGCGACACATTAGTGGCATATAAAGTGTCCGCAACAACTACTCAGGGCCCGTTCACCTTGACACTGCATTTCCAACACTTTATCCTTGTATTTTGCCTTTGTGCGCCCCTGCCTGTCTGTACCTGCCACAGTAATCCGTTAAGGAGCTTGGCCTGCCAGACCCGGTTCCAGCCGGACCATGTGGGCTGTTGGGAAGCCTTTGTGCGATAAAGAGTTAGGCAGGTGTAGCGATGCTGATTCGGGTCGCGGATTTACATCTCCGCAAGCTGGAATTCAAGCAGGATTTTCAGCCCGGGGACATTGATTTCGGCTTCGAGCTTCAACAGACGGGACCGCTGCATGCCGAAGGCAGGGCAGAGGTCATCGTTGAGCACCGTGGCCAGAAGGAAAACGTTGACGACATCCGGGTAGTTGCCAAGCTGGATGGGACAATGGAAGTGGCTTGTGCCCGCTGTCTGGAGCCTGTGCAGTACACGGTGAATCGGGCGTTTGATTTGCTGTACCGGCCTCTGGGCGTCGACAAACGCGCCGACGAAGTGGCCATTACGGAAGCCGACACTGAGATCGGCTATTATGAGGGCGACGGTCTTCTGCTGGAAGACGTTTTACGCGAGCAGTTGCTGCTGGCCTCGCCCGTGAAACTGGTTTGTCGCGAGGATTGCAAGGGATTGTGTCCGCAGTGCGGGACCAACCTGAACACCGCGACGTGCAATTGCCAGCAGCCCGGCGATGCGCGCTGGGCAGCGCTGAGCGAGTTAAAGAACAAGCTGCAAAGCTAGAGTTTCGATCGCCGCCCGAGCGCGCGATCCGATGAGAGGTTTTTCATGCCTAATCCAAAACGGCGCCATTCGCAGGCCAGAACGTCGAAACGCCGCTCCCACGATCACCTGACCGCCCCGTCCCTGTCGGATTGCCCCAACTGTCACGAGCGCAAGTTGCCGCATCGCGCCTGCCCCAAGTGCGGGTATTACAAGGGACGCGAAGTCATCGAACAGAAGGAAGCTGCCAGCTAAGTCGCCGGACCGGCGTACAATTCCGTAACGAAACTTGAGCATGCCCACTACGATTGCCGTTGACGCGATGGGCGCTGATCGCGCGCCCAAACCCGAAGTCGATGGTGCGATCCTCGCCGCACGTCATTACGACGTGGAGGTGTTGCTGGTCGGCCAGGAAGATCTCATTCGCAAAGAGTTAAGGCTCCACCCGCTC
>Ga0302175_10000640_pt1 | contig 10759 bp, 8 predicted proteins | sample I_Fen_N3_3_FD_198791 | JGI IMG/M metagenome (GOLD analysis project Ga0302175, IMG submission 198791) | Peat permafrost microbial communities from Stordalen Mire near Abisko, Sweden - I_Fen_N3_3 | ecosystem: Environmental > Terrestrial > Soil > Wetlands > Permafrost | place: Sweden: Abisko...
GCTTCGAGCTGAAAAGCGAAAGAGCACCAGATTGCGGTGTGTGAAGACGAAATGAACCGAAAGTTCGACTCTTGCAAACACCGAAAGCTATCACATACCCAATTTGCTGAAGCGAGGCCAACTGGTCACGACTCAGTACCCGAATTTCTTGACGACCATAGAGCATTGGAACCACCTGATCCCATCCCGAACTCAGTAGTGAAACGATGCATCGCCGATGGTAGTGTGGGGTTTCCCCATGTGAGAGTAGGTCATCGTCAAGATTAAATTCCGAAACCCCATTTGCGAAAGCAGATGGGGTTTTGTTTTATGTAGAAACTCATGAATCTCATCGGCGCGATGCGAATGCAACGATCCGATACACAGAATTTCTTGACGACCATAGAGCATTGGAACCACCTGATCCCATCCCGAACTCAGTAGTGAAACGATGCATCGCCGATGGTAGTGTGGGGTTTCCCCATGTGAGAGTAGGTCATCGTCAAGATTAAATTCCAAAACCCCTGTCTGTTATACAGACAGGGGTTTTGTCGTTTAGAGGCGCTGGTGGGTGGGGGCCGCACTAGTGGCTCAGAACTGGTAACTTACCGCCGCGCTTACGCTGCACTCTTCACCCAGATAGCAGAAGTTCAGACTGGCATAGGACGCTACATAAGGGTATAGCTGCCCAGGAACTTAGCTCCATATGTGCGTCCAATTCCAGCCCCAGCGAACGTACAGCGCCGACAGCACGATAAAAGCTTTCCTGCGTTAGCTTGGTTGCCAGATTTTCCTGATCAATTCGATCAGGTCTTTCAGATAAAACCCGGTCTGCTCCACCCGGCGCAAGTAGCTGGTAGGGCTGTAATAGCGGATAGCAGAGTTACCATAGGCTGGGTTAAACGCATTGATTGGCTCAAGCGACCCACTTGTCCAATCCACCACTGTTTACGCCCTTGATAGCCCGCACCTATCAGCATGGTTTGCTTGGTCGCCCTAGTGGAGATAGGCCTGTAACGTCAGTGAAGTGTCATCGGTAAAGTCGATGCTCAGACGGGACATCTGCGCCCATAGAGTAGTGAGGAAGGACCCTTGAGAATGTCCACGCGCTCCAGGAAGTACGGATGCAACTTGCATCGTGCTATAGGTGCCTCTGTCCCTCATTGACTTCAAGCCATCAAGGTAAATGTTATCCACCGAGCGATCATTTAAGCAGCGCATCGCACTGTAACCCCACCGAGTGCCGGTCCTGAGTTTGCGCTGGCATGCTGGACATAGTGACGCCTATCGGTCGTGAGAACTGATTGAGTACCTGGCTCAGTGGGCCTGCAGCTATCTTGTAGGGTTGATTGACCTGCTCGGTGCGGGCTTCTGCCGCTGAGACACTGATGAGTACCGTACCGCTACCCAGCGCCGTCAACAGCAATGCTGCGCGTATGGCTTGACCCAATAGCGTGTAGGAAGAGTCGAGCGTGTTGCGGGGAAAACACGCTGGCATGTTCAGCATCTGTAGATGCCTGGTGAGCGCAGATTGACTGGCTCACTGTCTAAGCCGGACTCACGGAAAAAAGCCGCCAAAAAAGTGAAAAATTACACCCTTCGCTCCAGGCTCACCCACCAACGCGTGCGATAGCGCACGTGTACCGGCAGTATGCGTGGCAGTATCGCTAGCAATTTATCGGTGTCCTCCAGGCGGAATGCACCCGACAGCCGTAGATCTGCAATATCCATTGAGCAGCCCAGATAACCAGGGCGATAACGCCCAACTTCTGCAAGGAAGTCGATCAACCGCATATTTTGGGTCACTAGCAGCCCATCTGACCAAGCAGCAATGTCCATATCTGGCGGCGGAGCAAGCATGGCTTCGGTCTGACGCACGACGTAACTCTCACCTGCGTGAACGCGCGTCGAAAGTCCATCCGGCCTGTGCGATGAGTGAATCGCTACAGTACCGCTGACCACATTCAAGCGTGTGCAGTCACTGTACTGACGAACTGTAAAACGCCCTTCGATACCTTCCAGCAAGCCGTGTTGAGCTTGAACCAACAATGGGGCAGAGGAAGCAGCACTGCAGGTCACCAGTATTTCCCCACGCACCAATGTGATCAGACGCTGCTGCGCATTGAAGTCCAGGTCTACCGCGCTGTCTGTGTTGAGTTGCAGGCGAGTGCCATCGGGCAATTGCATGCTGCGGCGCTCGCCGGGGGCTGTTGCGAGGTCAGAAGTCCAGCGCTGCAAACCGGTCAGGTCCCGGCTTAGCCATACTGTTGAGCCCACCAGCAGTGCGCCGGCCAATAACTTCAGTGCCTGCCGCCGTCCCAGGCCTTGTGTACTGTTTTCCAGTGCTTTATGTACCCCGGGGATCGCGGTCAGATGGCTATTGAGCTCCTTTTGTAGCGCCAGTACCCGTTGCCAGGCCAGTTCGTGATCATGATGAGCTTCGCGCCATTGCTCACATTGCAGGCGCAGCCGTGTATTGGCGGGGTTGTGACGTAAGCGCAGCATCCAACTGATGGCCTGCTTGACCACCCTAGAGTCTGGCCCGGAGCGTGTGGTGTTATTCATTGGCGCCGTAACGCAGGACGGAGCAGTAGTAAAGCGCCTCGGCGACATAACGCTCAACTGACCTCAGTGATATACCCATCTGTTTTGTGATCAGCTTGTACGTTAGCCAATCACACTGAACCATCAGAAATATCTTACGCACCTCAGGTTTTAACCCTTCCAAAAGCCGGGCGATGTCCTCCAGTAACTCCAATATCAACGCCCGCGCCTCAGCGCTTGGCGCCAGCGCTTCGGACAGATGGGCGATTGACTCGATATCGGCTCGTTCGATCTCCTCGCGGCGCCAGTGATCAACGACCACCCCTCGTGCACTTGTGCGCAACAATGCCCGTAGCGCCTTGAGTTCAAAACGTTCGATTCTCTACAGCAGTCGCATGAAGGCGTTTTGAGGCAGTTCTGCTGCATCTGCGACATTGGCCATACGGCCGCGCAGCCACGTGTTAAGCCAGTTGTGGTGGGTGCAGTAAAGCGTCTGCACAACGCTATCTTCACGCGAGGTGTATTCAGAAAGAGGCCTGTAGACGAGCTCGTCCAGACGTCACAGATGTCAATTTGTCACAGTGCTTGGCAGGCGGAAAAATTTTTTACTTCGCTCCTTGTACGACAACCTTTTGTCGGTTTCCTACCTAAAAAGAAGATCTTTCCCACAAATCACTAAGTTTTACTTCGGTGTGGCCGAAAGCCTGATAAGCCATGTGTGCACCGAAATAGAGCGGCCCGAGACGCTGCCTAGACCGTACATGGAATGCTCCATTCGGCCCGCTCACCCCCCCTTTGGCAAAAAGAAGTCGATGAAATGAATCTCAAGTTCAGTCATAAAATTTTGTTGGCCGCGTCAGGCGTCGTGGTTCTAGCCTTCGCGTTATTTACTCTTTACAACGACTACCTGCAGCGCAGCACCATCAAGCAGAACCTGGAGTCGTCTATCCAGCAGTCGGGTGAGCTCACCGCCAGCAGTGTGCAGAACTGGCTCAGCGGTCGGATATTGGTGCTCGAAAGTCTGACGCAAAACGTTGCCCACCAAGGCAGTGCGGCTGACCTCCCGGGGTTGGTCGATCAACCGGCGTTCACCTCGAACTTCCAGTTCACCTACGTTGGTCAAACCAACGGCGTGTTCACCCAGCGTCCCGACGCAAAGATGCCTGACGGCTACGACCCTCGTCAGCGTCCCTGGTACAAGCAAGCGGTGGCTGCCGATAAGCCCATGCTGACGCCGCCCTATATGGCCGCAGTGGGTGGGCAGATCGTAACGATCGCCATGCCGGTGAAAAAGAACGGCGAGTTGCTCGGTGTGGTCGGCGGTGACCTGAGCCTGCAAACCCTGGTGAAGATCATCAACTCGGTGGACTTCGGCGGTATCGGCCATGCGTTCCTGGTCAGCGGCGACGGCCAAGTCATCGTCAGCCCTGACGAAGACCAAGTGATGAAAAACCTCAAGGACATCTATCCAGGTACCAGCGTCCGTATTGAGAAAGTTAACCAGGAGGTCGTCCTCAAAGGTCAGGACCGCATCCTGTCGTTCACGCCTATCAGCGGTTTGCCCGGTGCTGATTGGTATATCGGTCTGTTGATCGATAAAGACAAAGCCTATGCACCGCTGGGCAAATTCCGCACGTCCGCGTTGATCGCCATGCTGATCGCTGTTGTCGCGATTGCGGTGCTCTTGAGCCTGCTGATTCAAGTATTGCTGCGCCCTCTGACCACCATGGGCATTGCCATGCAGGACATCGCCCAGGGTGAGGGTGACCTGACCCGCCGCTTGACGGTTACCAGCAAAGACGAGTTCGGTGAAGTGGGCAGTGCGTTCAACCGGTTCGTAGAACGTATCCACGCCTCGATTTCCGAAGTGTCTTCAGCAACGCGCCAGGTGCATGACCTGTCCCAGCGTGTGATGGCGTCCTCCAACGCTTCGATCATAGGCTCTGACGAGCAGAGCGCACGTACCAACAGCGTCGCCGCAGCAATCAACGAGCTGGGCGCCGCTACTCAGGAAATCGCCCGTAACGCCGCTGACGCCTCACAGCACGCCAGTGGTGCCAGCGAGCAGGCCGACGATGGGCGCAAAGTGGTTGAGCAAACCATCCTGGCAATGTCGGAACTGTCGCAAAAGATCAGCCTGTCCTGCACCCAGATCGAAACGCTGAACGCCAGCACCGACAACATCGGCCACATCCTTGATGTGATCAAAGGCATCTCCCAGCAAACCAACTTGCTGGCATTGAACGCGGCAATCGAAGCAGCACGTGCTGGTGAAGCCGGACGCGGGTTCGCCGTGGTCGCCGATGAGGTGCGTAACCTGGCTCACCGTACCCAGGAGTCGGCTGAAGAGATTCATAAGATGATCACTTCGCTGCAAGTGGGCTCGCGTGAGGCGGTGACCACCATGAATGCCAGCCAGACCTCCAGCGAAGAAAGCGTTCAGGTGGCCAACCAGGCCGGTGAGCGCCTGGTCAGCGTAACGCAGCGAATCGTCGAGATCGACGGCATGAACCAGTCCGTGGCCGCCGCTACTGAGGAACAGACTGCCGTGGTGGAAACCCTCAACGTCGACATCAACCAGATCAACCTGCTGAACCAGCAAGGTGTGACCAACCTCAACGAAACCCTGAAAGACTGCGATGCGCTGTCTCAACAGGCCAATCGGTTGAAGCAGTTGGTCGATAGCTTCAAAATTTGATCTGCTGAGTGTGTAGGAGCGAGCGATCTCGCTCCTATCGCTTACCCAGCAAGCGGCGAACATTCTCCAGGGCGCCATCGGCGAACCCCTGCACAAACTGCTCAAATCCCACCTGTGCTGCGTCTAAGGGCTCGGCAATGATGGTCCAGGTTACCCTGGAGCAGTGCTCTCCAAGAGCGTCTACTTTGATTGCCGCCCACAGCCTGGCCACGCCCAGGGTGTTGTAGATCGTGGTCCAGGTCATGTGCATCGCGTGCTCATCCCAGCTATTTAGCTGTTCCACCACTCGGTTGCCATCGCGGAAAAATTTCGTGCGTAAGGCGCCCACACCGGTGCCGGTCATTTCGATATGCGTCAGGGCCGGTATGAAGGTATCGAAGCCTGCAAACCGTCCCACCGTGTTCCATAAGCGGGTGGCATGGCAGTCGATCACCACAGAGGCCACGATCGGCCGGCCGTTTGGGTTATGAATTAACGTATCGGGTTGCAGCGGTTTCATGAAGTTGTCCTGAAGCGGTTCAGAGAAAGCCGATGGTCTTAAGGTAATTGCAGCCTCTACTCAGCAGCACCGCGTTCTTTTCGGGGTACTGCTCGCCCATCTGCTGGACGCCGTGTTGTGCGTTGTCATGACGGATCATCAACGTGTCGCCAATGTCTTCATCCAGTCGATCCAGGTAAAACCCGATTACGCCAAACAACGCATTGTCCTGGCCCGCTGTTCGCAGCGCCTGCTGCCAACGCGCAGTACTCACCCGTTCGAACCGATGGCCCGCCCGGCTGAACGCATCCAGGTAGTGATCCCAGCTCAATGGCTGTGGGTTGTGCAGGTTGAATACGCTTCTGTCCGCTTCAAAGCGCGTGCAGTGGTAAGCAATGAATCGAGCCAGGAAGTCCACGGGCATTAGGTCGAAATTCAGATCCAGCCGAGGCAACATTCCCAACTGCAGAGACCCCTTAAGCATCAGCATCAGGCGATTCTTCTGCGGCTGGCAGACACCGTTGCGACTGTTGAAGCTGATATTTCCAGGGCGATGGATATTTACCCAGGCACCTTGCGCGACCGCACGCCCCAACACTCGCTCGGCTGCCCACTTGGATAGGTTGTAGCCATTGCGGATATACAGCGGCAGGGTGGTCGCAGCCGGTGCTTCGAGCACATACCCTTGCGGGTCGATGCTGCTGGACGCCGACAACGTTGAGACAAAGTTGAAGACCTTCTTGCAGCGGGTTTCGCACAGGCGCAGGCATTCGAATATGGGTTCAACGTTGTCTCTGGCCAGTGACGCGTAGTCCATCACGTGGTTGACCTGCGCCGCGTTATGCACCAGCACGCCAAAGTCTGCGGCGAGCGTGTCATACACTTCGCAGGTCAAACCCAATCGCGGCAGGCTGATGTCGGCGGCGACTACCCGTACCCGGCTCAAGTCCAGGTGTTCCAGGTGGTATTCGCGCAGCGACTGGGTAAAGCGTGCCATTGCAGGCTTCCCCGGCATCTCACGTACCAGGCATGCCACCTCGGTTACACCAGAGGCCAGCAATGTTTCGACAATATGGACGCCGACGAAACTGTTGGCCCCCGTCACAATCACCTTGTGCGGATCACCAGCGCAATTCCTATGCAAGGGAGTGATCACCCAATCCCGTTGGGCATCCAAGACAGCCTGGCCAGAGGATGCGTCGGGTGGTTCTCCGTCCTCCATCAGCGTTGCGAGCGTACGAATCGTCGGAACTTCAATGAAGTGGCTCAACGCGAAACTACGGCCAAATTGCTCGCGAACACGCAGCAAGAGAGTCGACAGCAAAATTGAATGGCCGCCCAACGCAAAGAAGCTTTCGTCGATGGACAACTGATGGCTGGGCACACCCAGCAGCTCGCTCCACACCTCGCTCAATCGTGCTTGAAGCGGTGTGTGTGCAGCCCGGTGCGCAGCGCTGAAAATCGGTTGGAAGGGGAGCGCCAGCAGCGTCTTCCGGTCGACTTTGCCGTTGTTGGTGTACGGCATGCCTGGCAGCTCCACCCAGAAACCGGGTTGCATATAGTCCGGTAGCCGTTGGCGCGCATGCTGCTGCAGGGCCACCAGCGTGGCGCCGGGTGCGGGCTGGGCGACAAAGACGCAGATCCTGCTTTCATGGTCGATCACTACCGCCAGTTCGCGATACAGCCGGCTATTGCGCAGGCATTGTTCAATCTCTCGGGGTTCGACCCGGAAACCGCGGATCTTCACCTGATCGTCGCGACGCCCACCCAGCACAATCCCTTGGGCCGTCCACTGTGCCAAGTCGCCGCTGCGGTAGGCCCGCAGCGGTTGGCCGCTCGGCATCAGCAGTTCGACGAATGGGCTGTCAGCCTGATGCGGCGCATTCACATAGCCCAGACTTAATCCGGGGCCGACGATGTACAACTCGCCCATCACCTGTTCATCCACAGGTTGCAGATCGTCATCGAGTATCAGCACCTGGCTATTGGCGATGGGGTGGCCAACGTTGCGATTGTTGTCATCGGGTGCGAGCGTCCGGTGCGTAATCAGCACTGTGGTTTCGGTGGGGCCATAGAGGTTGTGAAGCTGACACTGCGCTGCCAGTCGCTCGACGACATGGGGTTCGCAGGCATCGCCACCGGTGAGCAGGTGCGTCACACCCAAGGGTTGATCCAGCGGCAGGATATTGAGCAGCGCGGGCGGTAGGAAGGCATGGGTAACGCACTGTCGACGGAGCAGTTCCACCAGTTGCTCAGGGTCGCGTCGTTGCTCTTCACTGGGCACGATCAACTGCGCACCTGCAATCAGCGCAGGGAAAATGTCGATCAATGACGAGTCGAAACCCAGGGGCGAAAACTGTAGAACGCGGCTCCATTCATCTGGCTTCATGCAGGACCCAAGCCAAGCAGTGAAGTGCGCCAGGTTACCTTGACTGAGGAGCACCCCCTTGGGCTGGCCCGTGCTGCCAGAGGTATAGAGCACCATGCACGGCATATCCGAGCAGGGCCGATTGTGCATCAACGGATGAGCAAATTTGAGGGTGTGTGGCTCAACGGTGCTGACATCGAGTGAAGTGAAATGCGCCCGTAACGGGTGCTGGCCGGTATCCAGCAACACTTGAGCCCCGGCGCTTTCGAGCATGGTCTGATGCCGTTTAAGAGGCTGCTCAGATTCCAGTGGCAGGTACACCGCGCCACAGCCGAGCAGCGCAAGAATGCTGGCGTACAGTTCGATGGACTTTTCCATGCACACGCCAACTATCCACGGTGTTTCAACAGCGTCCAGCAAAGGCTGTAATCGTTGCTGGATTGCTATGGCTTGAAGGTGCAACTCGCGGTAGGTCACCGTGTGCCCGGCGATATTCAGAGCCGTCCGGTCAGCGAAGGCATAAAGGCTGGACTGGAGCTGTTCGATCACAGGCACCTGGGCTTTCTGGATCAGGTTGGGGTCTGCCGTACGATTGAATCGGTGCATAAAGGCCAGCGTCTCCAGCCCCCGCAAGCTCTGCTCGGGCCAGTCAGTGGCAATCGCGCTCGTAGAGAGAGCCCCGGGATCACGTGAAAAACCACTGACGAGCAGCGCGACCCAGTCCACCACTGTGTCTGTGACCTGCCGACGCAGTCGCTGGCCGTTACCACTGGGTTCTTCGGCGATGTCCAGCACGGCAGACAAACGTCGCTCACGGTCATAGGCGCGCAATTGCAACAGGGGCAACCCGCAATCGGTTACCGGACCGACCCCAAGGCGCAGACTTATACAGGACGCTTTGCCCACGTCATCTGGCAACGGCAGGCTACCGTCTTCAATCCACAGGTCGATGTTCTTATCGCCCGACACATGCCCGTATTGCTCCAATACGGGCCTGATGGCGCCAAGTGCCTTGCTTGTTCCGAGCCAGCCGATTGTCAGGCACCTCATGGCGACACCGGCAGGTAGTCGTTCAGCGCCTGCGCCACACTTGGCGTTTGCAGCAAGCCGCTGTGTTGCAGGAAACCCATGATATTGCCCATCAACGGGTGCTGGCGGGTGATGGGAAACGCCAGCGCTGCGACTTCATCGCGCAGATTCCCGCGTAGGCGGTTGCTGATGTCGAGGTGCTCGATCAGTTGCAGGTCGAAGTTTTTCTGCAGGTCGTTGGTCAGGTAATGCGCCAGGAATGTGGGCAGTACCTGAGCGATGCTGTCACGGTCGTCCGGGCTCGCGGTTTGCCAGTAAATACGCACCAGCCGGGTCCAGAACTGCGCGTGGCGGCCTTCGTCAAACAGGTGGTCGGCCATCAAGCCACGAACGGAAGCTTTGACACTGCTGTCCTTAGAGAACGCTGCGACATCGTGGGTTACGGTGTTTTCGGCGATAGCCACGCCAATCAGTTCCACAGCATCGCTCAGATGGGCGGGGGCCTGCGCCTGTGCCGCCGGCAGCGCACGGCTCAGTTCGATATGCTCCGGCAGGTCGAGCGGTTGTATGCCGGTCATTTCCACTGTCTGTTGCAGGAAATCCAGCGCTACCAGGGCGTGGTAGTCCTCATCCACCACCACCGTCATCGCATCAACGCGACAGGCTAGGGGGAAGGGTAGCGAGAAGCGATTCTTGGCAATATTGCGCGCAGTTTTTTCGACGATTTCGGTTTCAAAAATGACCACGTCGTTGATGAATTTGTAGAAGCTTTGCACCAGCACGAAGTCGCGCCATTGTGCGCAGTGTTCAACAAAGGTCTTGCTGAGTACCAAGGGTTGGCGGCACATCGGATAGATCAGATTGTCATCGTTTTCCAGCAAGCGGCGAGGGCGTGTACGGATGGTCGCGCGGCGTTCCCAGTCGTCGGCGATGGGGGTGTAGCCCACGGTATTCATGGGCGCACCTCTTGCAGCGCGGCCCGCACCTCGTCCCAGAACGTGATACGGCTTTCTACGGCGGCAAGGGCTGCTTCGTCGGCTTGTTGCGGGTAACTTGGAGCCACTGCCAGCAAGCGTTCGAGCAACTGCTCAGCTGCCGGCCCATGATGCTCAGCGTCTAACTCAATGTGGCGCTCGAAGTAGCCGCGCAAGGTGGGTGCTTGGCGATGGATAAACGTATCAGTCTGCAGGATGCGTTCGAACATGCGTGGGACGACACACTCACGGCCATGAAGGAATACGGCGGCTACACAGTGGGTGGGTGCGTTCAGTGCCATGTGCAATGTGTCGCTGACGAAGCGTGCAGCACCAGCAGGAGCGTCCGACATGCTCAGGGCAGTATTTGCATCAACGCCTTGGTGTTGCAGTGCAATGAAACGGTTTATCGACGAGGTGCTGGCGCCGACTTCGACCATGGCTTCCAAGTACAACTCGAAGTGGCTGCAATAGCCTTGCCTGGGGTGTGAGTCTGACTCTTCGCCCAGCACTATCTCATTGATCAGGCGTGCAGCGTTCGGGTCGGCCGGTGGCAGCCAAGGCAGGCGAGTGCATGTCAGGTCCTGTTGCAGGCGTTTGGTGAGTGTCATGAAGTCCCAAACTGCAAACACATGGTGCTCCATGAATAGTTGTAATTTTTGCAGTGAGGTTATTTCCAGAAATAACGG
>Ga0302175_10000641_pt1 | contig 10756 bp, 10 predicted proteins | sample I_Fen_N3_3_FD_198791 | JGI IMG/M metagenome (GOLD analysis project Ga0302175, IMG submission 198791) | Peat permafrost microbial communities from Stordalen Mire near Abisko, Sweden - I_Fen_N3_3 | ecosystem: Environmental > Terrestrial > Soil > Wetlands > Permafrost | place: Sweden: Abisko...
CATCAGCACCCACACAAGATCCGGCCAGAAACAGGACCAGAAACAGCAGTCCAACAAGTCTTCGCGTCATGTCAGTTCACCTCATTGTGATGAAATGCGACCTGCAAACTCCCAACCACCAACAGCGACACGGCCAGCGCAGCAAAACAGCAGAGATCTCCGCGAATCGACAGAACGCCCTCCATCTCACGTAAGAGGCTGCCCAGCGAAGGCAATGGTTCGGCCACACCCAAACCCAGCAGGCTCAGGTTCGCTTCGGCGAGGATGAATACCGGGAGCGCGATCCAGAATTGCGCCATCAGTACCGGACAGAGGTTTGGTGCAACGTGGACGGACAACAATCGCCGTCGCGAAACTCCCATCGCTCGGGCCTGTAACACAAATTCAGACTCACGGAGTGCCCTCGAACGCGCCATAAGGATTCGAGCCGGCACGCCCCAGCCCAATAGTCCGAGCATCAAAAAGGTGATCATTGCCGAAACAATAGGCGATGTATTCAGCGGCAGCAGACAGCGCACCATCAACAGCAAAAACAGCCACGGTATCGACAGCATCAGGTCGATTACAGTTTTAGCTGCCCGCTCACTGTACCCGCCAACAAACCCGGGCGCTGCTCCAAATAGAAACGCAAGCAGCAATGACAAGCCTGCTGCCGCCGGAGCCAGCGTTAACGACAAACGGGTACCGTGCAGTATTCTTCCCAAGCGGTCGCGTCCCACCGCATCTGTGCCCAACCAATGGTCCGTTGAAGGCCCCGCCGAAATATGGAGCCGGTCTTGTTGGGTGTAGTCGAACCCGGGCAGCGCGCTGCCCACAATGCTCAAAATGGCAATCGTCGATACCACTGCCAGGGCGATTCTCCGGAGCGTCTTCATGACGTCCCTCTGGGCTCGTCTGCCAGCAAGTCGGCTCCAGTGTTTCCCAGTACCGTGCATGCAATTACCAGCATCGAGACACTGGTCAACACCGGGACGTCACGTCCTAGTGTCGACTGCCAGGCCAGCTGGCCAATTCCCGGCGTGCCAGACAGCGCTTCGACTGGAATAGCTGCTCCTACAGCCATGCCAACCGTGGCGCCTGCCAGTGCCAAAATCTCCCGCCGGATCAGGGGTACTACATGCCAGGCAAGTGTTCGAGAAGCCGAGGCTCCCTTGGAGCGTGCGGTGGTTATGTGAGGCATCTGTGCTGTTGATTGCACTAATCCGCTGAGGTATTGGTAGGTTTTGGGAAGCACGACAAGCGCCAACGCCAAGTAAGCGGGACCATCAAGTACAACTAGGAGCAGCGCTAGACCCCCTGCTGGGAGGCACAACAGCAGTCCACTCCCAGTGGCGCACACGATATCGATAACGCCGGAACCAGCCAGCCACGTGGCCACGACAAGTAGAATTGCCGCCGTCCATGCAAGGATCAACCCAGCACTCACCAGGTGAAGCGTAACCGCACCTCGCTCAGCCAACAGCTCTCGAACTGGCCGCCGTAAGGTCCGTGACCAGCCGAAGTCTCCATGCACCATTCGACGCAGGGCCTTCACGTAATACGTGGTGACGTCGCGCTCAGCGACAGATTCAAGGCGAAACGCCTCACGACTCTCCTGGTTGAACCGCGAGTCTAGCTGCCGCTCATCGCTGCCAAATCCGGGGGCATAGCGAGCAAGAGTTGTCGAGAGAAAGCCACCCGCCGCGATCGTCAGAGCAGCCAGTAGAATTCGAATTGCCAGCTTGTTCCACCAGCTCATGCTTTAACCTCACTGGACGGCCGCAGTCAGTATCGGCACATCGCCGGTCTCGGGCAGGCGTCGGAGCACCCGCTTATTGGCGTACATACGCTTGTCCGCCTCGACCAGTAATTGCTCGGCGTCTGGCGCGTCGTCAGGAAAGAACGCAGCACCGACACTCGCTGAAAGGGTGCCGTCTGGGCATACTTCACCGGCACTTTCTGCCGCGGCGACGTTTACCCGACGGCACAGTTCCTCCACTGCCTTGCGGCTCATGCCCGGTGCAACGACAACGAACTCGTCACCGCCCATGCGTGAAATAAAGTCGTATCCCCGGCACACGAGCCGCAGCTTGGCGGCAAACGCCTCCAGCACCTTGTTGCCGGCGAGGTGCCCGAACTTGTCGTTCAAGGCTTTGAATCCGTTCAAATCGCACATGATTGCGGCCAGCCTGGTGCGCTCGCGCGAGCAACGCGCAATCTCAGCATCCAAGTGATGAAATAGAGAGCGGGCATTCGGCAGTCCGGTGAGAAAGTCTACTTTGGCGGAGTCTGCGGCCGCCTGATACTTGATTGCGTTGTCGATGGATGCCGCGATCTTCTCCGCCATCGCCAGCAGAATGCGCAAGTGGTCGGCGGAAAATGCGTCGGCTTCCAATTTATATAGCGCCAACACCCCCAATACTTCGTCCCCGCTGCGCAGCAACGGCACCGCTAAAGCCGACGCCATGCAACTTCCGTCGACTGCGCCGTTTGAGTATCCGGCCTCTACTGCAGGGTTCCCATTCAAGATCGGCTTGCGGTTCTGGGCCACCCAACCGGTTAGGCCCTCGCCCATCGGAATCTCCAGAGAGGCGAATACTCGGAAATCGTCACCAATGATGTACTCCGGTATCAGCTTTTCCTGCCGCACGAGATAGATTGCAGCGGTGTTATAAGGCACCAGTTTTCGCAACCGTGCGGCCACCAGCGACAGCGTCTCGTGCAGGCTGAGAGAGCGCCCGACATCGCTGCTGAATTCCAGAAGCGTTTGTGCCTCCCACCTTGCTGCCACGATTGGTGCGAGAAAATCGCCGTTTCTGGCCGCGGGTTTGGAGCGTTCAAATCCAGCGGCAGGAGCCTTGCCGTTCGTTACTTTCACATTGGTCGAGAGCTTCTTGCATTCGGGACTGTCGCACAACACCCTGGCTGCCTTCTCCAGCTCCTCATATCGCCGCTGGAGTACCTCGACCACTCGGGCGTCAAACTGAGTGCCCGCGCCGCGTGCGACCTCGCTCATGGCCTCGTGTAACGGCAGTGCGCGCCGGTATTGCCGGTCAGAGGCAAGCGCATCCAGGCAATCAACCGCGGCAAGAATGCGCGCTCCTATCGGAATGCCCTCACCGCACAATCCATCCGGATAGCCCTTGCCATCCCACCGCTCGTGATGCGAACGCACGATCGGCACGACTGGATATGGGAAATTCACTCTCTCCAGGATTTCCCCACCCACAATCGGATGGATCTTCATCTTGTCGAATTCTTCCGGCGAGAGCTTCCCCGGCTTGTTGATGATGTGCTCGGGTACAGCGAGCTTTCCGATGTCATGCAGCAACGCTGCCGCCCGCAGCGCTTCCAGTTCGTTGTCGGCAAGGCGCATCTCCTTACCCACCTCAACCGCAAAGACCCGCACGCGTTGCAGATGGTCGTGAGTGGTATGGTCCTTTGCGTCAATTGCCAGCGCCAGCGCCTCGATCGTGCGCAGATGCAAAGCTGCCATCTGCTCCACGTGCTGCTTTTCGTTTTCGAGCTTTCCCAGGTACAGACTGTAGGAGCGGAACAGCAGGTAGCCCACTGGGACCATCATGGCCGACGCCTGCCAACCAAGGTGGGCGTTTGACCACGCCACCATACACGCCAGCACTCCCCCTACGAGGTAATTGGAGAAGGACCACAAGTAAAACTCTTCCCAGGTCTTTCCGAAGTGGCGCTTCTCTGTCAGCGCAATAACCTCTGCCACCAGAAGTGTATTCACCAGGAAATATGTTGCAGCCGTGGCCAGCAACCGTAATGGCAAATTCGGTCCTAATAACGCATCTGACCGGTGAAATACCAATTGCGACAGCTCGATGCTCAGCGCTATTTGACCGAGATTGAACAGCACATGGATGGACTCCACCCGGTGCTTTCGCCAGAGCGACTGGCATACCGCCGACGTGCAGCCGATAACGAGCGCCTCGCCCGGGGAAAGCTCGACCACGGCAAGCAGGTTGACAACCAGGTTGATCGATAGCGTGCCGCTAACCCCCGGAAGCTCGACCTTGAGGGCCGAAGCAACCACCGCCGCCACGAGGTACACCAGAAAGGCCCCTGGGGACGCCCACGTACTTCGCACCAATTCCACTGCCAGTACGGTCACGCCGACGACAGTTACGATCGTGATGTATTCCGTCGCTCGCGACTTCATGGGGAGTGCCCTCGGCCACGTCGGTAGGGGTGGCCCAGCGATAGGAAGACCGGGCCACGTTCACGGTTTACTCTTCGTTAGTTCTCGCCGCTGAACATCGCCTGGTTGCCCCACATGGCGGAGTTGCCCCACATGGCAGAATTTCCCCACATAGCCGAGTTGCCCCACATTGCTGAATTTCCCCACATGGCAGAGTTGCCCCACATAGCGGAACTCCCCCACATGGCAGAGCTGCCGCTCGGTGGCGCGCCGGATGCAAACGCGGCGGGACCCCACACAGTGGTAGCCTCCCACGTTGGCGACGAAGTGGCTCCTGGCATCCGATTCGAATAGGCTGCCTTCCCCCACGGCGTCTGGGTATCAACAACGAAGTACGCGCCGCCGCTGGTCGTGTCGAGTGCGGCCACAGGCGACTTGGCCACACCCTGAGCTTTGTCTTTGTTTAGGAGTGCACCTTGGACATCCAGGTATCCCGCTCCGACCGTGAAGATGTCTGCCTGTACGGTATATGTCGCATCGTTGTCGGTAATCGTCACGACGCGCGGCAGTCCCTTGTAGGCAGTCTTCATTAATCGTGCTTTGATGTGGTCGGGAGTCAAAGCGGGGTCCTGCTGAAGCATGAGAGCGGCGGCCCCGCTTACTACGGCGCTGGACATGCTGGTTCCACTCAGGACGAAGTAGTCTGTCGAAAGTCCGGTGCCGTCGATCTCGTAGTAGCTCAAGGGCATCTGGTTCTGCGGATACGTCATCTCCAGCCATGCCGGTGCGGCCAGAGAAACGACTCGATTGCCCGGCGCCACGATATCTGGCTTCACGATATGATCGATCGCGCTCGGCCCTTTGGCGCTATAGCTGGTCATCACATCGTCGCCGCGATCCGGAGTGGCCTTACTGTTCGTCGCTCCCACAGTGATGACATAAGGGTCATTCCCGGGCGATTCGATCATTCCATACCCGGCGGTGCCAAAGGTGTCATCACGCCCGCCATTGCCAGCCGCGACGACCACTACGATGCCTGCCTTCCAGGCCTGTTCCACGGCGAGGCAGAGCGGATCCTGCTTGTAACTCTCAAACACCGGGTGTCCCAACGACAGGTTCATCACGCGAATGTTGTAGGTGGCCTTCAACTGAATTGCCGCCTGGATCGCCTGAATCACCGCGCTTTCCATACCTTCGCCCTGGCGGTTCAGAACCTTAAAGCTGATCAGGTTGACGTTGGGTGCAATTCCCTGGATGGTCACGCTGCAAGTAGCGCATCGTGAAGCAATGCCATTGCCGCCAATAATGCCGGCCACATGCGTTCCGTGCCCATAAAAGTCGTCGCTGCCCTCACCTGTGTAGTCGAAACTGGCCAGAATGCGCGAATTGCCAGTCGCGGACTTGATGTCATCGGCCTCATGAATTCCGCTGTCAATCACGGCGACTCCTACATTGGAGCCACTTAGCCCGATGCCCCATGCGTAGTTCGCCAAAACTCCCGCCGTAGCATTATTGAGCCGGCCGCGGACCAGCCGATCAGGCGAGACGTAGGCGACATTGGGGTCCGAAGCCAAGCCTGCCAGCGACCCCACCGGTACTAAAGCGCGTACGCCGTTGATCAAACCAAGCTGCCCCGTGACCGTCACTCCCCGCAACAACATCGTGCTTGGCTGTGCTGTTACCGTTGTGCTCTTGTATTGCACAATGACCGGAACCATCTGAGTGCCGGACGCTCGTTGCAGTTCCGGTGCCAGCTTCGCACCCTGAGCGAACAAGACTGTTGGTATCAGGACTGCCATTACCAATAAGAGACTGCGCTTCATTTACACCCCCCGTTGAATTGGCACGTCGCTGTTTTTCTATGCAGGCGACCTGCCAGGATGACGAGGCTGTAAGTCCTTTGTTCTTGCTCTCACCTCTTACAGTTGTGGGACAAGTTGTGCCAAAGTGGCACTCGCAGTCTTCCCGTTGGGCCAGATTGGCGCAGCAAGAGTGGAGCGCCTGCCTGAAATGGCCGATCCTCACCCTGTAAGAGAAGAGGACATGACAGCTATCACAAAGGAATTGGAATCTAAAGAACGCCTGGTCCTACATGCTTCGGATTTCGGCGAAGACGTGGTGGCGCGCGACCCATCTACGATGAGAGTCCTGCAGGCCGCCAAATCGCTTGCTCGCTACAACGCGGCAGTATTGATTACCGGAGAGACGGGCAGCGGCAAAGAAGTCATCGCTCGTACGATTCACCGCTATTCAACCCGCAGTTCCCGGCCGTGGATCGATGTCAATTGCGCCGCACTGCCCGAACACCTCGTAGAGAGTGAGCTTTTTGGGCACGAAAGGGGCGCCTACAGCGGAGCCGACACTGCCAAGCCAGGGCTCTTTGAAATGGCCAGCGGGGGGACCCTCTTTCTGGACGAAATTGGTGAGATCGATCCCCGCGTTCAGGTCAAACTGCTGCGAATTCTCGATTCTGCCCCATTCTTCCGTCTTGGCGGCACTCGCAAGGTCGCGGTGGACATCCGCCTGATTGCGGCCACCAATCGCGATCTCAAGGCGGCAGTCGAAGCTGGAACATTTCGCCGCGATTTGTATCACCGCATTACTGAGTGCCAAATCACGGTGCCGCCGTTACGCGAGCGCCCTCTCGACATTCCTGCTTTAGCAGCGCACTTCCTTAACCTGATTGAGCCGCAGAAGGCATTCAGCGAAGACGCATTGGAGTCGCTGTCTCTGATGAACTGGCCCGGCAATGTGCGTGAGCTTCGTAATGTGGTCACAAAGCTCGCCGTCTACGTGCCTCACGACTCGATCTCGGCCGAGGATGTACAGCTACTCGGAGAAGGCGAGATGTTGCGCAGATTCTCAGCTACGCAGGGCGTTCCTGAGCATGCCGCCAGTCTGGTCGAAATGGAACGCCAGATGATAGTTCAAGCTCTGCAGGCTACAGGGGGAAATCAAAGCAGGGCTGCTCAGCAGCTGGGAATCCCGCGACGTACTTTTTGCCGCAAGCTCGACGAGTATGAGATCGCGATAGGGAGACGCCGCGACACAGCGATTGCTGAGTCCACTCTCACCGCCAGGTATCGAGTAAACCTCCGGGCGCCGGTGCGGATAGTGACGAACCGAGGCTGCAGCTTTGACGCAGAAGCTACGGATGTCAGCACCGGAGGTATTGGGCTGAAATCGCTCGCTGAACCCATTGCCAGCGGAGAAGAGATTCAACTTCGTTTCTCACTTCCCCCGCAAGAGACTCAGATTTCCGCATCGGCTACGGTGGCATGGTGCCGCCCTGGCGGTTCCGCCGGCGCGCAGTTCACTCACATAAGCGCCGCCGATCGCCATGCTCTGTTCCAATGGCTGTCCGAGACAACTCGGATACACTTTTCGCAAACGACTAGCGATCCACCCCAACAGCTCTCGGCCTGACTTCGTTTTTCCGGCCCATTCATTGCCGTCAGAGTTCGTACGCAAAAACAATCGGGCTGCCCTCCCCGAGCAGCCCGATGTTCTGGTTACATTGCCCTTACGGTAAAAATCGCCGCCGAAGGACACCAGCCAGCCCGATCATTCCACTTCCAAACATCGCCAGAGTGCCCGGTTCCGGCGTGGTACCCAGGAAGTCCTGTGCCTTTCCCATATTCCCGCTTTCGCTACCCGGAATTGCTGAATAAAGAAGTACGTCGGCAAACTCGCCCTGCACGAACGACTGGCTCTGTGCCAACGCGACAAGTGCAGCCGCCTCTGGCGTCAGACCCGGAACGCCTTCGAAGAGATACCACGTCGCCGCATTCACATTGGAGTCAACTCCGTGATCCGCCACCGCCATCTTAAAGAGGAACGCGGCCTGGTAATCGACCAGGTGAGCAGCTGGATCGAGGCTGCCGACACTCGTCACATTGGCAAGCCACGTTTCCCCGCCTTCGATGTGTTCGTTGTAGCCGACACACATCATCCATTGGTTGAGGCCGCCATTTACGCTGATGTCATACGGATAGGTCGCTATTCCCGAGTAGCTGTTGCCCGTAGGCAGTCCGGTGAACTGCATGTTGACCGTTCCTGCCAACGCGGGTATGGCCGCCATGCCAAGTATGATTAACCAGCAGATTCCTTTGAGTGCTTTCATTTTGGTAGTCCCTTTCTTGGCCAGCCAGTCGGATCCGAGCCTGCGGTGACTGGCTGTGCCGATCGCAACCGCAGCGTGAATTATGTTCTCGGCGGTAGACCGCTCGAGCTTTGTCCAACGCGGTACTCAACTTGTTTGAGCCGGAGCTTCCGTGTGAAACGGAACCTCCACGCCAAAACCAACCACGACTCCTTTCTCACTCCGCACATGGCGCACAATGCCCATGCCGCACAGACAGACCGACATGTCCTCGTTCAACTTGCCTCGCAGTGTCACCACCAGCCTGACTTCGGAGCCGGCAGGAGGCGCCCCCGTGGTCTCAACGAATGCCCCCGCCTTCCCTATCTCACGAGTCATCCCATCTCCGGATTCCCGTTGACCGCGCACCGTTTCCCATTGAAACCACGCAGCGCCTCTCAGCTTGAATCGTGTGCAAGCCCTTCTTTCTCCCGTCTTTTCACGGCCTGGCGTCATAGGTCTGTCGCTCTTCATTTCTGTTCACAACTTAGGCCGGGGGCTCGCCACCAACAAGAGAGCGATTACCTCGTTGCAGCCCTTCTCATCCTTTGTGACATCAGTGAGATATCCCGGCTCTGGCCGAACGTCCGTAATGCATGAGATGGGCTTCCATGGGCCGCACTTTTGCCCTGCCGCGGGGTATCCGATATGAGGGGCACGAAACGCGATGAATCTCGGAGGACTTTGTGGTCTTGGTACCGTCACAAAGCCGGATTTTCACGCTTGACGGGCAATCGGGCTACGGAGTATTAATTATGTCGTTAATTAATTATGGCGACGAAAAGACTACCCCGGCATAAAGAACGTCCCGGACGCCCCCTCGCTAACCCCGACCGTGATACACGCGTTCTGCTGATCGACGCGGCGGCTCAACTCTTCGCGGAGCAAGGCGTAGCTGCAACCAGCTTCTCCATAATCGCCCGGCGCGTCGGACTCACTCCGGCCATGGTGCACTACCACTTCCACAACCGCAATCAACTCATCGATGCCGTAGTCGAAGAGCGGCTTGTTCCCCTCATCACCTACGTCTGGGACCCGGTGAAACCCGACGACTCTCCGGCCGACACTCTGCGCGGTGTGGTGCACCGGCTACTCGAACAAGTCCAGCGCGCTCCATGGGTGCCCTCTACCTGGATGCGCGAGATTTTCACCGAAGACGGGTTATTGCGCGCACGAATGCTCCGGCGTTTGCCCATCGACAAAGTCCGAATCGTTGGCCAAGCGATAGTGCGAGGACAGGTCTCAGGGAGCGTGAACCGAGAACTCAATCCGTTACTCGTGGTCTTTTCGACCTTGGGACTCGTAATGTTGCACATGGCCACTCTGCGGGCTTGGTCTGACATCATCCAACGGCCCATGCCAGACGGCAAAGGAGTGAAGCGCCATATCACCGGACTACTCCTCCACGGCCTTAGCCCGTCACCCAAGCCGAGCCGTCAGCCGACCCGTGCCTCCAAATCCCTGCGGAGACAACCATGACTATCAGTACCCTTACCTCTCGCCCTCGGATCGTTGCGACCATCGCGGCGTTGGCCTTCCTCTTGTCGGGTTGCTCACGGCAATCCAGCAACGGCTTCGAAGGTTACGCCGAAGGCAAATATGTTTATGTAGCCTCACCCCAGGGCGGACGACTTGTGCGGCTGTCCGTCAGCCGCGGCGATGTCGTAGCTGCCAGCCATCCGCTGTTCACGCTTGATAGCGAACCTGAGGCCGCGGCTGTCCAGCAAGCCGAGCAACTCCTCCGCGCCGACGAAGCCCGGCTGTCTGACCTTCAAACCGGCAAGCGAACGCCGGAAATCGAAGTGGTACGAGCTCAGATCGCCCAAGCGCTCGCTGAAAAGCAGAAGTCTGTCGACTTGTTAAAGAGCTACGAAAAGCAACTCGCTGCCGGAGGACTTTCGGAAACCGAGCTCATCACTGCTCGCGCCGCTGTCGCTTCGAATAACGCCACACTGCGCCAGTACCAAAGCAACCTCGCTGTCGCTGAATTGCCAGGACGCGACCAGCAACTCAAAGCACAGGCGGGGGTCATCGCCGCTAGTCGAGCCGCCCTCCGGCAGGCGCAGTGGAAGCTGCAGCAGAAACAGATCGCCTCTCCTCGCGACGGCCTAGTTTTCGACACGCTCTATCGCACGGGTGAATGGGTCAACGCTGGAAGCCCCATCGTCCAACTCTTGCCGCCTGAGAACATTGAGGTCCGCTTCTTCGTGCCCGAGACCACGGTTGGCAGTTTGAAGCTCGGCCAGAAGATCAGCGTTCATTGCGACGGCTGTTCGGCCGATGTCCCTGCCGCCATCACCTTCATCTCTAACCAAGTCGAGTACACTCCCCCGGTCATCTACAGCAACGAGAACCGCGCCAAGCTGGTCTTCATGGTCATCGCTAAGCCCGCCGTGGAGAAGGCCCCCTTACTTCATCCCGGTCAGCCTCTTGAGGTCACACTGCAATGACGGCTTCTGGCAATTCGGAATACG
>Ga0302175_10000643_pt1 | contig 10732 bp, 7 predicted proteins | sample I_Fen_N3_3_FD_198791 | JGI IMG/M metagenome (GOLD analysis project Ga0302175, IMG submission 198791) | Peat permafrost microbial communities from Stordalen Mire near Abisko, Sweden - I_Fen_N3_3 | ecosystem: Environmental > Terrestrial > Soil > Wetlands > Permafrost | place: Sweden: Abisko...
GTGGTTGCCGGCTTCATCGTCAATCGTCTGAACGTATCGATCAACGCGCTGCAGACCGCGATGGGTTCGCACTACGTGCCTAAGTGGACGGAGTTGGCGTCGAGCTTACTGGTAGTGGCTGCGGCGGTGGTAGCCTTCCGCTATGCCGTCATCTACCTAGACATACTGCCGAAGCGGCAGACCCAGAATCAGAATGCTTTCGGCCGCTGGATGGCCAACGGAGGCAGCCCCGCGCAGGCATAACCTCCTACCAGCTAGCAGCTTCACACGACCTGCTCTCCCAATTCGGAGGGCAGGTCGCTTCTTGTGGCACCACGATTCGCCGTTGTTCCCACGTTGTATAATTCCACCACTTCCGAACTCTGGATGGATGCGGCCAGCGCGTATTCGCTGTGCCGACCGAAGCCTTGCTCGATTACGAAGGGACGAACCCGTGTTCAAAATGAAATCATTCTTCCTGTTACTAACGTCTGCGACGCTCGCCCTTGTTTTCGTATGCTGCACATCGAAGCAAGCCGAAACCCCTGCCTCCCAGAAGGAGCAAGCTCAGTCAGCACAACCGGCCAAGCCCGCGCCGAATCCGCTCAAGAATGCCTACTTCGGTGATCTTCACCTCCACACTGGTTATTCCATGGACGCTTTCGCGTTCGGCACCCGCACCACGCCCGAGGACTCTTACAAATACGCCATAGGCGAGACCGTTGAATACATGGGCAAGCCGCAAAAGCGTATCGCGCCTCTCGACTTCCTTGCCGTCACCGATCACGCGGAATACCTGGGAGTCGTGCGAGAAACCATCGACCCGAACGGTCCGTTCGCCAAGTCCCCTTGGTACACCACGATGACGAGCACCGATCCCAAGGTGTCAGGTGAGGCGTTCAAGAAGCTCATCGGTTCCCTGGTCGTCAACAAGCCGGTGGCCGAGTTCTCCGATCCCAAGATGTTGCGCTCCACATGGGAGAAATACGAGGCAATTGCTGACAAGTACAACGATCCGGGGAAGTTCACCGCATTTGTCGGGTTCGAGTGGACGTCAGCGCCGCAGTTCCAGAACCTGCACCGCTGCGTGATTTTCGCGGACAAAGGGCCGGAAATACCGTTTACGGCATTCGAATCGGTCGATCCCGAGGAATTGTGGCGTTACCTCGAAGGACAGCGCAAACTGGGTCTGGATGTAATCGCGGTTCCTCATAATGGCAACGCCAGCAACGGTCAGATGTTCAACACCAAGGACATGTCGGGCAAGCCGCTCACCCGTGACTATGCCGAGCGCCGCATGGCGAATGAACCGCTGGCCGAGATCATCCAGGGTAAAGGGCAGAGCGACACCAGCCCAACGCTTTCGCCGACCGATGAGTTTGCGAACTACGAAATGTGGTATTCGCTCATCGGCTCCAGTACCAGGGCAAAGTCCGCAACCGGAAGTTATCTTCGCCAGGCCTACGGCGTCGGGCAGGAGTTGCAGGCAAAACTGGGTGTCAATCCTTTCAAGTACGGCGTCGAGGCCGGCACCGACTTCCACTCCGGAATCAGTTCGACCGATCCAAGCAGATATCCGGGTTCACACGGCAACCAGGACAATGATCCCAAAACCGTGATCACTGCCACGGAATCGGTAGGAGGCGAACCTCCGACCTCGATCGGCTCCGGCGGATTGACGGGAGTGTGGGCCGAGGAAAACACTCGCGCATCGCTTTTCGCTGCGATGAAGCGCAAAGAAACTTTTGGCACATCAGGCACTCGCATCAAGGTCCGCATGTTCGCCGGCTGGGACTATCCCAAGGACATGACCAAGCAAGCTGACTGGGTGAAGGCCGCGTACGCCGGCGGAGTGCCGCAAGGCGGCGACCTGGTTCCAAAGGCCGGCGCAACTGCTCCTACCCTTGTGGTTCACGCGATTAAAGATCCTGACAGCGGCAATCTCGATCGCATCCAGATCATCAAGGTCTCGACCAAGAATGGTAAGAGCCAGGAAAAGGTTTACGACGTGGTGTGGAGCGGCGACCGCAAGCCCGATGCAAAAACCGGTAAGGTTCCTGCCGTCGGCAATACGGTTGACATCAAGGCTGCGACCTATACCAACTCGATCGGCTCGACCGAACTGATCGGCGAGTGGACCGATCCGTCTTTCGACCCGCAGGCCTACACGACATACCTCGCTCGCGTATTGGAGATTCCCACACCGCGCTGGTCAACCTACTGGGCTGCGAGACTGGGCGTGCCGCCGAATCCGGGCGTCGCGGCCACGGTGCAGCAGCGCGCGTGGACGTCGCCGGTTTGGTACACGCCTGCGGAGGCAGGCAAGTAGCGGGGAGGTATCCCCTCCCCCCCATATCGTAAAATCCTTACCTTCAATAGTTTGCAGGGATTTCCCTGCAAATTCCTGATTCCGCTGGACTTAGAGTTCAAAATCCTCATTTCAAAGAACTTACCTGGCTCGATCGAGAGAGGTCTCGGTCGAGTTTGCATTTGGGGGCAAAAATCCCCCTTCGCTCACCGTGCGCGATTTTAGGAAAAAGTAAGGGGCTTGAAAAGGACGCAGATCACGCAGCAGCGTGATAAGGACGGATTTCAGACTGCATGAAACATTCGTATGTGTCGAACACCGCGATACGTGGGAAGCGGGCTTTGACCTCGAACTTCGTGCCACTAATTGCCAATTGCGCATCCCTCGCCGCGCGGGTAAACTGCTTTGGTTCTAACAAATAACACTGCCGCATGCTTCTAATGTGGCTGTCATTTTTGCGGGTGTGATGCCGGTGTGGCCTTCACCTGCGCGATTGATCTTGTTTCTTCAGCGAGACGGAGACCTTCATGAAGACCAGAGTTGCGGGAATCGCAGTGTTGGTATTAGTCCTACTCAGCATCGGCATTCTTATATCCTGCGAGAAATCCAAAGCGCCCGAACAGGCGCAACAAGCCAGCGGAACCGCTCCGGCACAAACCGAAGAGCGCGTAGAAAAGAATCCCGACCGCAACGCCTACTTCGGCGAGGAACACATCCACACCAGTTGGTCGGTGGATGCGTGGCTCATGGGCAACCGCCTCACCGGGCCTGATGACGCTTTGAAGTATGCCCAGGGCCAGACCATCAAGCATCCCTTGGGCTTCGACATCAAGATCGAGACGCCGATGGACTTCATGGGCGTCACCGATCACTCGGAATATGTGGGAGTGACGAAACAAGCCAACACGCCGGGATCGCTCGTGAGCAAGATTCCTGAGGCGCAACCACTGATTCTCCAGGACCCCAATAATCAGGCTGACGTTCAGAAAACCTTCAGCTATCTGGTGAACCTGATGGCCGGAGCTCCGGTGAAAGCCTTGATGGCTCCCGCGGTGGCCGGCACGATTTGGAAGGAGAACGTCCAAATCGCCGACCAGAACAATCATCCCGGCAAGTTCACTGCGTTCTGTTCTTACGAGTGGACTTCGATGCCGAACTACCGCAACCTGCACCGCAACGTCTTCTTCAAAGACTGCGCCAAGGTGCCGGATATGCCGTTTAGCGCTCTGGACTCCGATCACCCTGAAGACCTCTGGAAGTGGATGGACGCACAGCGCAAGGCGGGCAACGAGTTGCTCGCCATCTCGCACAATGCCAACCTGAGCGACGGCTGGATGTATCCGGTCGATCTCGACAGCTTCGGGCGCCCGATTGACGCCGCCTGGGCGTCTTCACGCGACCGCAACGAGCGCCTGGTCGAGATCAAACAGATCAAAGGACAGTCGGAAACTCACCCCTTGCTTTCTCCGAACGACGAGTTTGCCAGTTACGAATTGTCCCAAGGCGGTCTGCTCGGTCAGAAGCCGGATGGCGGCCGTATCGATCACATTCAGGGCAGCTTCGCGCGGCAGGCTTACAAAGACGGATTGACCATGCAGGACGTGCGCGGCTACAACCCGTACAAGTTCGGCATGGCCGGCGGCTCCGACTCGCACAACACTGGCAGTCCCTATCGCCAGGACAATTTCTTTGGCGGTCACGCCCAAATCGACGGTACCGTCCAGCGGCGCTTGGCCGGAGTTCTGGCCTTCGGAACCCTCGACGTGCGCTACGAAAACCCCGGCGGCCTGACCGGCGTGTGGGCGGAGGAGAACACGCGCTCCTCGCTGTTCGACGCTATGTACCGCAAGGAAACCTTCGGCGTCAGCGGCCCGCACATCAAGGTGCGCTTCTTCGGTGGCTGGAATTACAGCAAAGACAGCCTGAAGGGAAAAGACTGGGTCCATCAGGCGTACGCCAATGGCGTACCGATGGGCGGCGACTTGGCGGCAATGCCGAGCGGCAAAGGTGCGGCTCCGACGTTCGTTGTCTGGGCTGTGAAAGACCCAACCTCGGGCAATCTCGACCGCATCCAGGTCATCAAAGGCTGGAGCAAGAACGGTCAGAGCTTCGAGAAGGTCTACGACGTAGCGTGGTCAGGTGACCGCAAGCCCGACAAGTGGTCCGGTCGCGTGCCCGCCATCAAAAGCACCGTGGATCTGGAGAAGGCCACCTATACCAACGACGTCGGTTCCACCGAGCTCAGCACAACTTGGACTGACCCAGACTTCGACGCCAGTCAGCATGCCTTCTACTACGCTCGCGTGCTGGAAATTCCGACGCCGCGTTGGACGCTCATTCAGGCTGTGAAGGCAGGCGTTCCACCTCCGGACGTGGTTCCTCTCACCGGACAGGAGCGCGCCTGGACATCGCCGATCTGGTATACGCCCACGGCCGATTCTCGCAAGAGCGCCGCGGCCGGCATGACCGTGGCCGATCTGAAAGCGAAGGGTGCAGCCGCCCTGGGCGATGCTCAACTGAAGGCACTCCTCGTCGGCAAAGCCTACTGGGTACGCAACAATGTCACCGGCGAGCAGTTCAGCGTCAGCTACACGCCTGACGGCGACATGAACGTCTGGCACATCGGCCCTAGTGCGACGATTCCAAGCTACGTCGGTAATCCGATTCGCAACGGATATCAGGGCAACACCACGCCGTACAAGATCGAAGGCGGCAAGGTGATCACCAAGGTCGCGCAGGACCCGTATTCCCTCGCCATCTACAAGCTCGGAGACACTTACTACGGTGTGCGCAGCAATGAGTTCGGCTACGCCAACTACGAGATCATTCCTTACCCGCCGAACGTCTTGAACCCGCTGGCGGCCTTGGGTAACCAGCTCGCGATTGAGCTGGGACTGACCGAGGAACAAAAGGCGCAGATTACGCCTATCCTGAAGACCGAGATGCCGCAACTTGAAGCGCTGAAGAAGAATACATCGCTCAAGCCACTGGATAAGATCGAGCAGCTGAAGCAAATCAGCAGCTCGATCGATGCCAAGATCACTCCGCTGCTGAACGCCGACCAGCAGAAGAAGTTTACGGAGATTCGCGACCAGTTCAGGCGCGAGATGGTCGAGAAGATGAGCGGCAAGCTGGTGCAGAAGGCGGAGGCCGAGATCAGTCACTAGATGTAGGGCTGGGCTTGGGTAGTGCTGGCCTTTAGGCCAGCGTCCCATCCGTCGGACTTTTTCAGCCTCGCGGACTGCAGTCCGCGAGGAACCTGTCGTTCCACCAGCAGCGACGGGATATGATTGCCATTGGAGTTACCCGTTTCTCATGAGTCTTCCTGATGTCATTGAGGCGCAGCCTGCGACAAAATCGTCGCGGCCGCGCCATCCCTTGATTTTCACGTTAAGACGCTGGCTGCGTGAGCCGCTGGTCCATTTCCTCCTGCTAGGCGTCTTGCTCTTCGGGGCGTACGCCTATTTCCAGCGAGGTCGGGGCGGAGTCGAGTCGTCCAAGCAGATCGCGCTCAGCCTCGACGATCTGCGAACAATGGAAATGTACTTTGAGTCGCAATGGCATCGCCAGCCGACTCCCGCTGAGTTTCAAGCCATGGTGGAAGACAAGGTCCGCGAAGAGGTTCTGTATCGCGAAGCCCTGGCCATGAACCTCGACAAGGACGACACCATCGTCAAGCGCCGTATGGCGCAGAAGATGCAGTTCCTTGCCGAAGACGTGGCCTCCGCACACGAGCCCACTACCGCCGAACTGAAAGCCTGGTTTGATAAGAACAAAGAGAAGTTCGCCCTGCCGAGCCGCTACAGCTTCCGGCACCTTTATTTTTCTCCGGACAAGCGGGGCAAGAATGCACACGACGACGCTGCCAAGGCTCTGACAAGAATCAGCGGCCAACCTGAAGACTCGAAGCTCGCGGTTTCGCTCGCCGACCAGTTCATGTTTCAGGACTACTACGGCGACCGCGCTCCAGATGCGTTGGCAAAGGAGTTCGGTCCGCAATTCGTGGTTGCCCTCGAAAAGCTGAAGCCCGGTTCTTGGCAGGGCCCGATCGAGTCGGGTTACGGCTGGCACCTGGTTTATGTCGATACGGTGATTCCGGGGCGAGTACCGGCCTTCGAGGAGATGGAACCAGATGTGAAGACCGCGTGGCTGGCTGAACAAAAACAACAGGCTTGGCAGAAGGCTTACAAGGAAATGCGGGCCAAGTACACGCTGCTGTTGCCCGATCCTGGGGCACAGCCCGCCGCTAATCCTCAGCCTAAGCCGAAGCAGGTTCCGGCTCCAGCGAGCGAAGGACCGCTATAGAGGTAGAGAGAAATCACGAGGCCGCTTAGTTAGTAGAGCTGGGACTTGCGCTGCGGCAAACACATTCACTGACCGATTGCGGACACGAAAAAGGGGCCGCAACGTGGAGGACTCTGGCCGATATCCTCAACTTTGCGGCCCGATTGCGCCACTTCGTCTGCCCATATCTATTGCAACCACACGGCCAAATAACCATTCTGAAAACAAAGCACTTAGGCCTATGCAAAACGACCTGTAGCCGGTAAATATTACAGATTGTGTAAATACTTCTCACTTTTCGTGCTCAGTGCTTGGGTTTGCGCGCTTTGCCTAGTATTTCGGACTGGTAGAGGCGTTCGTCTGCACGATGGAGGGAACGCTCCATGCCAGGCCGGAGCAACTTGATGTGAGAAATTTCGACGAGATAGATCGGGATGAACCAAATGGGTTCTTCGGTAGTCATCCAATCCAGCCGGTCAAAGCGCGCGAGATTCACGGGTCGGGAGTAGTTCCGTAGCGTCCGCTCTCTGCGCATATTGAAGTAGGTATTGAAGTAGCTCATCGCCAGCTCGCGAAGGGAGCGATAGACCGGCTCGCGATAGCGGCAGCCTGTGTAGTTCGACTTGGCCACGGCGCCCCAGTGCCCTTTGACGCGGTAAATGGCTAGCACGTGATCGGTGTCGTTCGTGGCTTCGAAGTCGATGATCAGAGGCGGGAAACCGAGTGCGCGGAAAGCCGCTGCTGCGAAAATCGCACCCTCCAGGCAATGTGACGCCTGTTCGCGCAACACTCGCCTTGGCGACCACGCCGTGTCAGCCAGATGGTAAGGCGTGTCGTCGAGAAAGCGCTGCACGCCATGGGGATCTTTGAAGCTGCGCAGCTTGCGTAATTCGGCAGGAGTGAATGCGGCCAGAGGGTTTTTCATGATGAGCTAACTTGCAGTTTATCGCACAGCCAGTTTGAGGTCTGGCACGCCGTTAGAGCATTTCCATGGCTTGGTGTACCGGGTGGCCGAGTCGGAGTGCCGCCTGGTTAGAACCCGGCTCTTTTAAAAAGCCATGCTGGACACGGCGCTGAAGCGCGGCTCTACACGCCACAAGCTACGACCCTGCGAAACTGTTCTGTTCGCAGGGCGAATCAACGTCCGCCCCTGCCAAGCAATAAGATTTTGACGGTTGAAACCAGAATATAAATGTCGAGTCCAACGGAGACGTTCTTGATGTAGAAGAGGTCGTAGGCAAGCTTATCTTTGTGGTCATCAATGGTTGCGTTGTAGCCGCGATTGATTTGCGCCCAGCCCGTCGCGCCCGGCTTGATCAGCCAGCGTTCTTTATAGAAGGGAATCACCGCCGCGCACTGTTCCTCCTCGTGTGGCGGAACGGGACGAGGACCCACGAACGAAATGTCACCTTTGACGATGTTGAATAATTGCGGCAGTTCGTCAACTCGGGTGCGCCGCAACCACTTCCCAACCCGCGTGATTCGTGGGTCGTCGTGCTGCGCGGGCGTCCCGATGTCGTTCTGGGAATCGTCTCCATTGGTAATCGCCGGCTGAGGCCGAGCTGCAGGATCGACGTACATGGTACGGAATTTGAAGACCGTGAAGGGTACTCCGAATTCGCCAACCCGTTCCTGGCGAAAAATGATAGGGCCCTTCGAGTCCAGGCGAATCGCAATGGCCGCTATTGCCATGAGCGGCGAACTAAGGATCACTCCGATGCCGCCGAAGGCCAACGAGAAAAGGCGCTTATACAATTTCAATGCGGGGCGAACGTGAAACCCGGGCGAGAACAGCAGCCAACTCAGCCGCAGCGACTCCAGCGGAATCTTTCCCGTCATGGTTTCGTAATACTCTGGGCCGTCCTGGATTAAGACCCCGGAAGCCTTGAGTTTGAGCAATTCACCCACTGACAATTTGCCGCGCCGGTCGCCCATGGTAACAATGATCCGGCGAATGTCTTCTCGTCGCACGAATTCGGTGAGTTCGCTGTTCTCCACGATCGGGATGCCCGCAAGCTGGGGAGTGGCACCCATGTAACCCGCTACGCGCAAGCCGAGTTCAGGCCGCTGTGCGATGGCGTCTATGAGCGGTGTTGCCAGCGGCCCATCGCCGTAGATCAAGGTCCGCTCGGCAAAGCGCTCCGAGCGATTCAGGACGAAAAAGATCGTCCGCCAAGCCGGAACCACAACGGCCACGGCCAGGATGCCGCTCCACAACACCGATCCGCCCAGACTGGCTTCGGGAAATGTGTAATACAGGAGGGACAGCGCGACGAACGTGGTGCCCAGTACGCCGACCAGGCGCGTCACGACTTCGCGACGGTTCGTGAGGATATAGGAGTTGTACAGGTCGAAGTAGTACATCAGCACCAGGAAGACCAGGACAACCAGCCCGATCTTTCCGGCGCCGTTCTCATAGTACAAATAAGCTTCGGCGCTCTTCGCGTCGCCCGACGAAAGTATAACTGCTAAGACGAAGCCCGCTGTGACCAGGACCGCTTCCGTCAGCGTCAGCATAATCGTGCGCGTCGGGAAGTATGTATTAAACAATCGAATCATGCAGATGCCGCGTCGCTCGGGCCCTCACTATCCCCTTTCGATTTCTTCTGCCCGTAGTACCCGTAGCCACCGTAATAGCGCTCGTAGCCGATCTGCACGGTAGAAGCCTCGTTGAAGATGAAGCCGAGCTGCTTGCTCTTCTCAATCGAGGAGAGTGCACGAATGAGCGTCCGCTTGCGAGTATGCCCTTCGCGCGCCACAACCATGACGCCGTCACACAGCCGCGACAGGGAAGTCGCGTCAGCCATGGGAAGCATCGGTGTGCAATCCAGCAGCACCCAGTCGAACCCACCGGACACAGCAGCCAGCATCTGGGCAAACGCGTCCGATTCCAGCAGTGGCAACGGTTCTTCGATGCCCTTGCCCGCTGACAGCAGCCACAGGGGCATGCCCTCCACCTGGTAAAACGCATCCTGAAGAGCAAGTTTGTGCTCGTGCCACTCGGTAATGCCCCTCAATTGTGAACTGGCCAGCAAGGCGCTGGCCGTCGGACGGCGGAGGTCGGCCTCGATCAGCAGGACCCGCTCACCCGAGCGCCGGGCCAGGGTCAAGGCGAGATTCACTGACACTACCGACTTGCCTTCGTCGCCCACCGCACTGGTGATGAGCAATTTCTTTAGTTCGCGCTTCACCCGCATGTGCGCCAGCTTGGTGCTGAGCACCCGGAACATTTCCGCACCCGGACTGTTCGGGTTCGTGAGTGCAATCAGGCGCTGTTCGGGCGTCGGAGATGGCCGCAGGATGCGCTCAGCAGGTACGCTGAGCCAAGCTGCAGTCGGCGGAGCCTGGGTGGCGAGCGCGTCCAGAGCTTGCGTGTTGTCGAGGGGCAGTCCCGGGATCTGGGCGCCTGGAATTTGGCCTTCCCCTGGGGCGGGAGTCGCTAACGGCGAGGCACCAGGTGTTTCCCCTTGTTGAGAACGCTGTAAGGCTTCGTACAGTTTGCTCATTTCCTACATTCTCCTGCCGTCAGCGGACGGGATAGATTTTTCCTCAATCGTCTCTGCGTTATCCATGGTGCGTAACAGGCGGAACAGCGAGCGCAGAAGGCTCTCGTTGTTCTCTGCCGGGATTGCGCTTGCTGCAACTGGTTCTTCCGGAACCGAGGCTGAAGTCCCCAGGCGAAAGTCTGCAGCGACCTCAGTGATCATTTCCGGCGTTACCGAATGAAGTTCGCGCGCAAAGGCATTCACCATGGCATTTTCGCAAAGATTGTTGACGATTCGCGGGATGCCCCGTGAATACTCGAAGACTTTGGATAACGCCTCGTCGTTAAAGATCGGAGGGTCAGACTTGGCGCCGGCACGTTCCAGGCGCGAGAGGACGTAACTGCGTGTCTGCTCTTCGTCCAGCGGCAGGAGTTGGCACCGCAGAGACACTCTCTGCTTCAACTGCCGAAGGTGGGGAGAGTCGAGTACGACTTCGAGCTCAGGTTGTCCCATCAACACGATTTGCAGCAGCTTCTGCTGCGAGGTCTCAAGGTTGGTCAGCAGCCGGATCTCTTCCAACAACTCGGGACGCAGGGCCTGCGCCTCATCCACCACCAGTGCGGTGATCAAGCCGCGTGCATGGCGTTGAATCAGGAACCGGTTCAAGTCGAGCAGC
>Ga0302175_10000646_pt1 | contig 10723 bp, 8 predicted proteins | sample I_Fen_N3_3_FD_198791 | JGI IMG/M metagenome (GOLD analysis project Ga0302175, IMG submission 198791) | Peat permafrost microbial communities from Stordalen Mire near Abisko, Sweden - I_Fen_N3_3 | ecosystem: Environmental > Terrestrial > Soil > Wetlands > Permafrost | place: Sweden: Abisko...
CGTAGTCAGAGACTTTCAGGTCGCCCTTGCTGTCCCAGGTCTTCTCGCCCATCACGGTCTTGACCGGGTGTGCTTTCAGCCATTTGGCAGCGTCTTCGCCCTTGTTGGACTTGGCACCGTTGAACGCAGCGGCCAGGGTCTGAACCGAAGCGTAGGCGTACAGGGTGTAGCCTTCTGGCTCGGTGCCTTTTTTGCGGAAGTCATCCACAACGGTTTTGCTGTCTGGCAGCAGGCGCGGGTCGGCGCCGAAGGTCATCAGCACGCCGTCGACGTATTGCGGGCCGCCAGCGGTGGTCACCAGTTCGTCGGTCACGATGCCGTCGTCGGACATGAATTTCACGTCTTTCAGGCCTTCGGTACGCAGTTGTTTAACCAGTGGACCGGCCTCTGGGTGCAGACCGCCGAAGTAAACGACGTCGGCGCCAGCCGCGCGGATTTTGGTCACCAGGGCGCTGAAGTCTTTTTCGCCACGGGTCAGGCCTTCGTAGATCACCGGGGTCACGCCGCGCTTGATCAACTGCGCCTTGGTGGCATCTGCCAGGCCTTGGCCGTAGGTGTCTTTGTCGTGGATGACCGCGACTTTCTTGCCCTTGAGCACGTCGACGATGTAGTCGCCGGCCACGATGCCTTGCTGGTCGTCACGCCCGCACATACGGAACATGGCGCTCAGGCCGCGCTCGGTAACCTGTGGGTTGGTGGAACCTGGAGTGATTGCGATGATGCCCGCTTCGTCGTAGATCTCGGAGGCCGGGATGGTCGACGACGAGCAGAAGTGACCGACCACGCCGGCGACTTTCTGGTTGGTCAGGTCCTTGGCGACCGTCACAGCCTGCTTCGGTTCGCAGGCGTCATCGCCCTTGACCAGTACGATTTTTTCCCCGTTGACGCCGCCGGCCGCGTTGACCGCATCGGCCGCTGCCTGTGCACCCTTCATGTACTGCTCGCCAAATGCCGCGTTGGCGCCAGTCATTGGACCTGCCACACCGATTTTCACATCGGCTTGTGCAAACGCAGAAACACCCAAGGCAGTTGCCACTGCGAGGGCCAGAAAGCCTTTCTTGTAAAACGTCTGGGACATGAGGTGGTGCTCCAAGGTTTTTTTTAGTTGGCACTGCGACTTCTCTGAATGCTCAGAGCAAGGGCCGTGCCATCGGTTTTTTATTCTTCAAAAAGTCGCTGCTTTCTTATTATTTCGACTGTTTCGTTCCCATTTTCATTGGGCGTGCAACCGTCTAAACCGCGGGAGGTGAAACCAATTTTTTTAAAAGGCGCAACCCGCACGCGCCATCATTGCAACCGCAGCGTTAAACGACGTGCAACCGGCCTGTAACAACGTGCGTCACCGAAGTGCACACTGCTGGTGCGCAACTGCTACAACCCGCACCATTACAGGCTAGTCGCTGCGCGAAAAAGCGCCGCTTCCAGCAACATATTTCAACAATCAGATGACGATTCGCAGGCACTGGCCCGCGTGATACAGCGAAAAACCGGCCTCATACAGACAACTGCGCAGCCCGACACCCGCCAGCGGCTGCATCGGCGCGAACGGAATCGGTAGCGCTTGAGGATTTCCGTTACACAAATAGTCGGCAAACGCCTTACCGACCACCGTCCCCGTGGTCACCCCCCGGCCGTTGTAACCGGTGACTGCCACTATTCCGGGCGCCGGTTCGAACAGGCGCATCAGGTGATCAGGGGTAAACGCGATGCAACCGGTCCAGGTGCATTCCCATTCAACCGGTTTGAGGTACGGAAAGTAGTGCTGTTGAACCCGATCGGCCCAGGCCTTCAGGAACCACGTCGGTTTTTGATTACCGTTGCCGAGGCTGCCGAGCAACAAGCGCCCATCCTTGTCGCGACGGATGCTGCTGAGTACCTGCCGGGTGTCCCAGGAACCCTGGCCACCGGGCAAAATCTGCTGGGCCGCGTCTTCGGTCAGCGGCACCGAGGCCACTTGGTAGTAATAACCGGGAAAGAAATTGCGCCGCAGTTCGGTCCAGTCGCCTTCGGTGTAGGCGTTGGACGCGATCACCACCTGATCGGCGAGCACCGAGCCCTGATCGGTCTGCACCGACCAGCGCTGGCCCTGACGTTCAAGCCGTGTCACCGGGGAATGGTCGAACAGTTGGCCACCGAGGTTGATGGCCGCTTTGGCCAGCCCGGTGGTGTAGCCCATCGGGTTGAGTGTGCCAGCACGCCGATCCAGCAGCGCGGCGGCGATTTTTTTGGTCCCGGTCGCTTGCTCGCAGGCTTGGCCCGTCAGCAATTCAACCGGCGCCCCACGGCGTTTCCATTGTTCTTCACGACTGCGCAAGTCCGCTTCGCCGCGGGCGTTGTGCGCCATGTGCAGCGTGCCTTCGCGGCGGAGCTGGCAATCGATGTTGTACTTATCCACAAGGCTGAACACCAGGGACGGTGCCGCACCGAGCATGCGGTTGAGCTGACTGCCCACCGCTTCGCCGAACCCGGCTTCGATCTCGTCCGGTGGAATCCACATCCCGGCGTTGACCAGCCCGACGTTGCGCCCGGACCCGCCATGGCCAGCGCGATGGGCTTCCAGCACGCACACGCTTTTACCCGCTTCCAGCAAATGCACCGCCGCCGACAGCCCGGTGAAACCGGCACCGATGACGCAGACATCAACCTTCACTTCACCCCTGAGCGCCGCATTGTCGGGCCTTTGTGGCGTCAGTTTTTCCCACAGACACTCTTCGCGTAACGGCATTGCCAGACTCCAATCAGAAACCCAACCAAGCCGCCAAAAAGATCGCAGCCTTCGGCAGCTCCTACAAAACCGCAGCCAGGCAAAGTCCCGTAGGAGCTGCCGAAGGCTGCGATCTTTTCAGGCACACCTTTTTTATCAGTCGAACGTAATGCCCTGCGCCAACGGCAACTCCAGCGAATAGTTCACGGTGTTGGTCTGGCGGCGCATGTAGCCGCGCCATGCATCGGAGCCCGACTCGCGGCCGCCACCGGTTTCTTTCTCGCCACCAAACGCGCCGCCAATCTCGGCACCGCTCGGGCCGATGTTGACGTTGGCGATGCCGCAGTCGCTGCCCACCGCCGACATGAACTGCTCGGCTTCGCGCACGTCAGTGGTGAAGATGCACGACGACAGGCCTTGTGGCACGGCGTTGTTCAGGCGCAGGGCTTCGGCGAAATCGGTGTAGCCGACCACGTAAAGAATCGGTGCGAAGGTTTCGTGGCAGACCACGTCGCTTTGCTCAGGCATTTCGACGATGGCCGGGGCCACGTAGTAAGCGTTCGGGAATTTGTCTTCCAGTTGACGCTTGCCGCCAAACACCCGGCCGCCTTCGCTCAGGGCCTGTTCCAGCGCGTCCTGCATGTTGTCGAAGCTGTGCTTGTCGATCAGCGGGCCGATCAGGTTGCCTTCCAGTGGGTTGCCGATGCGAACCTTGGAGTACGCGGCTTTCAGGCGCGTGACGATTTCTTCCTTCACCGATTCGTGGGCAATCAGACGACGCAGGGTGGTGCAGCGTTGACCGGCGGTGCCGACGGCGCTGAACAGGATGGCGCGAACGGCCATGTCCAGGTCGGCGCTCGGGCCGAGGATCATCGCGTTGTTGCCGCCCAGTTCCAGAATGCTGCGGGCGAAACGTGCGGCGATTTTCGGCGCCACTTCGCGGCCCATGCGGGTGCTGCCGGTGGCGCTGATCAGCGCAACACGCGGGTCATCCACCAGCGCTTCGCCAGCATCGCGGCCGCCGATGATCACTTGGCTCAGGTGCGGCGGCGCGTCGCTGAAGTTTTTCAGGACACGATCGAACAGCGCCTGGCAGGCCAGGGCGGTCAGCGGGGTTTTCTCCGACGGTTTCCAGATCACCGGGTTGCCGCAAACCAGCGCCAGCGCGGTGTTCCAGGCCCAGACGGCCACCGGGAAGTTGAACGCACTGATCACGCCGACCACGCCCAGCGGGTGCCAGGTTTCGCGCATGTGGTGGCCCGGACGCTCGGATGCGATGGTCAAACCGTACAACTGACGGGACAGACCGACGGCGAAATCGCAGATGTCGATCATTTCCTGAACTTCGCCCAAGCCTTCCTGGGTGATCTTGCCGGCTTCCCAGGAGACCAGTTCACCGAGATCGGCCTTGTATTCACGCAGGATGTCGCCCAGTTGGCGCACCAGTTCGCCACGGCGCGGGGCCGGAACCTTGCGCCACAATTCGAACGCATGATCTGCGCGACTGATGTGCTGCTCGACTTCCGCCGCGCCTTCCCAGTTAACGCTGGCAATCCGGCTGCCATCGATCGGCGAATGCACCGGCACTTTGCCGTTCTGGTACAGGGCCGGGTTCACACCAAGACGATCAAGCAATGCGGCAACCATGGGTCACTCCTCAAGCAGAAAACGGAAATCGTGCAGCCGGAATTTCACGGCTGATCAGACCTGTAGTTGTAGCGCCCCGGAGACGAGCCAACAAACGACCATTAAGCGAGATATCATTCCGTTTATTCATGCTTCGCATTGCTGGCAACAAAGTAAGTCGAAAAAGGACCACCCATGCTGAACAAACGCTACTTGCCGTCGATCACCGCACTCCAGTGTTTCGAGGCCGTGACCCGGCATTTGAGCTTCACCCGGGCCGCCGAAGAGCTGAACCTGACCCAGAGCGCCGTCAGCAAACAGGTCGCGCAACTCGAAGAGTTGCTGCAACACCTGCTGTTCCGCCGGGTGCGCCGACGCCTGCAAATGACCCCGGCCGGTGATTTGTACCTGGTGGAGGTACGAAAAATCCTCACGCAGGTGGAAATGTCGACCCACTACCTGCGCTCCTACGGCGGCGATACCGAAGTCCTGCGCGTCTCGACACCACCGACCTTCGGCGCCCGCTGGCTGGTGCCGCGCCTGAAGGGCTGGCGCCTGCGTCATCCATCGATTCACCTGGATCTGTGCAGCGAACAGGAGGCCGACGACTTGCTGCAAGGTCGCAGCGACCTGGCGTTCTACTTCGGCCAAGGCTCACGTCCCGGCACTGAAAGCCTGAAACTGTTCGGCGAGGAACTGGTGCCGGTCTGCGCACCGGGCAGCCTGCCGGACACGCCGTTCACCGACCCGACGCAACTCACCGACCTGGTCCTGCTGCAAAACGCCTCGCGGCCCCAGGCCTGGCACGACTGGTTCGACAGCCAGGGCTACCACACCGAACACAGCTACCACGGCCCGCGCTTCGAAACCTTTTATATGTGCATTCGTGCCGCCCAGGTCGGCTGCGGCGTGGCGTTGTTGCCACGGTTCCTGGTGGAAGAGGAATTGGCCGACGGCAAACTGGTCATACCCTGGAAGCATGCGATGCCCAGCAGCGACGCGTATTACCTGGCCTACCCCGAACACTCGGCGGAAGTGCCCAAGGTGCGCGACTTTGTGAAGTGGATGCTGGAGCAGATCGACAATCCCACCGAATAACCCCGTAGGAGCTTTCGAGTGAAACGAGGCTGCGATCTTTTGATCTTAAAAAAAGCAAAATCAAAAGATCGCAGCCTCGTTTCACGAGACAGCTCCTACGGAAGCATTGCGCGCTGATGCAGAAATTGCTGGCAATAACGGCCGCTGATATGCGCCACTAGCCCCATTCATTGAAACAGCTGAAACGTCGCGACCACGGGTCGCGGCCAGCATGGAGAATCCCGTTATGAGCGAGAGCGTATTTGGCGATCGCATCGTGCAGAACCTGCTCGACACCGACTTCTACAAACTGACGATGATGCAGGCGGTGCTGCACAACTACCCTAACGTGGAAGTCGAATGGGAGTTTCGTTGCCGTAACAGCGAGGATCTGCGCCCGTACCTGGCGGAGATCCGCTATCAGTTCGAGCGCCTCGCCGATTTGAGCCTGAGCGCCGATCAGTTGAGTTTCCTGGAGCGCATCAGCTTCATGAAGCCGGATTTCCTGCGCTTTCTCGGGCTGTTCCGCTTCAACCTGCGCTACGTCCACACCGGCATTGAGAACGGCGAGTTGTTCATCCGCCTGCGCGGGCCGTGGCTGCATGTGATTCTGTTTGAAGTGCCGATGCTGGCGATCGTCAGCGAAGTGCGTAACCGCTATCGCTACCGGGAAGTCGTCCTGGAACAGGCGCGCGAGCAGCTCTATCGCAAGTTCGACTGGCTGACCGCCAATGCCAGCAGCGATGAATTATCCGAATTGCAGGTCGCCGATTTCGGTACCCGCCGCCGGTTTTCGTACCGCGTGCAGGAAGAAGTGGTGAACGTGCTCAAGCACGATTTCCCCGGACGTTTCGTCGGCACCAGTAACGTGCACCTGTCCCGGGAGCTGGACATGAAACCCTTGGGCACCATGGCTCACGAGTGGATCATGGCCCATCAGCAACTCGGCCCACGGCTGATCGACAGCCAGATCGCCGCGCTCGATTGCTGGGTTCGCGAGTATCGCGGGCTGCTCGGAATCGCCCTGACCGACTGCATCACCACCGATGCCTTCCTCAGCGATTTCGACCTGTATTTCGCCAAACTCTTCGACGGCTTGCGCCACGACTCCGGTGATCCGGTGCTGTGGGCGGAAAAAGCTATCGCCCATTACCACAAGCTCGGCATCGACCCGATGAGCAAGACCCTGGTGTTCTCCGACAGCCTGACGCTGCCCAAGTCGCTGGAAATATTCCGCGCGCTGCGGGGGCGGATCAATGTCAGCTTCGGCATCGGCACCAACCTGACGTGCGATATTCCGGGTGTCGAACCGATGAGCATCGTGCTTAAAATGGCCGCCTGCAACGGCCAACCGGTAGCGAAGATCTCCGACGAGCCTGGCAAGACGCACTGCAAAGACCCGAATTTCGTCGCCTATTTGCGACATGTTTTCAAAGTACCTGCCCTTTCCAGTATTTCTAGCAAGGAGTGAATTCATGCAAGCCGTACAGCGTGAGATTGCTGATCAGCTCAAGGTTCAGCCGCCATTCGCCGATCAAGCGGCCCTCGAGGCTGAAGTCGCCCGGCGGATTACCTTTATCCAGGATTGCCTGGTCAATTCCGGGCTCAAGACCCTGGTGCTGGGCATCAGCGGCGGTGTCGATTCCCTGACCGCCGGCCTCCTGGCCCAGCGCGCCATGAGCGAACTGCGTACCCGCAGCGGTGATGACAGCTACAAGTTCATCGCCGTGCGCCTGCCGTACGAAACGCAATTCGACGAACACGACGCCCAGGCGTCCGTGGATTTCATCGCCCCGGACGAGCGCCACACGGTGAACATCGGCCCGGCGGTCAAATCCCTGGCCAGTGAGGTCGCGGCGTTCGAAGGCAAGCACGCGGTGTCGGTGGATTTCGTACTCGGTAACACCAAGGCGCGGATGCGCATGGTCGCCCAGTACACCATCGCCGGCGCGGCCCATGGCCTGGTGATCGGCACCGACCACGCGGCGGAAGCAGTGATGGGGTTCTTCACCAAGTTTGGTGACGGCGCCTGCGACCTGGCACCGCTCAGTGGCCTGGTGAAAAACCAGGTCCGGGCGATTGCCCGCAGCTTCGGTGCGCCGGAATCGCTGGTGGAAAAAGTCCCGACCGCCGACCTGGAAGACCTGTCGCCGGGCAAACCGGACGAGGCATCCCACGGCGTCACCTACGCCGAGATCGATGCGTTCCTGCACGGCGAGCCAGTGCGTGAGGAAGCGTTCAAGATCATTTGTGATACGTACAAGAAGACGCATCACAAGCGGGTGATGCCGTTCGCACCGTAAGCCGAAACGGCAAACTGCCTTCAGCATTCTATGAATGCCGAAGGCAGGTGCTGTGTTCAATACACGTGGAAATGGTAATCGTGCGGAACTAGCCCGCCGCCATAGCTCCCCGATACCCGGAACACATGAATAGCGTCCGACAGATCCGAGACTGGCCATGCCCAAACGCCGTCGTCGTTGACCCTCGGGTTGCCGACTACAACCGTTCTGTTTTGAAGAGTCAGTACCTCTCCCGCAGCGCCTGTTCCGGTCAATACGACCGAACGATCCCTCGTCGAGCCGTTGATGGGTATAGGGTTGCCCTTCGAGTCTTTCGCCAGCCTGATGATTGGCAGACGTGGGTCCACGCAGCGAAATCTGCCGTCGTGGGCGCCAGCGGAATCAGACACCGTGACGATATAGAACTGCTCAGACAGGCCTGCCAGACGAGTGCTCCAGAGGCCCTCGGCGTCTGCAATCACGGAGACTTCATGACTGGCGTTGGTGAAAACGGTGACGGGCTGATGCGGTGGGGCTTTGCCTACGATGTCTACCGTCGTCGAAGCGGTATAACCTGCGTAGGGTATGTCATAACCGTCAGCGTCTCTGATCGCTGTAATCCACGCCGCACCGTGCACGACTCCCACCGTGACGTTCCAGATGTTAGACCAGCGATTGTTGGCGCTTGCCTGGATCGCATGGTATGCATTCATGCCCAAGCCATGAACTTGGGCCCTCCACGTACCGTCGGAAGCATAGGCCGCGGCTTGAAGTAACCCATCGACATACACGCTCACAGAGGCCCCAACATCGGCTGTGCCACTGGGCTCAAGCGTGGTGGCGTCGGTTGATCCCCCGTCTGGAACCAGATTTCCGTCCCAGTCCAACACCTCCGTAATGAGGGGTTTTTCGATCTCTTTGGCGTCTACCGTGACCGTCCAGTAACGCGAGTCCTCGCCATCGCTCCTCACCCAAATCCTGTGGATTCGTCCTCTGTCCAGATTTTCCAGGACATATTTCCAATGGCCCTCTTTTGCCGTAACCGTCGCCACAACGTTCCCGCCGAGAATAACCTCGACGTCAGCCCCCACACCTGCGGTTCCTTCCAGGTGCAGCGTGGTGAAATTGGTAATGCCGTAGTCTCTAACCGCATTACCTTCGGGATCTGTTACCGATTGTATGGCTGGTACAACGTGTTTTTTACTCATGATCAGGCGCTCTCTTTATGGCATCGCCGCAATATGCGGCGAACTTAAGAGGGATTGAACGCCACGATTTCAGCCGTTGCCTACTGTCATAAATAACAGGCCCCACAACCTTTCAGACCAATGGCATCTGACGGACAGGCAAAAAAAAGACGCCTCTCGGGCGTCTTTTTCACAATCCAGCAAATGCTATTTCAGGGTAACCGTACCTTTCATCATCGAGATGTGGCCCGGGAACGAGCAGAAGAAACCGTAGCTTTCGCCAGCCGCCAGTTTCGACACGTCGAAGGTCACGGAGTCCGTCTCGCCAGCACCAATGACTTTGGTGTGAGCGATGATGCGTGCGTCACCTTCCGGCAGGTAGTTCTTGTCGATGCCGGCAGCCATGCCAGCGGTCGCGATCGGCTGCATGTCATCGGTTTTGCTCAGCACCCAGTTATGGCCCATGACGTTTTTCGGCAGGCTGCCGGAGTGGGTCAGCTCAACGGTGAAGGTCTTGCAGCTCTTGTCGATTTCAATGGCCTTGCTGTTGAAGGACATCTGGTCAGTGGAGTCGATGGTGGTCTTGCACTCTGCGGCCATCAATTGACTGCTGGCCAGCGTCAGCAGGGATACCGCAACTAGTTTGGCAAACATGGTGAATCTCCAAGGCAGGGTTTACGAAAACGCGAATGGACAGAAGACTGCCTGAAAACTTCGCAAGTTCCTATGACCTGAATCAAAAATTGTATACAACTTTCGGGCTATGACACTCATCGAAACAATCTAACAGCCAGACGTCTGGGCCGGCCCTATCCTCAAGGCCTAATCACTTAGACGGAGCGTCTGTCATGTCCATCAACAGCCTGTTGTGCAGTTTGCTCGCCGCCTACGCTTGTGGCGCCAGCGGCACCTATGAAACACCTCAACGCGAGGTTTAACCCTTGGAGCGCCGCTTTCCTGCCTTTACTCTGTGGCCATCCTGACCCTGGAGTAAGGCATGTCTATAGCGTCCGTTTGTGTATTTTGCGGTGCCAGCACTGGCACCCACCCGGCTTATCGTGAAGCGGCTGTCGCCCTGGGGCGAGCCTTGGCCGAGCGCAAGCTGACCCTGGTCTATGGCGGCGGCGCCGTCGGGCTGATGGGGATCGTGGCGGATGCCGCCCTCGCGGCCGGCGGCGAAGTGATCGGGATCATCCCGCAAAGCCTCAAAGACAAGGAAATCGGCCATAGCGGCCTGACGCGCCTGGAAGTGGTCGACGGCATGCACGCGCGCAAGGCCCGGATGGCGGAACTCAGCGACGCGTTTATCGCTTTGCCCGGCGGCCTGGGCACGCTGGAGGAACTGTTCGAAGTCTGGACCTGGGGCCAGCTCGGCTACCACGCCAAGCCGCTGGGTTTGCTCGAAGTGAACGGTTTCTACGGCCAATTGACCGCTTTTCTTGATCATATCGTCGGCGAAGGCTTCGTTCGCGCACCACACCGTGACATGCTGCAAGTGAGCGAATCGCCGCAAATCCTGCTCGATGCCCTGGACGCCTGGCAACCTTCGGTCCAGCCAAAATGGGCCGAGCAAAAACCCAGCTAACGGCTAGGCACCGATACAGGGCAGAATATGCGCCGCTCAACCTCACCTTCGACCCCAGAGGATCGCCCATGGCTAAACCTAATTATTCCTTCGCCAAACGTCAGAGAGACTTGGCCAAGGAGCAGAAGAAAGAGGAAAAGCTTCAGCGCAAGAAAGCTACAGCTGAAGAAGAAGCAGCAGCACTGAACCCGGATGCAGAAGGCGAAGTGGCGGCAGAAGACGATGTTGAAGCACCGAAAGATCAGGCGCCACTTCGCCTTCT
>Ga0302175_10000649_pt1 | contig 10670 bp, 8 predicted proteins | sample I_Fen_N3_3_FD_198791 | JGI IMG/M metagenome (GOLD analysis project Ga0302175, IMG submission 198791) | Peat permafrost microbial communities from Stordalen Mire near Abisko, Sweden - I_Fen_N3_3 | ecosystem: Environmental > Terrestrial > Soil > Wetlands > Permafrost | place: Sweden: Abisko...
CGGGATGGCAGGGCGGACCGTACGGCATCGGCAAGCGCATGAGCCTGCCCTACACCAGAGCGATGGTGAACGCGCTGGTTGAAGGGGCGCTCGACAAGGTCGAGTTCGAGATCGAGCCCGCGTTCGGCTTGAGCATTCCCACGTTTGTGCCGGGAGTTCCGGCCGACCTACTGAAGCCCCGCAATTCGTGGAAGGACACGGCGGCCTACGATAAGATGGCGGCCGATCTGTCGGCACGGTTCGCAAAGAACTTCGAGCAGTTCGACGCTTCACGCGAGATCCAGGAAGCTGGACCGCGGGCCGTCGTCGCGAAATAGGGCGGCCTTGTACCACAATGTAGGATGTCTCTCGGAATGGCACGGCGTTGACCGTGCCATTCTTACCTGGTTCACACCATGACCACCGATCGACCCGCGGGCGTAAGCGCCATCGTCGCACTCTGCGCCATCGTCGCCGCGATATCGTTGGCGTTCGGGACACTCATTTTCGTTGGCCAGGTTCCACTCTCGCAGGGTAAATTTCTCCTCGGTGGCGAACTGGAACAACTTGGCCCGCTGCCCTTTTTCCTCTACGCTGCCATCTTGCTCATCCTGGCGCTCGGATTGTGGAAGCGTTGGCCATGGGCCCGCCGTGCGACCATCCTGCTTGCGGTAGCCGGAATTGCACTCGCTGTCCCCGCGATCTCCAGTGCCGTTGCCGATTCACGCGTCCTCGCCATGGTCCGCGAAGGCGCGCAAATCATGGTGCGGGTACTGGTCGTGTTCTATCTTTCCCAGGAGCCGGTAAAGGACTGGTTCGCATCGCGGCCGTAACGGCCTTGTATATTGCCGCGACTGGCTCCTATAGTCTTAGCGATGCAGTTCCAAGGAGGGTCTGATGCTTAAGGGATTTCGCGAATTCGTTTTGCGCGGCAATGTGGTCGATATGGCGGTCGGCGTGGTGATTGGCGGCGCGTTTGGCGCCATCGTTACGGCATTCGTTAAGGACCTGCTGACTCCACTGATCGCGGCCCTGGTGGGCAAGCCCGACTTCTCTGCCTACGTTTTCGAGATCAACGGTTCAAAGTTTCTTTACGGCGACTTCGTCAACGCCGTGATCGCATTCCTGCTGGTCGCTGCCGCCGTGTACTACTTTGTGGTACTTCCGGTAAACGCACTGATGGCGCGAATGAACAGGGGTGAGGCTGCTGCGGTGCCTGAGAAGAAGCCGTGCCCGGAGTGCCTTAGCGAGATTCCAATTGCTGCTCGTAAGTGTGCGTTTTGTGCTTCACAGGTGGCGTGAGAGTGCCATTCTGTAGCCGGTAGACTCAATTCATCAAGCCCGATTTTTTGCCACCCGAAGTGGCGGACTTCGCCGCCTGTGATGGGTCTTTTCGTTCACCTAGTTACTCGTAAAATACCAAACCGCAAACCATTGAAAATAAGGTGTTTAACTATCTCTTGGGACCTCACGAACAATACCTTTCCGTGGTAAAATAAACAAGGATCGCTGGACCTCTCAAATCGTTGAATTTACTGCCAGTTGAAGTGCTTTAGCGAAGGCCGTTACCCTTCGCTGCGATCCGTGTGCGACGAAGCGGGAACCGCCGCCCCGTGCGCGTTCCTGATGGAATGGAGCAGGATGTCCCCGACAGATACCCAAGCCGAGAAAGCTTCCAGCGAAAAAGACAGCGCCGAAAACGAAAAGTTAGCTCCAATGTCGAACGGCAAGAACGGCAACGGAGAGTCTGGCGACTATAACGCGGACTCGATCAAAGTGCTCGGTGGCATGGAAGCCGTGCGCAAACGTCCCGCGATGTACATCGGCTCGACCGGCGACATGGGGCTGCATCACCTCGTCTACGAAGTCGTGGACAACTCCGTCGACGAAGCGCTGGCCGGTTTCGCCGATCGCATCGATGTCACCATCCACATCGACAACTCCATCACCGTAGTCGACAACGGCCGCGGCATTCCCACCGGCGATATGGACATGGACGGCGAGCAGGTATCGGCAGCTCAGGTCGTGATGACCGTCCTTCACGCTGGCGGTAAATTCGACAGCTCCACCTACAAAGTTTCCGGCGGACTGCACGGCGTCGGTGTCTCGTGCGTCAACGCGCTGAGCAGCTTGCTTGAGTTGGAAATCTGGCGCGAAGGCACGGTGTTTGAGCAGAGCTATTCGGAGGGCGTACCGACCAGCAAGCTGAAGAAAACGGGTAGCACCAAGCGGCGCGGAACTAAAGTTCACTTCGTTCCCGACGCGACAATCTTTACCGTTACCGAATACAACTACGACACGCTGGCGCAGCGCCTGCGCGAGTTGGCCTTCCTCAACAAGGGCCTGCTCATCACGCTTTCCGACGAGCGCACTACCGATGCCAAGACCGGCGAGGCTAAGCATACAGAGTTCAAGTTCAACGGCGGCATCGCAGAGTTCATCAAGCACCTGAACCGCGGAAAGTCCGTGTTGCACGACAAGCCGATTTACATGGAAGCTGAACGCGATGGCGTCGCGATGGAAATCGCGCTTCAATACAACGACGCTTACTCGGAAACCGTTTTCAGCTTTGCGAACAATATCAACACCGTTGATGGCGGCACGCACCTCTCCGGCTTCCGCACCTCACTCACCCGCACGGTGAATTATGCTGGGCAGCAACTCGGCCTCTTCAAGGATGTGAAAGAAAACCTCACGGGCGACGACGTTCGTGAAGGGCTGGTCGCCGTGGTAAGCGTAAAGCTGTCGCAGCCGCAGTTCGAAGGTCAGACCAAGGGCAAACTCAACTCCGATATCGCCGGCACGGTGCAGGCTTTCGTGAACGAACGCCTGGGCGCGTTTTTTGATCAGAACCCTCCGGTGGCGAAGAAGATCATCAACAAGGCCATCGACGCTGCTCGTGCTCGCGAAGCTGCCCGCAAAGCTCGCGATCTCACCCGCCGCAAAGGCGCGCTGGATGGTGGCGGATTGCCCGGCAAGCTCGCTGACTGCTCTGAGCGCCAGCCCGACCGCTGCGAAGTGTACCTGGTCGAGGGAGAGAGCGCCGGTGGCACCGCCAAGCAGGGACGCGATCGCCGTTTCCAGGCCATCCTGCCGCTGAAGGGAAAGATTCTTAACGTTGAGAAGGCGCGGTACGACAAGATGCTGGGCCACGAAGAAATCCGCGCCATGATCACAGCGCTCGGCACCGGCATTGGCAAAGACGATTTCGACATTTCAAAACTACGCTACGGCAAGGTTATCCTGATGACCGACGCCGACGTGGACGGATCGCACATCCGCACGCTGCTGCTGACGTTCTTCTTCCGCCATATGCAGGAACTCATCAAGCGTGGGAACGTTTTCATCGCGCAGCCGCCGCTCTATCGAATCAAGAAGGGCAAGTTCGAGCAGTACATCAAGAACGACACTGAGTTCGTTCGCGTCATGGTGAAGCGAGCCGCTGACGGTATTGTTGTGCGATACGGCGAAGGCGCGGCAACGCTTGAGGGCGCTCCGCTCACCAAGTTCATGACTACGCTCAACGAGTACATCGGTTTCGTGGACAAAGTAAACAAGCGCCTGCGGGACGAGGTCATCACGGAAATGCTGCCGAAGTTCGATCTTGCCAAGCGGGCTGACTTTGAAGGCGAAAGTAGTCGCCCCGCGAAGAAGATCCTCGATCTTGAGAAGGCACTGAGATCCGTCATGAAAGACCAGGGCCTCAAATCGGTCGAGAGACGTTTCGAAGAAGAGCACAACCTTTGGGAGTGCGTATACGTCAACTCGCAGGGTGCGCCTCACGTCATCAACTGGGAGTTTGCGTCGGCGCCGGAGTATCGCCAGATGATGGCGAAATTCAAGCAGATTGAGCAGTATCTCCAACCACCGTATTTCATCGAGACCATCAAGAAGGAATCGGCCGCGGCAACCAAAGACAAGGAGGAGTTGAGCGACGCGGAACGCGCAGATCAAGAGAAAGCCGAGCAAAAGAGTCCCAAGACCTCCAAGCGCAAGGTAGAGGCGGAGACCGTGGAGAAGCAGACCGTTCGCGATCTCTTCGACTACGTGCTCAACGAGGGCCGCAAGGAATACACCGTGCAGCGCTACAAAGGCCTGGGCGAGATGAGTTCGCAGCAGCTCTGGGAAACCACGATGGATCCCGAGCGCCGCACCTTGCTCGAAGTGAAGCTCGAAGACCTGACCGAAACCGAAAACATCTTCACCACGCTGATGGGCGAGGACGTAGAAGCGCGCCGCAAGTTCATTGAAGACAATGCGCTCGACGTGAAGAACCTCGATATCTAGTCAGGTGCAAAAATTGAGCTTCCCATGTTCGCATGCCGTTTCCGGCGCGAACATGGGAAGCAATCAACTACAATCGGGTTTTCGCTTCCGGCGGAAGCGGCGCTTTACCAGAACAAGGGCATGCCTTCTTCCCGGATACTCCCCAAACTCGGCTTCCCCCAAATTGCAGCGCTGATGCTGTTATCACTCTTGGCGGCTCAGTGCTTGTGGTTCATGTCGCACGTTCCCATCACCCAGATGGAGAGCAGCTATATCGAAGACGGCCTGCTTCACGTTGACCACCTTCTCAATGCGGGCACCGAATTTCGTTCCCCGCTCATTCCCGTGCTCGCCGGGCTTCCCGCCCGCCTCATCGACTCGCACGGGAACTTCTCTCACCTAAGCCAGTACAGTTTTCTGATCCGTCTTCCATTCTTGCTGGCCGGATTGTTACTGGGCGCTTCGCTCTGGTATGTCGCGCGACGGCTTTATGGCAACTTCGGCGGATACATCGCGCTCGGTCTTTATTGCTTTTCGCCCATGGTCATTACTCGCTCCAGCCAGGTGCAGCCCGACATTGTGGGCGCCTGGGGCGCATTCGGGCTCGTCTTTACCGCCATTGCCACCGCACACACGCTCTACGCTCCGCGCGATGTGGTCTTCTGGAACTGGAAGCGCATTTTGCTAATGGGCATCTCCTTCGCCCTGTGCGTGGGTTCGCAGTGGTCGCTCTGGATCGTGTTGCTCCCCGCTCTGGCATTCATGTTGTGGGTCGGGCACGCTAGACGGGCCGCAGCCCTCGTGATCTTCGGCGGCGCCTGCCTCGTCGGGTTGCTTCTGCTTTTCGCGTTCGCCAGTTTCCGTCCGGCTGAATTTGCGGAGGCCCTGCGCAACGCCAACTGGATCGAGTTTTCTCCGGCGCAAGTCTCGCTCAAGTCAGTGCTCACGCTCCTAGGATTGTTCTTCCTGCAGAACGGGCTGGGTACAGCAATCCTGTTGTTTTTTTCGCTGGTTACCTTTGCGGCTTGGAAGCGTGCCCGCTATTTCGGCAATGCCGCGCCTCTGATTGCTGCACTACTGCTGATCTTCGCCGGCCTCGCCATGCAGCACTTCGCAGGCCTGGTGTTTCTCTTCGTAGCCCTGCCATTTCTCATGCTGTTCATGGCCGGAATCTCCGCTGACCTGCTCGAAACCAAGTACGCAGTCTTTGCCAATGCGGTCATTGTTGGCGTGCTTATTGCCAACGCCGTGGTAGATATTGGCGGACTCATGCAACTCGCCCGTCCCGCCGTCCGCTAGAGAACTTTTCCGCATACAATGGGTTGGCAAGGATACCTGAATGCTGGGGCTGTTTTCATACCGCAAGGTCAGCTTCCGCAGTGCGCCTGCGTTGTTCGCATTGGTGAGTGTGTTCGTGCCATTCCCGAGCCTCGCACAGGTTCACGGCGTTCCACCTTCCGTAACTTCCATCCAATTTCACGTGCCGCCGTTTCTTCCCAATGCGATGCCCAGCGTGACATCGCTTGGTCCCTACGGATCCGGTTATCGTGCCGGACCAATTCCAGCCCCCTATGGCACATATCCAACGCCGCGCGGTTACGGCCGGGGGATGAGGGGTTTCAATCGATACAACTCCGGCACATGGGCTGCGCCGTACTACTTTTCTGCGTACGACGCGGGATACGGGTACGATGCTGCGACCGGGCCCTATCTCCAGTCCGCGCCCTCTGAGCAGACGCTGCACATCGTCGTCGATCTGCCGCCGGCAAGACACGCTGCCCTGTCCGAAGATGACGAGCAAGCCGTTGCGTCAGCTCTCACTCAACCGCCAAAGCAAGTTGCCGACGTTCGTCCTTTCGAAGCGACGACGCTCGTCTTTCGCGACGGACACCAGCAGCAGGTCACCAACTACGCCATCATGGGACAGACGCTCTACATCTTCGACACACGTCCCCAGAAGATCGGCTTGGGCGATCTCGACATTCCCGCGACCATCAAGCTCAACGACGATAGCGGCATCGAATTTCACCTTCCCCAATCCTAAGCCAAGTTAGCCTCTCAATCGCCCCTGCGGCTGCTTAACTCCATCGACATACGACGCCTCGTTTGCAGGCTCTTTCCCGCCCTACACGAACACCCGCAAGACACTGAAAAGTAACTACTTAGACGCAAATTGTCGACCTCGCGCCGTGATATACTAAGGATTAGTTTCCGACCGGATCTTCTCCTGATATTTCAACGATTTCGCCGCACGGGGAGCATGTCCCCTGCGAGCATCCGGCCGGCAGAATTTCGAATCGCTGCGGCTAACGCGGCACCTGCAATTTCAAGAAGGAAAAGCTGAAAGCTAATAGCTGACGGCTGATATCTAATTCATGCCTGACGATCCGAACCAGCAGTTACCTCTCGACCCATCACGCGGCGGCAACATACAGCCGGTCAACATTGAAGAAGAGATGCGGCGTTCGTATCTCGACTATTCCATGTCGGTCATCATTGGGCGCGCCTTGCCCGACGTTCGCGACGGCCTCAAGCCCGTGCATCGCCGCATTCTCTACGCCATGCACGACATGGGTGTGTTGCATAACCGCAAGCACATGAAGTGCGCTGGCGTGGTCGGCGAGTGTTTGAAGAAGTACCACCCTCACGGCGACGGTGCTGTCTACGACGCCATGGTCCGCCTGGCACAGCCCTGGAGCCTCCGCTATCCGCTAATCGACGGCCAGGGGAACTTTGGCTCTGTCGACGGTGATCCCCCGGCGGCCTACCGTTACACCGAAGCCCGCATGGCCAAGATCGCCGAAGAGTTGCTGGCCGACATTGACAAAGACACCGTCGATTTCGTCGCCAACTTCGACGACACAACCGTCGAGCCAGTTGTCCTTCCTACCAAGGTTCCTAACCTGCTGGTAAACGGCTCCAATGGCATCGCCGTGGGCATGGCGACCAACATTCCACCACACAACCTCACCGAGATCGTGGACGCATGTATCACACTGGTGAACAACCCCCACGCCACCCTCGACGACGTTTTGAAATTCGTGCAGGGTCCCGACTTCCCGACCGGTGGCTTCATCTCCGGACGCAGCGGCATCGCCGAGGCCTACCGCACCGGACGCGGCCGCTTCATGATGCGTGCCAAGGCCGCCATCGAGCACGTCACGAAAGACAAAGAAGCGATCATCGTCACCGAGATCCCCTACCAGGTGAACAAGTCGCGGCTCATCGAGCGCATTGCCGACCTGGTGAACGACAAGGTCATCGACGAGATCAGCGACATCCGCGACGAGAGCGACCGCGACGGCATGCGCATCGTCATCGAGCTCAAGCGCGGTTGCGAACCGCAGATCGTGCTCAACCAGCTCTTCAAGCACACTTCGATGCAAGAGAGCTTCAGCATGATCTTTCTGGCTGTGGTCAACAACCAGCCCAAAGAGATGGGCCTGGTTCAGGCTATCAGCCACTTCCTCGATCATCGTATCGATGTGGTACGTCGCCGCACTGCCTACCTGTTGCAGAAGGCACGCGACCGCGAGCATGTCCTCGAAGGCTACCAGGCCGCACTCGATCGCGTCGACGACGTCATCCGCATCATTCGCGGCAGCGAAAACCGGGCCGACGCCCGCGCCAACCTCGTGGAATACTTCTCCGGCAAGACCGTGAGCGTCACCGAAGGCAAAGTCGGAGCAGGCCCGGGCAAGCCCATTTCGCTGAAGGGCTTCACGCCTGCAACCCTGACTCGTCCCTTCGATACTGTTCAGGCCGATGCGATTCTCGAATTGCAATTGCATCGCCTCACTCGCCTCTCGATCGACGAGATTCTCAAAGAGCTTGCGGAAGTTCGCAAGAATATCGACGAGTACGAATCCATCCTCGGTTCCGAAAAGAAGCTGCGCAACGTCATCGTCAAGGAACTGGAAGAGATCAAGAAGAACTACGGCGACGCACGGCGCACCATCATTCAAGACGATGCCGCCGAGATTAGCCTCGAAGACCTCATCGCCGACGAACAGGTGGCGGTCACCGTCAGCCACTCCGGCTACCTGAAGCGCACGCCGATTTCGACCTATCGCCAGCAGCGCCGTGGAGGCACTGGCCGCAAGGGGATGAGCACGCGCGAAGAAGATTTCGTCGAGAAGATGTTCATCGCTTCCACTCACGACTACATGCTAGTGTTCACTAACACCGGCCGCGTGTACTGGCTCAAGGTGTACGAGATCCCTGAGATCAGCGCTGCCGGCAAGGGGAAGGCGATCGCCAGCCTCGTGTCGCTGCAGCCTGGCGAAAACGTGCGCGCGTTGCTTACCGTCCGCGACCTGGAGGAAGAGGGCAAGTTCGTCTTCTTCGCCACCCGCGCCGGCACCGTAAAGAAGACACCGCTCAAGGACTTCAGCAACGTCATGTCGCGCGGCATCATCGCCATCGGCATCGACAAGGAAGACGAACTGGTGGCCGCCCGCTGCACTGATGGCAACCAGATTGTGTTCCTGGCCACCCACGACGGACTCGCTATTCGCTTCGACGAAGCCGGCGTCCGCCCGATGGGACGCCCCGCTCATGGTGTTCGCGGCATGGACCTCAAGCGCGGCGACTATGTCGTCGGCATGGCTGTCACCCCGAAGGAGCGCAAGAAGGGGAAGGAAGTCGACGAGGAAGAGTCGAGCCTCATCCTCTCGGTCACCGAGCAGGGCTACGGCAAGCGCACCGACGTGGACGAATACCGACTGCAAACGCGCGGTGGGAAGGGCGTCATCAACGTCAAGACTACCGCCCGCAACGGCAAGGTGGTATCCATCATCCCGGTGAACGACAAGTCGGAGCTGATGGTCATCAGCCAGTTCGGCAAGATCATCCGCATCGACACCAAGAACATCCGCGAAGCTGGACGCTCAACACAGGGCGTTCGCCTGCTGCACCTGGAAGAAGGCGATCACGTCGCCGCTGCCTCGCTTATCCCGGCAGAGGAAGCCAACGAGAACGGCAACGGGGAGAGCGGATTGCTGGTGCAGTAGTCAGTCTCCGAAACACTCACGAGGGCGCGAGCAATCGCGCCCTTCGTGTTTTAGGATATCCGGCATGGACAAAGTGAACCTCGCCCAAAAGTTCTCGCTCTTCTCCGATTACTACAGCCCCAAGATCGTCGGCGAGCTAAACGATTTTCACGTGAAGCTTGTGAAGTTGCAGGGCGAGTTTGTCTGGCACCATCACGATGTGGAAGACGAACTGTTCTTCGTCGTGAAGGGCTCGTTGAAGATGGGCTTGCGCGAAGAAGGAGCCGAGCGCGAGATCGTCATCCAGCCGGGCGAGTTCATCATCATTCCGCATGGCGTTGAGCACTGCCCTTCTGCTGATGAGGAGACGCACATCATGTTGCTCGAACCCAAATCAACAGTGAACACGGGCAACGCCGAGGGCGAGCGCACGGTGCGGGAACCACAGCGGATTTAGCTTCGCGCGACCTTCTTCACTTTCGGTCCGCTTTTGGGCAGAGCGTCCAGCAGCTCGCGTACGGTCTTCTTCAGCAAGGGTACCTTTACGTCTGGCGCGATTTCGGCGAGGGGCTCCAGCACGAAGCGGCGCTGGGCCATTGCGGGATGCGGGATGGTGAGCGTTGGCGTGTCGAGGTGGGCCGGGCCGAACATCAAGATGTCGATGTCGATAATGCGCGGCCCCTTGGGATGGATACGCTGGCGCCCCATGGAGCGCTCGATCTCGAGTATGCCCGCCAGGAATTCGCGCGGGATCAGGTCGGTTCGAATGGCAACCGCGCAGTTCAGGAACCACGGCTGCTGAGTGTATTCGACGGGTTCGGTCTCGTAGAGGGAGGAGACTTCCTCGACATAGCCGAGATTCAGCAGACGGCCAACGGCATTGCGCAGGTTTGCCTGGCGGTCCCCGATGTTGGTTCCTAGCGAAAGATAGACGATCTTCTTCACGTTGGTATGGTAGCGCGGCAAGGGGTGCTGTAGCTGCCTATAGCACTCCGAGATAAAAACTAAATCGCGCCTGTTTAGAATCAATGGTTTGGCGTTAATTTGTTCGCAAGCAATTGATTCTTATCGTAGTTACACGTATCCATTTGACCTGTATAGACTTAGGTGGCATTTTGGTCCCAAATAACGGTCAAAAGTGTCATACAATACATACAAGTCATACAGAAATTTATCATACTCTACATACAAGTATGACAGGCACAAAGGTCGCAAATCTTCTCAAAATTTCAAAGAGCCGTGCGAGTCCGCAGCCGGGGCGTGGACTGAGAGAGACACAGATCCCTCTCCTCGCATGGATGATGGACGCATTCAGTACGGAAGGGCAAGGGCACAGGTCACGGCGGGGTGTGACAAGCGGCTCGAACTCATCCGGCCGAGCTATCTGAGAGGAACCGACCCGCGGTGTTCAGAGCACTCTCGATTGCGAACTCC
>Ga0302175_10000650_pt1 | contig 10651 bp, 10 predicted proteins | sample I_Fen_N3_3_FD_198791 | JGI IMG/M metagenome (GOLD analysis project Ga0302175, IMG submission 198791) | Peat permafrost microbial communities from Stordalen Mire near Abisko, Sweden - I_Fen_N3_3 | ecosystem: Environmental > Terrestrial > Soil > Wetlands > Permafrost | place: Sweden: Abisko...
GGCCAAGATGCAGGAAGAACTGGCCAACGCCGAAGTCACCGGTAAGGCCGGTGGCGATATGGTCACCGTGGTGATGACCGGTCGTCACGACGTCAAGCGCGTGACCATCGACCCAAGCCTGGTTGAAGGCCTGAGCGAAGACGACAAAGAGATGCTGGAGGCCGTATTCGCCGCCGCCGTCAACGATGCCGTGCGCAAGATCGAAGCCAACAGCCAGGACAAGATGGGCAGCGTAACCGCAGGCATGCAACTGCCGCCGGGTATGAAACTGCCATTCTGATTCGCCAAGGCGCGTCGGATGGGCTACAAAAAATGCCAGGCATTGCGCCTGGCATTTTTGTTTCTGGCTGGTGGGGTTGTTGTGTCCGTGAGGCCGCCTTCGCGGGCAAGCTTCGCTCCTACGTGTCATATGTCGGCCCGAATCGCGCGGCTGACGTAAAACCTGCAGGAGCAAGGCTTGCCCGCGATGAATCCACCTCGGTCCCACTGAATAAACATCGAACGCCCTACCGCCACGACGGTCTGCTCCCTATACCGCTGAATTCACCGATCAAGGAGACGCTCACATGCCACAAGCATTGACCCTCAACCAACGTATCGTCCTGGTGTCCCGCCCGGTAGGCGCGCCGACTCCAGAGAATTTTCGCCTGGAGCGCGTGGCGCTGCCGGAGCTGGCGGACGGCCAGGTGTTGCTCAAGACCCTTTACCTGTCCCTCGATCCCTACATGCGCGGTCGCATGAGTGACGCGCCGTCCTACGCCGCGCCGGTGGAAATCGACGAGGTGATGACCGGTGGCGCTGTCAGTCGCGTCGAGCGTTCGCTCAATCCCAAGTTTCAGGAAGGGGATGTGGTGGTCGGCTCCACCGGTTGGCAGAGCCACAGCATCAGCGACGGTCGCAACATCATTCCGGTGCCGGCCGGGCTGTCGAGCCCGTCGATGGCGTTGGGCGTGCTGGGCATGCCGGGGATGACCGCGTACATGGGCCTGATGGACATCGGCCAGCCCAAGGCCGGTGAAACCCTGGTGGTTGCCGCTGCGTCGGGTGCCGTGGGTTCGGTGGTCGGCCAGGTGGCGAAGCTCAAGGGCCTGCGAGTGGTTGGCGTGGCCGGTGGCGCCGAGAAGTGCCGCTACGTGGTCGAGGAGTTGGGTTTCGACGCCTGCATCGACCACAAGAGCCCGGATTTTGCCAGTGATCTGGCGCTGGCGTGCCCCAAAGGCGTCGACATCTACTACGAGAACGTCGGCGGTAAGGTCTTCGACGCGATCGTGCCGTTGCTCAACGCCAAGGCGCGGATTCCGCTCTGCGGTCTGATCGCCGGCTACAACGCCCATGAAGCACCGAGCGGACCGGATCGCCTGCCGCAATTGCAGCGCACCTTGTTGACCAAACGGGTGCGTATCCAGGGCTTTATCGTGTTCGACGACTACGGTGATCGTCAGCCGGAATTCGTCAGTGCCATGGCGCCGTGGGTGCGCGAGGGCAAGGTCAAGTTCCGCGAGGATGTCGTCGAGGGCCTGGAGCAGGCGCCCGAGGCGTTCATCGGTCTGCTGGAAGGGCGCAACTTCGGCAAACTGGTGGTGCGGGTCGCCCAGGACTGAGTATTTGACGCTGGCCAGAGGCGCGGGTATAAACCGCGTCTCGTTGTTTTTGTCGGACTTTTCCCCATGAGCTTCAGCCCTCTGATTCGCCAACTGATCGATGCCCTGCGAACGTTGCCGGGCGTGGGTCAGAAAACCGCCCAGCGCATGGCGTTGCAACTGCTCGAGCGCGATCGCAGCGGCGGCTCGCGCCTGGCGCTGGCCCTGAGCCAGGCCATGGAAGGGGTCGGTCACTGCCGCTTGTGCCGCACGCTGACCGAAGACGACCTCTGCCCGCAATGCGCCGACAACCGTCGTGACGACACGTTGTTGTGCGTGGTGGAAGGGCCGATGGATGTCTACGCCGTGGAACAGACCGGTTTTCGTGGTCGCTACTTTGTGCTCAAGGGCCATTTGTCGCCGCTCGACGGTCTCGGACCAGAGGCCATCGGCATTCCGCAATTGCTGGCGCGGATTGAAGAGGCGGGCACCTTTGCCGAAGTCATCCTGGCCACCAATCCGACGGTGGAAGGTGAAGCCACGGCGCATTACATCGCCCAGTTGCTCAGCAATAAAGGCTTGATCGCTTCGCGTATCGCCCATGGCGTGCCGTTGGGTGGCGAGCTGGAACTGGTGGATGGCGGGACCTTGGCGCATTCGTTTGCCGGGCGTAAGCCGATCGCCTTGTAACCGTTGAAAGTAAAAGATCGCAGCCTTCGGCAGCTCCTACGGTGGGAGGGCGTACACCTCGTAGGAGCTGCCGAAGGCTGCGATCTTTTGATCTCTTCTTGAAAACCAAGCAAGCGCTCGGTTAACGTCGCTGAACCCTTCAGTGGAGTTCGCCGATGCCTGCCTTCCAGGAATACTTCGATCCCAGCCACCAATTGGTCCGTGACAGTGTCAGGCGTTTCGTCGAGCGCGAGATCCTGCCGGACATCGACCAATGGGAGGAAGCCGAAAGCTTTCCCCGTGAGCTCTACCTCAAGGCCGGTGCGGCGGGGATTCTCGGTATCGGTTACCCCGAAGCCCTGGGTGGCAGCCATGAAGGTGATCTGTTCGCCAAGGTTGCGGCCAGCGAAGAGCTGATGCGTTGCGGCTCCGGCGGCTTGGTGGCGGGGCTCGGTTCCCTGGACATCGGCCTGCCGCCGATCCTCAAGTGGGCCCGGCCCGAGGTCCGGGATCGTGTGGTGTCGCAGGTGTTGTCCGGCGAGAAGATCAGCGCTTTGGCCATCACCGAGCCCAGCGGCGGTTCCGATGTGGCCAACCTGCAAACCCGCGCCGTGCGCGACGGTGACGTCTACCGGGTCAACGGCAGCAAAACCTTTATCACCAGTGGTATTCGTGCGGATTTTTACACCGTCGCGGTGCGCACTGGCGCGCCGGGTTTTGGCGGCATCAGTCTGTTGTTGATCGAGAAGGGCACACCCGGTTTCACCGTTGGCCGACAGTTAAAGAAAATGGGGTGGTGGGCGTCGGACACCGCCGAGTTGTTCTTCGACGATTGCCGGGTGCCGGTGGGCCATCTGATCGGCGCCGAAAACATGGGCTTCGCCTGCATCATGGGCAACTTCCAGAGCGAACGCCTGGCCCTGGCGCTGATGGCCAACATGACCGCGCAGCTGGCGCTGGAAGAAGCCTTGAAATGGGCGCGTCAGCGTGAGGCCTTTGGCAAGCCGATCGGCAAGTTCCAGGTGCTCAAGCATCGCCTCGCGGAAATGGCCACGGCCCTGGAAGTGTCGCGGGAGTTCACCTATCGTCAGGCGGCGAAAATGGCGGCGGGGCAGAGTGTGATCAAGGAGATATCCATGGCCAAGAATTTCGCCACCGACACGGCGGATCGCATTACCACGGATGCGGTGCAGATTCTGGGGGGAATGGGTTACATGCGAGAGAGCCTGGTGGAGCGGCTGTATCGGGATAACCGGATTCTGTCGATTGGCGGCGGAACGCGGGAAGTGATGAACGAGATCATCAGCAAGCAGATGGGGCTTTAAGAGCAAAAAGATCGCAGCCTTCGGCAGCTCCTACATTGGGATGGCGTACACCCGTAGGAGCTGCCGAAGGCTGCGATCTTTTGATCTTTACTGTTCGCTCAACGCAAACTGCGTCAGGCAAAACGTCGGAATCCCCATGTCTTCCAGCCGCTGCGACCCGCCCAACTCCGGCAAATCAATAATCGCCGCCGCTTCATGCACTCGCGCACCCATGCGCCGAATCAGATTCGCTGCGGCGATCAAGGTGCCACCGGTCGCAATCAGATCATCGAACATCACCACCGAATCGCCCTCGCACAGGCTGTCGGCGTGCACTTCGAGGAAGGCTTCGCCGTACTCGGTCGCGTAACCTTCGGCCAGCACATCCGCCGGCAGTTTGCCTTGCTTGCGAAACAGCACCAGCGGCTTGTTCAACTGGTACGCCAGCACCGAGCCGATCAGGAAGCCCCGGGCGTCCATCGCGCCAATGTGGGTGAAGTCGGCCTCGACGTAACGGTGGGCGAAGCTGTCCATCACCAGGCGCAGGGCCGTGGGCGATTGGAACAACGGGGTGATGTCGCGGAAGATCACGCCCGGCTTGGGAAAGTCGATCACGGGGCGGATCAGGGATTTGATGTCGAAGGAGTCGAAGACCATCGTCGAGGTGTCCTGGCAGGGCTGCAAACGACGCAGTATAACGGCGGCTGAACCGTTTCGCTCAGCCGCAATTGTGTCCGTCAGTCGAGGGAGCCGCCGGCCAGGGCGCAGAGCTGGATCGGGTCGAGGATATGGATTTCCTTACCCTCGGCGGCAATCAGTTCGTTTTGCTGGAAGCGAGTGAATACCCGGGACACGGTTTCCACCGCCAGGCCCAGGTAATTGCCGATTTCGTTGCGCGACATGCTCAAGCGGAACTGGTTGGCCGAGAACCCGCGCGCGCGAAAGCGCGCGGACAGGTTGACCAGAAACGTGGCGATGCGCTCGTCGGCGGTTTTCTTCGACAGCAGCAACATCATTTGCTGATCGTCACGAATCTCGCGGCTCATTACCCGCATCAACTGACGACGCAGTTGCGGCAGTTGCAGGGCCAGTTCGTCGAGGCGTTCGAAAGGAATTTCGCAGACCGAGGTGGTTTCCAGTGCCTGGGCCGACACCGGGTGCTTTTCAGTGTCCATGCCCGACAGGCCGACCAGTTCGCTCGGCAGGTGGAAACCGGTGAGCTGTTCTTCGCCGCCATCGCTGAGGCTGAAGGTCTTCAGGGCGCCCGAGCGTACTGCATAAACGGAATCGAAGGTGTCGCCCTGGCGGAACAGGAACTCGCCTTTTTTCAGTGGGCGACCACGTTTAACGATCTCGTCCAGCGCATCCATGTCTTCCAGATTCAGAGAAAGTGGCAAGCAGAGGGGAGCCAGGCTGCAATCCTTGCAATGGGCCTGGGTATGAGCGCGCAGCTTTACTGGCTCGGACATTTCTTCAATCCTTGTGGGAAAAACACACATAAGCCGTAAGGGTAACTCACGGGAGGACGTTCAGGCCAGTACACGGCGAATTTGCCGCAGGCTTGTAAAGCCAGCGGCCGCTCGGCCGATAGCCTGTCTACTGATCGCTTGCAAGGAACTGCATTCATGTCCGCCATTGGCACGTTGAGTCCCGGTAACAACGGCTTGTCGTCGTTGATCGATACCTCGAAAACCGCAACGGCCAATGAGTCTGACGTCACCTCGCCGATCTCCGAAACCCCGACCAAAGTCGAAGGCATCAAAGTCTCGCTGTCCGGTGCCGGGATCGAAAAGGCCGCCGCGCCCAAGGGTGAAAACAGCGACATCGAAGAAAGCGGTTTGCCGGAGAACATTCAGCAGATCCTGAAGATGATTCGCAAATTGCAGCAGCAGATCGCCGAGAAACTGGCCGAAATGCAGGCGGTGATGAGAGATAAACGTCTGAGCCCGGAAGAAATAAAGGCCAAACTCGGCGCCTTGCAAGCGTTTATCAACAACCTCAACGGTGGCCTGATCACCGCCAACACCGCACTCAGTAAAGCCATGAAACAGGCGGGCCTGACGCCGCAGCAAATCCTCAAAGCGGCGTCATTGGCCATGAAGTCCTAAATCACCCGGGAAAACCGCTGGCGATTCTGTTGTTCAAGGTAGGCATCGAAAACCATGCACACCGAGCGCACCAGCAGGCGTCCGGCCGGTAATACCGTGATCCCTTCGCTGGTCAGTTCGATCAAGCCGTCCCTGGCCATCTCCTCCAACTGCGGCCAAAGTTCGCCGAAGTAGCCACGGAAATCGATATTGAACGCTTGCTCGATCCCGGCGAATTCCAGGCTGAAACTGCAAATCAATTGCTGAATCACCGCCCGTCGCAGGCGATCGTCGGCGTTGCACAGCAGGCCGCGATTGGTGGCCAGTTGCGCCGAGGCCAGGGTGTTTTGATACAGGTTCAAGTCACTGGTGTTCTGGCAGTACAGGTCACCGATCTGGCTGATGGCCGAGACGCCGAGGCCGATCAAGTCGCAATGGCCGTGGGTGGTGTAGCCCTGGAAGTTGCGTTGCAGGGTCGATTCTTCCTGGGCAATCGCCAATTCGTCGTCGGGCAGGGCGAAATGGTCCATGCCGATGTAGTGGTAACCGGCCTTGGTCAGTTGTTCGATGGTGCCCTGGAGCATTTCCAGTTTTTGCGCGGGTGTCGGCAGTTCGTTGCTGTTGATCCGCCGTTGCGGCATGAAGCGTTCCGGCAAGTGTGCGTAGTTGAACACCGAGAGCCGGTCCGGTTGCAGGGCGATGACTTCATCGACCGTGCGGGCGAAATTCTCGGGCGTCTGGCGCGGCAAGCCGTAGATCAGGTCGATGTTGATCGAGCGAAACTGCAAGGTGCGCGCGGCATCGATCACGGCGCGGGTTTCTTCCAGGCTTTGCAGGCGATTGACTGCGCGTTGCACGGCGGGGTCGAGGTCTTGCAGGCCGATGCTGACCCGGTTGAAGCCCAGTTCCCGCAGCAGGCCCATGGTCGACCAGTCGGCTTCCCGGGGGTCGATCTCGATGCCGTAGTCGCCGGAATCGTCGTCCAGCAAGTTGAAGTGCTTGCGCAACTGGGCCATGAGTTGGCGCAGTTCGTCGTGGCTGAGGAAGGTCGGGGTACCGCCGCCGAAATGCAGTTGCTCGACTTTCTGGGCCGGGTCGAGGTGGCAGGCGATCAACTGGATCTCCTGTTCCAGGCGCTGCAAGTAGGGGAGTGCGCGGCCGCGGTCCTTGGTGATGACTTTGTTGCAGGCGCAGTAGTAGCAAATGTTCGCGCAGAACGGCACATGCACATACAAGGACAGTGGGCGCAGCGCTTTACGGCTGTCGCGCAGGGCATGAAACAGGTCGAACGTGCCGACCTGGCTGTTGAATTGAACGGCGGTCGGGTACGAGGTATAGCGCGGCCCCGACAGGTCGTAACGGCGAATCAGGTCTGTGTCCCAACGAATGGCGTCGAGCATGCGGGCATTCCCCCGGATAGGCTTGCAGTGTCAGCGAGTCTATGGGGTGCGGCGTTGGGGCATCTTGATTTGCATCAACGGTCAGGATTTGTGTTGCCCTTTCGGGCCTCTTCGCGGGCAAGCCTCGCTCCTACAGGGGGCCGCGAATTCCTGTAGGAGCGAGGCTTGCCCGCGAAGGGGGCGCCGCCGATCTAATGCCCCATGAGCCAATGCTGATGCGGCCCCGGCAAGGTCCAGATCCCGAACAGGATCACCAGCAAGCCGCCACTCATTCGCACGCTGCGCTTGCGCAACAACGCGGTAACCCGCTCCGCCGCCAGGCCCGTCGCCAGCAGCACCGGCCACGTCCCGAGCCCGAATGCCAGCATCAACAACGCACTATCAAGCGCATTACCCTGGCTCGCCGCCCACAGCAACGTGCTGTAAACCAGCCCGCACGGCAACCAGCCCCAGAGCGCGCCCAGCAACAAGGCGCGAGGCAGGCTCGACACCGGCAGCAGTTTGTTGGCAACTGGCTGGATATGCCGCCACAGGCCGCGACCGAGGCTTTCGATACGGGTCAGGCCGCTCCACCAGCCGGCCAGGTACAGGCCCATGCTGATCAACAGCAGCCCGGCGATGACGCGCATGACCATCGCCGCCGGGCTGTTGGCCACCGCCCAGCCAGCCAGGCCGATCAGCAGGCCGGCGGTGGCATAGCTGAGAATTCGCCCAAGGTTGTAGGCCAGCAGCAGACGGAAGCGGCGGCTGCGTTGTTCCTTGGGAATCGCCAGGGTCAGCGCGCCCATCAAACCGCCGCACATGCCCAGGCAATGGCCGCCACCGAGCAGGCCGAGGATCACCGCTGAGACCAGCAGCGGCGCCAGCTCAAGCATGGGGTGGCGCCTTGTCGTCGGGTTTGGCCGGGTGACCGCTGGCTTCATCGACCGCCGCTTGGTGGGCCGGGTCCTGGTCGTCGAACAGAATGCTATGGGCCGGGCCGTCGAGGTCGTCGTACTGACCGCTGTCGACCGCCCAGAAGAAGATGTAGACGGCGATGGCCACGATCAGCAGTGCCGCCGGGATCATCACGTAAAGAGCTGGCATTGGAAGACTCCATGCCCGCGCGGCTCAGGCCGGCAGCGGACGGGTTGCTGGCGTGGTGCGGGCCTTGGGCGTGCTCGGCATCCGAGTCAGGCGCAGGGCGTTGAGTACCACGGTCAACGAACTGATCGACATGCCGACCGCCGCCCACACCGGAGTGATCCAGCCGAGGGCGGCGAACGGCAACATGAGGCCATTGTACAGCCCGGCCCACAGCAGGTTTTCGATGATTACCCTGCGGGTGCGTCGCGCCAGGCTGAAGGCTTGCACCAAGGCATCGAGGCGGTTGGACAGCAGCACCGCATCGGCGCTGGTTTTCGCCAGGTCGGTGGCCGAACCCATGGCCACGCTGATGTCAGCGGCGGCCAGCACTGGCACATCGTTGACCCCGTCGCCGAGCATCAACACCTTGCGACCTTCCTTGTGCAACTGTTGCAGCACTTGCAACTTGTCATCGGGACGCAAGCCGCCACGGGCCTCGTCGATGCCCAACTCGGCGGCGACGCTGGCGACCATCGGCGAACTGTCGCCGGACAGCAACAGTGTGCGCCAGCCGCGCGCCTTGCACGCGGCGAGCAGGGCCGGCGCATCGGCGCGCAAACGGTCGTCTAGGACAAACCACGCCAGCGGGCCGGTTTGATCGCCCAGCAGCAGCCATTGCCCGGCTTCATCCGGCATCAATGGCACGCTGGTGCCGCTGAGTTCACAGACAAACCCCGGTTGGCCGATCCGCAGGCGTTGTTCACCGACCAGGCCTTCAAGGCCCAATCCCGGCGTACTCAGGACTTCTTCGGCCGCCAGTGGCGCGCGGCCAAACGCCCGGGCGATCGGGTGTTCGGAGCGGTTTTCCAGCGCCGCCGCGAGGCCCAGGCACTCATCGCTGCCGAGGGCTGCGAGCGGGCGAATCGAGCGCAACGCCAGGCGTCCCTCGGTCAGCGTGCCGGTTTTGTCGAAAATCACCGTGTCGATCTGGTTCAGGCCTTCGAGCACATGGCCGCGAGTCAGCAGCAGACCGAGTTTGTGCAGCGTGCCGGTGGCGGCGGTCAGCGCGGTCGGCGTGGCCAGGGACAAAGCGCACGGGCAGGTTGCGACGAGCATCGCCAGCACGATCCAGAAGGCCCGCGACGAATCCAGCTCCCACCACAGCAGGCCAATGGCGGCCGCCGCCATCAGCGACAGCAGCAGGAACCACTGGGCGGCGCGGTCGGCAATTTCCGCCAGGCGCGGTTTTTCCGCTTGAGCGCGCTCCAGCAGGCGGACGATGGCGGACAGTCGCGTGTCATGAACCAGGGCCAGCACTTCCACGGTCAACGCGCCTTCAACGTTCAAGGTGCCCGCCGTGACCGCATCGCCCAGGGTGCGCGGTTGCGGCAGGTATTCACCGGTGAGCAGAGATTCGTCGATGCTCGACTGGCCGTCGAGGATCTTGCCGTCGGCCGGGAGGATCGCCCCCGGATGCACCAGCACTCGATCGCCGACGCGCAACTCGCTGAGCAGGATGCGCTCGCTCTGGCCATCGGCACTCAGGCGCAGGCACGAGGCCGGCAGCAGGTTGACCAATTGCGCAGTGGCGGCGGCGGTGCGTTCCCGGGCGCGGCGTTCCAGGTAACGCCCGGCCAGCAGGAACAGCGCGAACATGCCGACCGCATCGAAATACAGCTCGCCGACTCCGGTGATCGACGTCCAGATCCCGGCGAGGTACGCGCTGCCAATCGCCAGCGACACCGAAACGTCCATGGTCAGGTGCCGAGTGCGCAGGTCGCGCATCGCGCCTTTGAAGAACGGTGCGCAGCTGTAAAACACGATGGGCGTGGTCAGGAACAGCGCGACCCAGCGCAGGATCGTGTGCAGCTCGGGGCTGAGGTCGATATTGAATTCCGGCCAGGTGGCCATGGTCGCCATCATCGCCTGGAACCACAGCAAACCGGCGACGCCGAGCTGGCGCAGGGCCAGGCGGTTTTCGCTGGCCAGTTGCTCGCTGGCGCGGTCGGCCTGATAAGGGTGAGCGGCGTAGCCGATGTGGCGCAGTTCGCTCAGCACCTGGCTCAGGGGCAATTGGGTGTCGGCCCAGCGCACATAGAGGCGATGGTTGGACAGGTTCAGCCGTGCCTCGGCCACTGCCGGCAAGCCGCGCAGGTGTTTCTCGATCAGCCAGCCGCAGGCGGCGCAGCTGATGCCTTCCATCAGCAGCGTGGTTTCGGCGAGTTCGCCTTCGTGGCGGACGAAGGGTTGCTGGACGTCGGCGCGGTCGTACAGTGCCAGTTCGTCGACCAACTGCACCGGCAAGGTCTCGGGGTTGGCCGAGGCTTCGCTGCGATGCTGGTAATAACTTTCCAGCCCACCGGCCACGATGGCTTCAGCCACGGCCTGGCAACCCGGGCAGCAGAGCTCGCGGGTTTCACCGAGGACGACGGCGGTGAAGCGGCTGCCGGCCGGGACGGGCAGGGCACAGTGGTAGCAGGGGGTTGGGGTGGTCATGGGGTTTTCACTAATGCCGCTGAATCAGGATCGGGCCTCATCACTGTAGG
>Ga0302175_10000653_pt1 | contig 10581 bp, 10 predicted proteins | sample I_Fen_N3_3_FD_198791 | JGI IMG/M metagenome (GOLD analysis project Ga0302175, IMG submission 198791) | Peat permafrost microbial communities from Stordalen Mire near Abisko, Sweden - I_Fen_N3_3 | ecosystem: Environmental > Terrestrial > Soil > Wetlands > Permafrost | place: Sweden: Abisko...
TTTCAGTACCCAATCGTGAACGCAGATTCAGACGCCACGAGCGTACCGCAAACCATATCGTACGAATTCGGGCAAGAATGTGACTCGGTGTTGACCGTCTCCCATTTCGTCAACGGACTTCAGGGCGACGATCAGTACATCGCCAGTCGCTTGACCGACGACGTGGACTACATTCGCATGATCGTCGATTTTTCTTCCGTGCCCGGCGCCAAACGCCTCGTCACTGCGGGAACGGCCTGCCTGGTAAACGACAGAGGGAGCCGCGAACTGCCGGTCCTGCCCTACGGCGAGTCCATGTTCATGATCTACTGCGAAAACGGCGACCGCAATGACCTGCTGAAGTTCAACGTACACTTTAACTGGTCCTCAATCAGCTAAGCGAATTCGGAAGGCTTACGCAGAACCCGCTACACTAGTAGCGGAGCGATACGATGCCGATATCCAAAGAAGAAGTACTCACTGCGCTGAAAGAGTGTTACGACCCGGAGATCCCGGTCAACATTGTCGATCTCGGACTCATTTATGAAGTCCGCGTGAAGCCTACCGCTGCGGAAGGACTGCAAGGGGAAGATGTCGAGATCGAAATGACACTAACTGCGCAGGGTTGCCCGTCGTCAGGACAGATCACCGGCGACGTCACCCGGCGCCTGCTCAGCATGCCTGGTGTCGCGGATGCGAAGGTCGAGCTGGTTTGGTATCCGCAGTGGTCTCCCGAGCGCCTGAGTGAGGATGCGCGCAAGCAACTCGGAATCGAGTAGCTGCTGTTCGCACCAATCAAAAAGGCCGCATCAGCGGCCCGTCGTGTCAAGTCACACAAACTCAATCGCCGAACTGGGCGTTCATATCGCGCCATGCGTTCACGCTACGACGCTCGGTGTCTTGCAGAAATCCTTCACCGACCTTCTTCAAGGTAGCCACGAGCTCCATGCCTTTATTCAGGTAGTCAGGAGCATCTTCCAGCAAGACTTCGAACTTTTCCGGATACTCGCTGGCCAGCAGCGCAAGTCCGCCGACTGCAAAGGCGGTACCCAGCGGGCGCCTCCCCGCCACAATCAACGCCGCGCCTACGCCCACTGCTCCGAAAATCGCAACCTTTTTCCAGTTCTGCATGCTGCCCCTCGCTTCGGATTTCCGAACGAAACACATTGTAGCTGAACCTCTCAACCGCGCCACCGTCCGAGACACGGCTCAGCGCACTATGTCATAATCTGCCCCGTCATGAAGATTATCGTTATGCTCGCACTGCTTTTGTCAGCTTGTATGTTATTTGCCCAAACGCCTCCACCTGCAGCCGCTCCACAACCTCCACCTGCAGCAGCTCCGCAAGCTGCGCCGGAGACCGCTCCGCAATCCGCTCCGCCAGCCCAACCCGAGATTTCACCGCAACTCAAGCAGGCACAGGAGCTGAACCGCGATGGTAAGCAGGCAGAAGCCCTCGCCATCCTCACGACGATGCTGGCAACCGATCCCGACAATTATGAGGTCAACATCAGCGCCGGCTCTGTCCTCGACTTGATGGGTGACTACGACAAGGCCCGTACCTATCTTAAGCATGCCATCGAGGTGGCGCCCACCGACCGTCGCGTGCAGTCGTTGCGCACGATGGCTGTCTCTTACGCCTTCCAGTGCGATATGCAAAAGGTATTGAACTTCGAACAGTTGGCCGCCGAAACGCAGATGAATGCCCAGAAGCTCACCGACGCGGCCGGAATCTACAACGAACTGGCGCGGATCTACCTGGAGTGCGGCGACGCTGCGAGCGCAAACAAGTGGTATCAGACGGGATACCAAACCGCCGTCAAGAGCCTGAATGTGCCCGAGGCTGACCGTGACCTGTGGAGTTTCCGCTGGCAGAGCGCAAAGGCGCGTGTCGCAGCACGCGAAGGCAAGGCCGCTGAAGCCAACACCGACCTCACCGCGGCCAAGGCCCTGCTCGATGCGGGCAAAGTCCCCGCCAACCAAAAGGTCTTCTACCCCTACCTCACGGGGTATTTGGCCTTCTATGCCGGCAACTACAAGACCGCCATCGAGGAACTGCAGAAGGCTGACCAGAAGGATCCCTTCATCCTCGCGTTGCTGGCGCAAGCGTACGAGAAGAGCGGAAACAACGACGAGGCCATGAAGCTCTACCGCCAGATTCTGACCATTAACGCGCACAATCCCACCAACGCCTTCGCGCGTCCCCTGGCGAAGAAGAAGTTGGGAATGACCAGTTAGTCTGGTTGTAAAATGGAATTCCCCCAATATTGAGCGGCCGCTCGCGCATAGTGCATGAGTGACGGGAGATTGCTCACCCGAAGCGGCCTAACTCGTTCGAGTCTCGCTTACCTGCGCGCGTTTAATGAAGAGTGGCCTCGTAAGGGTCATCAGGGGAATGCCTGCTGCAATGCGATTACCAAGGATCATGCTGTCGTACGCGATTGTTTTTGCTCTTGCTTTTCCTCAAATAATTTGGGCACAAGCCGGTCAACCGAAGCTCCACTTCGGCGGCGGGTTCGATCAGCTCAGCGCTGAGCAGCAGAAACTGGTTCGCCGCTGGGTCGACGAGTACCAGCAGATCATGAATGCGAAGCTTGACGAGCGTGCCGCATACGACGATCTTGCGCTGTCAACGCGAACCACCTTCGACGCCGTCACGAACGCGCTGCAGAAGACCGAACTCACCGACGCCGATAGCGGCGTATCGCTCGGCAACGCTCTGAGCCTGGTCGAAATGGTCGAATCTGTACACGGCGAAGTTCGCGACAGTCGCGGCGACGAGCAGTTCCGCGTCTACGTTCTGCTCGCCGATGACGCGTTAGCGCGCCTGTATCGCTGCAAGCAATTCAAACGCGTGGGCGATAATACTGTTTATCACATTGGATATCCGATTAACTTCCGGCAGCAGGGTGGCGCACCTTCCATCCAAATCTCTGTCACACGAACGGGATATCGCGCCGACATCGATGTGGACTACCGCCCCTCGGGTGGCCCGAGTGCCTTAATCAACGGGCACCTCACGTCGGCAAATTCCGATGTGCGTGCCGGCAGCAACTATCCTCACCACGTCAATCGCTAGGATGGCCTACAGCAATGGTGGCTAAGCCTCGTCGGCATCTCCCCGGGCATTCCACGACAAGTTATTACGGCGCTCTCCTCCGGCAACACGCCGCCTCGTCTTAAGGCCAACGTGGCGGTGCAGGATGCCGTATTCGATTTCTTCCAAACCTATCTGGTGGACGATAAACCCGAGGTGTCACTCGCTTACATCTCCGTGAAGGCGCTGCCGTGCGTCGCCGAGTTTGGAACAGGCGAGAAGGCGACGGATGGACTGGTCCGCCTGCGCATATACCGCAACATGAAAAATGTCAGCGATCGTTATGGCAAACTGACGTCGCTCGACCAGGTCATGCAAGGTGTCGTCATGTTTCCACCGGGAGCTTTACCGGTGACGCAGCAACACGGGAATCTGTTTGCAATCGCGCAATTGCCGGACGACGTCGCTCTCAAACTCGATTGCCGGGCTCGGCAGAAGCTGGCCTTAGCTGAGGACCTGCCGCGAGCCACACATCGCACGGGCCAGTACTACGGAGTCTCCACAATCCTCTGGAACAAGGACCACAGTCGTGGCCAGGTTCTGACCAGCGTGTGGAGCAAAGAGGCCACCGCCTGGAAAATGGTTAGTTGGCAGATCGGCGACCCGTTTGGCAAGGCCACCGGACCACAAGTCGCAGAGCCCGAACCGGAGCCAAAGAGGCGTCCTAACCTGCCCTCCGCAAATCCTGCCTTATTGCGATCAGTGACCGGCCTGCTTTCCGATTGGCTGATCAAAGACGAATACAACGTCGCCACCACCTACTTCGCGAAAGAGTCGTTGGGTTGTACCAGCACAGAGGCCAAAAAGAGTCCCGCAGCTTCAGGAGGCACGGCGACACTGAAATCGTGGCTGAAGGAGGTCGGGAAGTCATCCGGTAAGGGCACTTCCCTCGACCAAATCATCGAGACCGTGCCTTACGGACATCCGCACATGCAGGCGGTGCCTCAGCCCTACCGTTCTGAATTTCTCCTGGCTCGCATCGGCGATGATCTCGCAGCAATGGGGTCGTGCTCCAGCAAGTCCAGCGGCTCTGCCATCAACAAGACGGTTGGAGTTTCGCCGCCTATATTCGATGCTGACGTTTTCAGGGTTGCATTCGGCTTCCGTCAACGACGTGGTGCCACAGTGACTCTCGACTTCGCCCGTCGAGACGGCGCATGGAAGGTCGTCGCCTTCGATACTGTGGCGGACTGACGGCGTTCAAGAGGCCGATTTCTCAAACCTTATACATTCCGGAAATCCCAATCGGCCAAAAAATCAGGGCACGGCGCGAACCGTGCCCTTCATCTTTACTTGTCAGACGATTATCTTACGCAGCCGTCTTGTTCTGATCGCAGCAAGGCATTGTGCCGCCCTTGCAGCAAGCCGCGCCCTTGGCACAGCATGACACCGCCGCAGTCTTCTCGCAGCAATTGTCATTGCCAGACAACTTCGCCGTTGACTTGTTCCCTTTCATCATCGGGCACTTGTCGCCGCAGCAACCGGCCTTACCATCTTTGTTGGCTGCCATGGCGCACTTGCCATCCTTGCAGCAACCTTCGCCGGCCGTCATCTTGTGCCCCTTGTGGGCAGCCATGTCACATTTACCGTCTTTGCAGCAGCTCTCGCCACAGCACGACTTGCCATCCGCCATCTTGCCGTCTTTGCCCATCGGACACTTGTCGCCCGAGCAACATGCGTTAGCCTTGTCCCCTGCCGCCGGAGCAGCCGGTGCGGCCTGCGATGCTGTCTGCGCCATCATTCCAAGCGCAAACACAAGCGTGACTACCAATACCATCCATTTCGTTTTCATGATTTCCTCATCTGAGTCTTTTCTCGAAGGCCTTCTGGGTGGAGCACCGCTTCAGCGGTGCAACTTTTAGCTCACTGAAAACCCCGGCTTTAGCCGCTGAGGTAATTCATCCACCTGCAAGACTCTCAATTTGACTCTTGTTGCGCGGACAATCCGCCCGCTGGTCGTGGCCTGCGACGGCAGATTTCGCCATCGCACGGACGCAGCGATTCGCGCTCTAGATTCTGAGGTCGGTTTTTAGTTCAAGGACGTGTCTTACGAAATCCGGCGCATCGGCTTGGAGCCAGATTCTACGAGACTGCGCTACCGTTGCGGTCGCGCCGCCAGACAAGACCGCAACAACGTCCAGATGCTGGGACTTCACTTGCTTGGAGCTGACTTCGACCGCAAAGGGACGATCGGGCGCATTGCTCACCGAGCAGCAAGGAGGCCGCTCGTGTGCCATGGCCGGAGCCAACATCTCTTCGCCGGGGCAGCATGGCATTTCGCCCATGGCCTGCATCTCGTGCGCGCTCATGGAGCACTGCAGCACTTGGTCGCCATCGACCAGCGCCAGTCCAGCCTCTGCCCAAAATGCGATCATCAGCATTAGCAGGCTGACCAGCGTCTTCCGGAATGTCGCGCTTGCACTCATGCTCAGTTGCTATCTTCGGCCAAAGGCGGCCTGCGCGTCTGTGATTTCCATCACCATGCCTATTCTTTGGACGGGAGTTGCTCCAAAACATAACTGTATCGATTTTGAAATGTCTGCATTGCCTTACCAGTGAGAGAAGCGATAAATGCCATTTAGGCCTTCGTCACCCCACCTTTAGGCCAAACAAGGCCTTGCAGAACTGTGTTAGATTCGCAGGAATCTCGGAGTATGAAATTCGGTTGGTTGCGAGATAACTAAGATATAACTACAGGAGAATCAATGAAAATTGGTAACCGACTGTCGTCGATTCACTCTGGTTTTGCGCTTTTTGTAACTGTTACGCTCGTTCTCGCGGCTGCGGCCGCATCCGCCAGCTCGTTGGCCGTTGTGCCGGTTGGACCTATCGTCGATTCCGGCGTCCCTTATGCGCTCACAACCGCCTGGGACTTCACTCTGACGCAGAGCTACCAAGTAACTGCACTCGACCTTTACAACGACGGCACGCCCTATAAGGCCGCCGATCAGGTCGGCCTGTGGGCGGCAAGTACCCAGACCGGGTACGCCATCGGAACCCTGCTAGCGACGGTCACCTTTGGTCCCGGTAATCCGGGAACAACCAACGGATTTTTCCATTCACTCGCCATCACCCCAATCGTCCTTGGCCCCGGCGCTTATGAGGTAGGTGTTCTTCTGCAACCAGGCTCCGATAAATACATATTCACTCAATCCAGCTACACCCTGCTGCCGGGCCTTGTCTATCACGGCGTCGGGCACGTTGACACCAGCGGCGTGTTTCGGTATCCGGGCGGCTCGAACGCCAGTACCGGGTATTTTGCGGCGAACTTCGAGGCCCAACCGGTGTCGCCCACACCGGAACCTTCCAGCCTGATGTTGACGGCGTTCGGTTGCCTGGCTGTGGCCTTGGTCGCGAGGAAATAGCCGACATCCACCTAAATTCCTAAGCCCACATCCAGCGCTCACTCGCTGGAAGTGGATCGCGGGGATCGCTGCCAGATCCTGCCGAAGTTCTTCTCCACCTCTCCGGAGATTCCTACGGCTCGCGCCGCACTTCCATTGGCATTTCCGGATTACACTGTAACTCCAAGGAATCCATGCCAATGAAACGCCTTTTCCTCGCCGCTGCCCTTTTGTTTGCAACAGTCGCCTTCGCCCAAGTCCCAACCTCCCAGCTGCCGGTACCGCCCGCCGGAGTTATGGGCCGCATTACCGCTGGCTCGGTGTGGCAGATGCCAGCAACCTTTCTGCCCGCGGCGCATGCAGCCTGCGGCAAGTCTCCCAACCCGCAGGCCTTCATTCAGTGCTTTGTCGCGCAGATGTCGAAGGCTGGCGCGCCCCCTGCGGCAGTCGCCTTCACCAAGACGTTGCTCAAGCAGAGCGGCGGAGACTTCGGCATCATGAGCGGATTTAACGCAGTCGGTCCGGTTGACGTGGCCTTCGTCATCTATCCGCTGCGCGCCAACACCAACAATGGCCTTCTGTTCGTCAATGGCACGCCGACGATTGTTAATGCCGAAGACTTGAATCTGCTTGATCAGGCTGGAATGCAGCAGAGCCCGCAGTATCAGAACACGCTGGCGCAGTTCCCCAAGACTTCGGTCTGGCCCGGCGATCGCGACGGCACAACCTGGCCCAATGCGAACACGAATTCCGAGGGCGGGAAGTCCTTCACCCTGGGCTATCCGATGCTCAATGGCTGCCACGCCTGCGAAAAAGTCGGCACCGCCGAGTTCAACTGGAAGTTCGGGCCCACCGGCAAGTTCTTAGGTACGGCATTCATGGGCATGACTCCGCCGCCGACGCAATAGCCCTCGGAGACATCGGTAGCCACAATTCGGCCACAAGATACACCCCTCGGCGTCAGCGCTCTACACATCCCAAATGCGACGAGACTAGTGCACGATCACGTGAATGCCTGCCGAGCGAATTCCATTTGCGATCACCTTGAGAATGTAGTCCGTAGGACCTCCCGGCGTGGCCGGCAAGCTCGCTGGAATATCGAACTTGGTGTACATGATCGTCCCAGGAGCGATGGAGTGGGTACTCTCGTCGTGCGTCAGAGCCCAGTAGACATTGCCTGTGGAAACGTTGGTCAATGTGACCAGGGGATAGTTTGTCGAGCCCTGGTAGTCGTCGCCATAGGCGTTGTTTTCAGAGAGTCCATTCAGTTGCTTGCCGTAGAGCACGTTATTGACAGAGCCCCTCGTCAGGTTGGTAGACGCTGCGACGATAATGGGTTGGGCCGCAGCGACGAGTCCCGGAGCGGGCGTGTAAAGTTCGACCCGGCCGCTGAAGTCAGTAAACATGATCTGGCCAGTGGGCAGGATCATCAGGTGCCCGACAAAGGAAGAATCGGCCGGACAATTTGCCGGGTTCGCGGCGTTGGATAGGGTGTTCGTAGTTGGGTCGTACTCGACCATCTTGCAGCCACTAGCGAACAATCCCGGACTGAGCATGGCAAGCACTTTGCCGTTGGGTTCCAGCGCCGCCGGTCCGTCCGCCTGATTGAAGCCAGTGGGAACCGGGCCCGCCGACCAGGTATTGCTGGCAACATCGTAGATCGCGGTCGCTGAGGGCAATCCGCCGAACTGAATCAGCTTGCCGTTGTACATCATGACTGCAGCGCCTAATTCCTGATCATTCTGATTCCAGAGCTGCGTCGGAGTCTGCGCAGCGCACGACCACGTTCCTGTGGTCGGATCATAGAGCTCCGAGCTCTTCACGTTTCCCGTGCCGCAGTTATTGTTCACCTGCACGTCGACCGCGAGAACTTTGTTGTTGGGCAGCAAGTTCCATCCTGACTCGTCGTTACGGATGGCCAGCACATTGCCGCTCGGGGTCCAGGTGTTCGGGCCTGTGTAGATCGCGGTCTGCTTGGTGCAGCAGTTCGCCTGCATGTATTGCCCGTTGGGAAGCACCACGCTCTGGGCATCGCCGATGGTGGTCCAACCCGGAGGCGGAGCGTTGGACACCCATGTAAAGGAATTACCGGAATAGGTCAGTCTCGCACCCAGATTCGTCCACACCGCGGATCCATTGTTGTACTCTCCGCCCTCGATCACCAGGGTCTTCCCATCCAACAGGACCTGCGAGCCGAAATAGAAGGGCCTGTAACCAGCAGGAAGCTGGCCACCGGAACTCCAGGTACCGTTGGCGTAGCTGCCGGTAGCGTCGGGAGTGAGAACCCACCAATTACTGGCGTTCCCAGACTGCTCTTCGTGAGCAATAATGCGGCCGTCCCTGAGCTGGAGCATCGGCCCCAGATTCACTCCCGGCTGGTGGTTGAGAGGGGCCCAGGTTTGGGAAGCGACTGTGCCCGCTCCGACCAGTAGCATGCAAAGGGAAATCACGAATTTGCGCATCAATTTCATTTTTCGCTCCCATGGTTGTCTCATCCGGTCGTGCAAGGGGTAAGGCTTCCATGTGGGAAACAATTCCCGCTCTATCCCGCGGCGCGACAATTAGTGGCACGGAGCGTATCCCGAGTAGGCGACGATGTCAAACACTTTTGACGGAAGATAGCTTCAAATATGGGCGACGCGACTTCAGTTCATCCTCGAATACTCCGCTTTGGCTTCTACAAGGATGGGTACGTCCGCATCTGCGTCCTTCCAGAGTTCGAAAAAGCTTTGATACGCTTTGCGCGCACTCGGTTTATCACCATCCATCTTAAGCGCCCGTGCAAGCTGCAGTTGGCTTAGGGCGCTGGTGACGAAATTCTGCCCAATGCCTTGGTGGGCCAAAATCTTTTGAAACTCCCGGATAGCATCACGACCGCGTCCGGCTTTGAGGTTAGCGAGTCCTCGTAGGTAGATAGGGTACATTGGGCCGAAGAAAGGAATCGGCCCTCCCAACTCATACTGTTCAGCCGGTTGCAGCAGCTGAATTGCCCGGTCCGGGCTTCCCGCTTCCAGTTCGATGGCCGAGCGGATAGCCGGTAACCAGTAATACTGCACTGTAGTGTCTGATGGATATTGCTTATCGAGGTTGTCGGCGATACTGCGCGCATGGCTTCCATCCCCAGCACGCGCCAGCGCCATTGCCTGCACTATTAGCAAGTCTTTGTCGCTAACAGCGACAGATTGCGCCTCTTGCAAACCGCGCTGTTGGTAACCTACCTCTGATTCGTGTAACGAGCCGATCAACCTGAACAAGCTAGCTTGTTCGCTGCCAGATGTCTCACGAGCCGAATCCATTGCCCGCTTTGTGTAGATTCGCGCCTCCTCCAAACGCCCGAGATAGGCTTCGGTGTCTGACTGCAATTGAAACATCGGCTCTTGCGACCCTGGCTTTCCGCTGGAGCTCTCGACTTGCCGCTTCATTTCAGCCGCATTGTTAGTGAGAAATCCATGCACGTACAAAATTTGCGGCAAGGGATCCGACTTGAGGCCGGCGGCCTCCGCATCATGCAGCGCGGCACTCATCTTTTCGAACTGGTTTAAGCTGCAATAAAGTGTGGCGCAGTTGACGTAGCTTCCGCCATTTCCAGTATCCAACCGTAACGACTCCAGGGCTTCTGCCAGAGCTTCGTCGTATCTTCCGACATAGCTGAAAATGGCGCTGAGGTTTTCGTGTGGATCGGACTCCCGCGGATAAATTCGTGAAAGTATCGTGAACGCATCGATCGCTTTCGGCAAATCGCCGGTCACCTGACGATGGTAGTGCCCACTGATGTAAAGCTTTTCCTTTTCGGTGGTTCGCTCGCGGAGTTCAAACGCTTTCGTGATATTTGTGGCGGACAGGCTCTGCTCTGAGAGATTGGTGTAGGCAACGCTGAGGCGCGCATAAGCCATAGCGAAGTTCGGGTCCAATTCGATGGCCCGCTTATAGAATGGGATGGCTGCCTTGTCTCCGACGGTGTCCTGCATTCTGCGTCCCAGGCCGTACGCTTGCAGTGCTTCGATCGACGGCGTTGTAGCCTGCTCAATCGGAGTATCGTATTTCTCCACCGACGCCAGCGATTCTCCCAATTGTCGGCGCATCGTTGACGCAGCTTTGTTCAGTACCTTAAGCACCTGCTCGCGACTCTCCGCCTCTGCTTGTACTGTTGCCAGCACGTCT
>Ga0302175_10000655_pt1 | contig 10564 bp, 7 predicted proteins | sample I_Fen_N3_3_FD_198791 | JGI IMG/M metagenome (GOLD analysis project Ga0302175, IMG submission 198791) | Peat permafrost microbial communities from Stordalen Mire near Abisko, Sweden - I_Fen_N3_3 | ecosystem: Environmental > Terrestrial > Soil > Wetlands > Permafrost | place: Sweden: Abisko...
CGATCGTCGTTCACGAGATCAAGTTTCGTGATCCGGATCGACTCGGCCAGGGCGACCTGCCGCACCGACTCATCATGCGCGTCGGCGGTGCTTGGCCAGTTGACGGCGTCGACCAGCGTGAGGACGCTGGCAACCCGATACAGGCCATCCAGCGTGGGCTCTGACAGGAAGGCCTGCAGCACGGGGCCCGGCTCGGCCAGCCCCGACGTCTCGATGACGACATTGTCGAAGACGGGAATCTCGCCGGCCTGGCGGGCGTGATACAGCGAGTTCAGCGTCCCCACGAGATCACTGCGCACGGTGCAGCACAGGCAGCCGTTCTCCAGCACGACAACGGAATCCGAGCTTCTGGCAAAGAGTTTATGGTCCAGGCCGACCTCGCCGAATTCGTTGACGACCACGACCGTCCTGGCGAGTTCCGGCGAGCGAAGCGCAGCGTTGATGAGGGTGGTCTTGCCGCTCCCAAGAAAGCCGGTGACCAGCGTCACCGGAATCCTGGTTCTGGGATTGGCCGACGGCGTCTCGCCTGGCATGCGCCTCTCCACTCAGAAGACTTCGCAGCCAGGAAGTCCGCACGAAATCAGACGGTCGGACGGGAAGTTCGTGATGATCTCGCACCCGTCCTTGGTCACGACGACCTCCTCCTCGATGCGGGCGGCACCCGAGCCGTCCTCGGAACCTTTCCAGGTCTCCAGCGCAAATACCATCCCCTCGGCCAGCGGCTTGTTCTGGCCCCGGAAGCGCTTGGAGAAGATGGGACGTTCCCACAGGGACAGGCCAACCCCGTGTCCATATTGCAGGAGGAACGCTTCTTCTTCGTCCCGGTAGCCAAAGTCCTTGGCGTCGGGCCATACTGACGCAACTTCATCGCAGGTGACACCCGGGCGGATCATGTCAATCGAGGCACTGATCCATTTGGACGCGGTTTCGTAAGCCTCGATCTGCGACTTGCTCGGCTCGCCGCAGATGAATGTGCGATAATAGCAGGTGCGATAGCCGTTGTAGGAATGCATGATGTCGAGGAAGATCATGTCTCCCGGCTGGATCATGCGGTCCGAGAAGGTGTGGGAATGCGGGCGCCCGCGGCGTCCCGACACCGAATTCACGCATTCCACGCGCTCGGAGCCCATCCGGAACAGGCGGTCATTGGCGATGGCGACGAGTTCGTTCTCCTTCGTGCCGGGTCGGATTGCCTTGGCGATGTCGACATAGGTCGCATCGACCATGGCCGACGCCATCTTGAGCAGCTCGATCTCGTCCGCGGTCTTGATTTCGCGTGCATCCAGGAGAGCCTGCTGACCGTCGACCACTTCGATGCCTTCCGCTTCAAGCGCACGCAGCATCCCGATTTCCATCATGTCGATGCCGAGCGGCTCCTTGTCGATTCCGTAGTGCACCAACGCCTTCTTGATCTGCTTGGCGAAATCATACTGCACGTTCATCGAAGGCGCGATCGCCCCCTGCATGGTGGTGATCGGGGCGGCGACGTTGTCCGAAATCCAGGGGGAGGAAATGCGCTTGGCGGGCGGCGCCGGATCCCAGAGGAACGGCTTTCCCTCGGCGGGGCACAGGGCATATCGGAAGAACTTGTCGCGCGCCCATTCACCGATATGGGTGGCGGTGACATAGCGGATATTGTCGAAATTGAAACACAGCACACCGCCAAGGCCCGCGTATCGAATGGCGCTCTGCGCACGCGCCAGCCTTTCCTTGGAAAGACGGCTGTAGTCGATGCCTTGCTCCCAGTCTTTGGCCATGGCGCCATAGGCTGCGGTGGAATGGGGGCTATTGTATTTCATCGGTCCCTCTTCTGTTTGATTCAAGAGAAGCGGCGCTCTCGCCTTGTCACGCATAGTCTGCGAGTTCATCCGCCCAGTCGCGTTGTTCCAGGATCCGCTTGAGCGTCGAGAGAAACGCGGCGGAATAGGCGCCGTCGAACGCCCGATGATCGAAGCTCTGTCCGACCATGCCGATCATACGGACGGCCATGAAGTCGCCCTGCGCGGTCGAGACGACGGCAGGCTTCAGTTTGATGGCATCCGTCGACAGAATCGCGACTTGCGGCGCATTGATGATCGGCGCGGTGAATGCCGTGCCGAAGGTGCCGTTGTTGCTGATCGAATAGGTCCCGCCGGAGAGATCGTCGAGCGTCAACGTTCCCGACCGCGCCTTTTCGATCTGCCGATTCATCGCCTTCGCAAGACCGACGAGGGTCAGATCACCGGCGTTGCGCACGACAGGAACAACGAGCCCCTTATGCGAGAGATCGACGGCGATCCCGAGATTGACGTCGCGCGACAGGATCAGTGCGTTGTTGCTGAAACGGGCGTTGATCTGTGGAAAGGCCTGGATCGCCAGACAGGTCGCGCGCGCGATGAAGGGCAGAAAAGTCAGTGCGAAGCCCTGCGACGTCCTGAACGCCTCCTTGCGCGTCTGGCGCACGCCATCGATGGCCGTGAAATCGACCTCTATGGCCTGGAAAACGTGCGGTATCGTTCGCCAGGCCTCCGCGAGCCTGTCCGCGGTCCGCGAGCGCACGGCGCTGAGAGCGACGACGTCGCCCGGCAAAGCCGCGGATTCCAGGGGCGCCGCGGCCGCGGCGGTGGGAGAGACCGCGACCGGCTCCGACGCGGGCGCTGCCAGACGCGTTTCCAACGCCGCACGCACGTCCTTTTCCCGGATTTTTTCCCGCCCGCGCAGCTTCGCGACGGCGACGAGCTGGCCCAGCTGCAAGCCGTTCTGAGCGATCAGACGACGCGCCAGCGGCGTCACCCGAACCCCTTCGGGGCCCCTCACCGAGCCAAACCGATCGAGCGGCGTCGCAACCTCCTCGAAGGGCGAACGCGGCGGCGCCGTTGCGATGACGGGCGCCTTGGTCGTGGATGCCGCATCGGCTGGCACGGCGTTGGAGGCAACGGCCTCACCACCGACGATGGCGACGACATCGCCGACCTTCGCCACGATGCCTTCGGCGATCCGTATCTCGTCCAGGCGCCCCGACACGATCGACTGGACTTCCAGCGTCACCTTGTCGGTTTCAACCTCGAAGAGGTCTTCGCCTTCCTTGATCTCGTCGCCAATGGATTTGAACCATTTGAGGATCTTTCCCTCTGCGACGGTCTCGCCGAGTTGGGGCATGATGACGGTGCTGGTCATCGGTCTAACCGTTCATGACGCGGCGAATCCTGTCGACGATGCGCGCCGCGCTGGGCAGAGCGAGGTCTTCAAGGTGATCGGCCGCAGGCAAGGGAATGTGTGGCGTCGTGATCCGGACGACGGGACCGTCGAGGTCCCAGAACGCTTCGTCCGCGACGATCGAGGCGATCTCGGCTCCCCATCCGCAGAGCCGGGGATTCTCTTCGACGGTGAAAAAACGACCGGTCTTCGCCACCGAGCCCAGGATTGTTCTCGTGTCCAGCGGCACCAATGAGCGCACGTCGATGACTTCCGCATCAATGCCATGCTCGCGTTGGAGCCTATCCGCGGCTTCAAGCGCCCGGGACACCATCAGGGCCAGAGCGACGATCGTGCAGTCGCTTCCGGCGCGCAGGATCTTGGCCGTTCCCAACGTATCGACGATCTCGCCGTCCGGGACTTCGCCCTTCATGGCGTAGAGCGCCTTGTGCTCGTGGAAGATGACGGGATCCTGATCCCGCACCGCCGCAGCCATCAGGCCCACGACATCGACCGGCGATGACGGCGCCACGACCTTGATCCCCGGGATCATCATCGTCCAGTTTTCGATCGACTGCGAATGCTGCGCGCCGAAGCGAACCCCGCCGCCATTGCCGGTGCGGATCACCAGCGGACACCCCAACTGGCCGTTGGTCATGTAGCGCATCTTCGACATTTCATTCGCCACATAGTCGAAGCAGACGGCGAGAAAGTCGGCAAACATGATTTCGGCGATCGGGCGCAGCCCGGTCATCGCCGCGCCCATTGCGGCGCCTAGGATCGCCTGTTCGGAGATGGGCGTGTCCCGGACGCGGAGCGGTCCGAACTTCTCATAAAGCCCGACCGTCGCCTTGAACACGCCGCCGGCCTTGGCGATATCCTCGCCAAGAAAGACGACGCGGTTGTCGCGCTCCATTTCCTGCGCGATGCCGCGCGCAACGGCGTCGCGATAGGTCAGTTCCGCCACGCCCAGCCCCCATCCGCATAGACATCCGTAGTCAAAAGCTCGACGGGCGCCGATGGCGATGCCTTGCAAGCCGCCGTCGCCACGTCGACCTTGCGCCGGCTTTCGGCTTCGATCGCTTCGATGGTCTCGTCCGAAACCCCGAATTCCCTGAGCCGCTGCCGGTAGATGAGCAGCGGATCGCGTTTCATCCACTCTTCGAGTTCGCCTGGCGGCCGGTACTTGCCCGGGTCCGCACGGGAATGACCGGAGTGGCGATAAGTCAGACACTCGATCAGCGACGGGCCGCCGCCCTCGCGCGCCTTCGCCAGCGCCGCCTGCGCGGTGCGCAGCACGACGTCGGCGTCGTTGCCGTCGATCAGGATGCGCTCCAGTCCGTAGCTCGCGGCACGGTCGGCGGCAGGATGCTTGACCGCCGTCACGTCGCCGATCGGCGTGTATTCCATGTAGAGATTGTTCTCGCAGACGAAAATGACGGGTAGCTTCCAGATCGCCGCAAAATTGAGCGCCTCGTGGAACGCGCCGATATTGGTGGTTCCGTCGCCGAAGAAGCAGACGGACACATCCTTTTCGCCGAGATATTGCGCGCGCCAGGCCGAACCGCAGGCGATCGGAAGATGCGCGCCGATGATGGCGTAGGACCCCAGGACATCATGCTCGACCGACGTCAGATGCATCGAGCCACCCTTCCCGCGCATGAGCCCGATATCCCGCAGCATCAACTCTCCGAGCATGCCTTCCATAGGGGCGCCGCGCGCCAGGGTGTGAGCATGTCCGCGGTAGGTGCAAAACGATTTGTCGCCCTTTCGCATCGCGACGCCAAATCCCGCCGCAATAGCCTCCTGCCCGAGCGAAAGATGGCTCGTGCCCTTGATCAGGTTCTGGAGGAAGAGATCGTAGGCGCGCTTTTCGCAATCGCGAATTTCGACCTGAAGGCGGAACAGGTACAGTCGCTGCTCAATGCCGATGTCGTCGTTACGCGGCACATCCAACCGCGCCGCAGCGCCCTGCCCTGATGCCATATCGCAGCTTCCGCCCTACTTGTTTGTTGAGCGACATTGCCACACCAGCGCAGCTCTTGAATCGGAAACATTCTCAAAATGATTATTTCGAAAATGGGCTCTCGACCGGAGCACGTTGGCGCCGGTTGCGGCGTCGTCTTGCGACGCGGTTTTGTGGGGGGCGGCCAGTCGTCGGCCTCTCGCCGCACTTGTGCACCGCGTTCGCGCAGCCGCAGACACGCCAAGCCTCAGCCGCCACCGCATCGCGGTACACCCAAAATGACTTGCAACGATCCGTTGCGGCCAACATTCGGGGTTGGTCGATGGGCAGCCGCATCTGAGCGGGCGGAAATATTCATTTTGGATAAAAGCATGGCGGTCTAACGCGCCGATCAGCGCTATAATGGCCGCAGAACAATGAAGACGCGCCATGGGACCATAAAAGGCCGGGGCGCATGCGAGGGAGGAGGCTCGGCGTGATGGAGATGACGACCGCCGCCCCTTTGTTTCCCTGTGAATGTGATGGTGGTTCAGGCCGGCGGTCCTGCGGGCGCGCCGCGGCAGCACGATCGCGCGGAACAAGCGTCACGGCCCCAAGCGTGCTGCATTGGTTTATTCGCCGCCCGGCGTTTCTCAGAACAATCTCGGCTTGGACCGATGCCGCAATTGTCGCGCGCAACGGCTGGCGCGAAGGACTATTTGCACGGAGAGTCAAATGAAGGCGATCAGGTTCTACGCCAAGGAAGATGTTCGTGTCGACAGCGTGGTGGAGCCGGACGTCCTGGGTGACAGCCAGGTCCTGGTGCGGCCCCTGACCTGCGGGATCTGCGGTACGGACCTGCACGAATTCGCAGGGGGCCCGATCGTGACCCCGAAGACCGCGCACAAATTCACCGGTGCCGTTCTGCCCCAGATTCTCGGCCACGAATTCTCGGCCGAGGTCGTGGAGACCGGCCGATCGGTCACCCGGGTGCGCAAGGGCGACCGCATTTCCATTCAGCCGCTGGTGATGCCGCTCGACGACTACTACAGCCGCCGCGGTCTGAACCATCTCAGCCCGAGCATGGGCTGCATCGGCCTGAGCTGGGCCTGGGGCGGCATGGGCGAGCTCGCGGTCATCAACGACTACAATGCCAACGTCGTTCCCGACAACGTCACCGACGAACAGGGCGCAATGGTCGAGCCGACCGCCGTGGCGCTCTACGGCGTCGATCGCGCGAAGATCACGGGTGGCAGCACCGTGCTGGTGACGGGTGCCGGCCCGATTGGCGCGCTCGTGGTGCTGATCTGCAACGCGGTCGGTGCCTCGAAGATCTTCGTCAGCGAGCCCAACGCCAACCGGCGCCGGCATATCGAAAGCCTGGGCCTAGCGGCCGCCGTGCTTGATCCGCGTGAAGTCAATGTGGTCGACTACATTCGCGACAACACCGAGGAAGGCGTCGGCGTCGATTCCGCGATCGAGTGTTCGGGCTTCGAGCTTGCGCTCAACACCTGTATCGAAGCGGTCCGCAACCATGGCACGGTGGTTCAGACCGGGCTGCACGTGAAGAAGGCCCTTGTAGATCCCGCATTGTGGGCGCTCAAGGACATCACGATCGAGGCGACCTGGTGCTACGAGGTGACCATGTGGCCCCGGGTCATCCGGATGATTTCGAGCGGCAAGCTACCGGTCGAGAAAATCATCACCGGACGCATCCAGCCGGAAGACATCGTCGAAAAGGGTTTTCGGTCCCTCCTCAATCCCGGCGGTCAAGAAATGAAGGTCATGGTCAACATGCGCTGACCGGCGCATGAAGTATCAATTCGAGGAAGCGCGATTCGCGGGAGCCCGATGAGCCCTCCGAATCGGCGGAATAGTGCGTCGGACGGAGAATATCATGCAAATTGTGGCTTTGGTCGTTGGAGCGACGGGCATCGCAGGTCGTGGCGTGTGCCAGGAACTGCTGGAGCGCGCAGCCACCGTGTACGGGCTTTCGCGGAAACCCGAGGGACTGATGCCCGGCGTCACCCATATCGCTGCGGATCTGACGAATGCCGAAAGCGTCAAAAACGCCGTCGCGGGGCTGAAGCCCACCCACATCTATCTCACGACGTGGTCACGGCAGGCGAATGAAGAGGAGAACATCCGGGTCAACGCCGGCGCCGTCCGGACGCTTCTCGAAGCAGTAGCGCCTGCTCGCTCGGTCGTACATGTCGCGCTGGTGACCGGCCTGAAACATTACCTCGGCCCCTTCGACGCCTATGTCAGAGCCGGGACGATGCCGCTGATGCCGGTCCGCGAAGAGCAGCCGCGCCTCGACATCCCCAATTTCTACTACGCCCAGGAGGACGAGGTGTACGCCGCCGCGACGCGCGACCGCTTCACCTGGAGCGTCCACCGCCCGCACACGATCATCGGCAAGGCCATCGGCAATGCGATGAACATGGGCTCGACGCTCGCCGCCTACGCATCGATCTGCAAGGAGACCGGCCGGAAATTCAAGTTCCCCGGCAGCGCCGCGCAGTGGAACGGATTGTCCGACATGACCGACGCGCGCGTCCTCGGCAAGCAGCTCGTCTGGGCAAGTACGCATGATCTCGCGAAGAACAGTGCCTACAATATCGTGAATGGCGACATATTCCGCTGGAGCTGGATGTGGCCGCGCATCGCGACATGGTTCGGCTTGGAGTCGGAAGGCTTCACCGGCGAGGTGACGCCTCTCGAAACCCAGATGGCGGACGACGCCGGCGTTTGGAAGCGCATCGCGGCAAAGCATGGGCTCGTCGAGCCAGATCTCGCCCGGGTCGCCTCGCCCTGGCATACCGATCTCGACCTCAGTCGTCCGATCGAGGTGATGACGGATATGGCCGAGAGCCGGAAGCGAGGTTTCACCGTCTACCAGAACACGGAGGGGGCCTTCCAGACTCTGTTCTCCGAACTGCGCGCAGACAGGGTCATTCCCTGAGCGGACAACGGTTCGCGGGCGCATGAACGGCCTGCGGGCCTCGTCCACACTCTACCACGGTCAGCCAAATGGACGGAACGGAAGAATGCGCGGACTCGACAAGATCGATTTCGCGGCATAACCGGTTGGCGAGGGCCAAAACCATCGGGAGGCCCCCAGCAAGGCCAGACACTTATCGGATGACCGAGCACGAACTCCTGCGGATAATCGCGTTCCTTGAACGGGTTCGCCTCCCGTTCCAGGAATTGGTTCCAATCGCCGAAGAAGACGCGACCTGGAACATGCTGCTGTTTCTGATCCGGAATCACCTCACTGGAACGCCGGTCGCGATTTCCACCTTGGCGTCCGTCGCCAAGGTGCCTCACGCAACGGCGATGCGCCGGATACACGCGCTGATGGAGCGCGGCGATATCGTGACAAAAAACGCCAGCGAGACTGGGAAGCGGTTCCTCCTGCTGCCGAGCGAACCGCTGCTGGAGAGCTTCATCCAATATGCGCGGAAGATAAAATTCCTGCTCGCCGAGACCTTCGGACTCCGGGCCAAGACCGACAGCGACGAAGACTTCTATTTCGGCGGTTCGTATTTCGCCGCGCAGATCATCCCACCGCCGCGCCTGATCGAGAGCCTGTTTCGCGGCAAACGCGAAATCAAGTTCCTGCTCAACGACGACAACTACTTTCTGTCGATGCGAAACATGTGGGCGGACTTCCGCAACAACATGTCATCGCGAAAGAACTTCGATCTGCGGAAGCTGCCGCAGCTCCACGAGCGTCTGATCGAGAATTCGAGGCGGGACGTGTCCGAATACGACATCGTCGCAATCAATGCGCCGTGGCTCGGCGAAGCGGTCAAGAAGAACTTGGTGATCACGCTGGACTCCCACATCAAGGCCGCCGCGATCTCGCCGCTGGATTTTCATCCATCGGTGTGGTCGATGGGATCCTGGCGCGGACAACAATTCGGCGTCCCGATCTATTGCACCATTGAACTGCTGGCCGCGCGCAACGACCTGTTCGAAAAGGACAAGCGCGACTATCCCACGACGTTCGACTCGACGGTCGCCGCCGCCCGGCATTTTCACACGCCGGCAAAGGGGCGTTATGGCATTGCCTGGAACGGCGCGCGCGGCATGCCGATCGCTTCGACCTTCATGTTTCTGATGGGCTGCTGCGGCGAATCGATCCTGCGGATTCCGAAGTCGAGCCTGGTGATGGGGGTCGACGAGGCGCGCGGCGAACAGCTTCGGCCGCAGATTCGATCCGAAGCCGGCCTTCGCGTGCTCGACTACCTTCACAAGCTGAAGGACGTCTCGCCGCCGGATATTCTCGACATGGATTGGGATCGCCGCACCACGTCGTTTCTGTCTGGACAGACGGCCCTGGCCTATTGCTGGACTGTGCGCGCCGCTCGCTTTGAGACCGACGTCAGTTCGGCCGTCAAGCGCAAGGTGAGCTATCTACCGCAGCCACGCGGTCCCGCCGGCGCCTCCAACAATCCCATTGGCGGCTTTCTGCTCTGCATCCCATCGAACCTGCCGCCGGAGAGAGTAGAACTGGCCTTCGAGGCGATCGCGTGGATGACCTCGCCGGAAGCGATGAAGGCCAACGTGCAAAACGGTTTTCCGGTCGCACCGCGTTTCAGCGTGTCCGCGGATCCCGAGGCTGCGGCGACATCGCCGATCGTGAGTGTCGTCGACAAGCTGGCGAAACAGGGTCTGCTCAAAGCCTGGCCACGCCCCCCGGTGCCTGAGTATCTCGCGCTGGAAGCGATCCTCGGTGAGGAGATCCATCGCGCGCTTCGTCGCGAAGTCAGCGACCGAGAGGCATTGAAACATGCGCAAGCCCTGGCGGACCAGGTGATGCATGCGGCGGGCTATTATTGAGACTCTCACGCGGAGACGCATGATACCACGCTGAATTGCTTTCCACCGGGGGTGTTGGAAGCACCTAAAAACAATTGCGCAGTCGGTTACTTCCACAATCCTTCCAAGCCTGGATCAAAAGACGAAATCCATGCAATGGGAGAGAAGCGTGGCGACAATCGCCGACGTGGCTCGCAAAGCGGGCGCCTCGAACTCGACCGCTTGGCATGTCCTCAACGGACCGCAGCGGTCGGCGCAGGACCCAGCGTGCGTCCTGGCAGCCGAGGCGCATGGCGATCGCCTCATTTTGGCGGGCAACCACTTCAAGGTTACGAGGCGCCCTGTGTTTCGGCGTGCAATTTTGGCTCTGACTCACTTTTTATGCAGTTTGCATGATGTCTGGGCTTTGATTGGGGGAGCATCAGCGCCATTCAGCAGGCATTCCACCGCTCCAGTCTGGTGCCGCGTGGGTTTGTTGTAGAAAGTGTGTGTTGCGAGGGCAATAGGACCGTCATTACGGTTCGGGCGTCCGGACGCACAGGCTCGTGTCCATCGTGCGGAACGGTGTCCCGCCGCGTCCATAGCCGGTATCGACGGCGCGTGACGGATCTGCCGCTT
>Ga0302175_10000656_pt1 | contig 10558 bp, 9 predicted proteins | sample I_Fen_N3_3_FD_198791 | JGI IMG/M metagenome (GOLD analysis project Ga0302175, IMG submission 198791) | Peat permafrost microbial communities from Stordalen Mire near Abisko, Sweden - I_Fen_N3_3 | ecosystem: Environmental > Terrestrial > Soil > Wetlands > Permafrost | place: Sweden: Abisko...
GTCAGCACGCTCGCGGGCTGCATTGCGCAACAAGCCATGCAGGCTCTGCTCGGCCACCGGTTGGAGGTCGCGAACGCCGCGCTCGGAGGAACTCGGTAATTCGACGGGCAGATCGGTGCTGTCGAAAGTCGTAATCGAGTACTGGTCCTTCGCCTTAGGAACCAACCCCTGCTGAGTTCCGTCTTCGAGATGGAAGCGGATCTTTTCGGGCGATTCGGTGAGGAGCGCGCCGCGTTCTGCAAGGGTAATCATGGGCGCTGACGGATCAGTGACGTCGGCGAGAAAGACGCCGCGCCATAAGGACTGGCCTTTTGACGGGACAGCGTCTTGGACGTACAGAACGTGGCCTTTGAATTCTTCGTAGAAGACGCGGGGCTGGACTTCGAATGAGGCCTGGGAGGTCTTGAGGCGATTCTGGAGCCCGGTCAATGCTCGGGCAGCGCGGGGAGCGACGTAAACACTGTTGAACATTCCCAGCAGCCATGCGGTGATAGCAAAGATCGAGACGACGCGGACGAACATGGCAGCGCCCATTCCGCTGGCGCGGATGGCCGTGACTTCACTGTCGGCTGCCATGCGGCTCAGGCCGATGAGAATTCCGACCAGCACGCCCATGGGCAGCGTGACCATGAAGGCCGTAGGGAGGGTAAAGAGGAAGATCTCGCCGACACTGGGCAACGGAGCGCTGTTACGCACGACCAGTTCGAGCAGGCGTCCCAAGTCGCGCATAAAGAGAATGAAGGTAAACAGCAACACCCCGAGCAGGGCATGCGAGCTTACTTCCTTCAGGATGTAGCGAGTGAGGATGCGCACTGCCAGTTAGTTTATCGGATGTAGGCTTCCTGTGTAAGTTCGTCGCTAAGCGTAAATGGCTGATTGCAGTAGGGCCTTTACGTGTAGGTACACGGTGCCGAAAGGTGGGTGCTGGGGAGCGGTGCAGACTGTGTGAATCTCTTGTTACACTTGTTCGTCGTAACGAGAGCGAATGAGCGATTCCCATCCGAAGATTCGACTGGTGCTGCTGTGGCATATGCACCAGCCTTATTACAAAGACGTGCTGACCGGGGAGTATCGCCTACCGTGGGTGCGCCTGCACGCGCTAAAGGACTACTACGGGATGGTGAAGCTCAGCGAGGAGTTTCCGGAAGTACACCTAAACTACAACCTGGTGCCGTCGCTGGTGGCGCAGATTCAGGATTACGTGTCGGGAGAGGCGCGCGACCCGTTTCTGGACCTGGTGGCGAAACCAGCGAATGAGTTGACGGCGGCCGAGCGAAAATTTGCATTGCAGTATCTGTTCCAGGCGAACCCGGTCAACATGATCGGGCGGTATCCACGGTATCGCGATTTGTGGGAGCGTTATCGCGCCACGGCGAACCGCCCGGAAGGAGCGGACGCTTACTTTGTGACCCGCGACTATGCGGATTTGCAGGTGCTCTCGCAGATTGCGTGGTTCGATGAGTTCTTTCTTGGCGATCCGGACGTGAGTGGGCTGATTGAAAAGGGTGAGGACTTCGATCGCGGCGACCAGCTCGCGGTGATCGCCAAGCAGAAAGAGATTCTGGCAAAGGTGCTGCCTGCCTATGCCGACGCGGCCCGCCGGGGAACTGTGGAGCTGTCCACCACCCCGTATTACCATCCGATTCTTCCGCTGGTGTGCGATACGAATACCGGAGGAGAATCGACGCCGGGTTTGCCTCTGCCCACGCGGCGATTCCTGCGGCCCGATGATGCGGTTTTACAAATCCGTAAGGCCATGGAGTTACATGAGCGCAGCTTCGGCGCCCGTCCCAGGGGCCTGTGGCCATCGGAGGGAAGCGTCTCGGATGAAGTGCTGCGTCTTGCGAGCAAGCAGGGCATCCAGTGGATGGCCACCGATGAAGGCGTGCTCGGTAGGAGTGTGGGATACAACTTTACGCGCGACGGTCACGGACGCCTGCACGGCGATAGCGCCGAGATGCTGTACAACATCCATCGCTATGAGAAGGGCGATACGCGGATGAACCTTGTCTTCCGGGACCATACCCTTTCGGACCTCGTCGGGTTTGTGTATTCGGGAATGCCTCCGCAAGACGCCGCGAACCACTTGATGCACAATATTCGCGAGGCGGCGCGGCCGGTGCTGGAACGTGGCCGCGACGCGGTGGTGCCCATCATTCTCGATGGCGAGAATGCGTGGGAGTACTACCCGCAGTCGGGACGAGAGTTTCTGCGGCGTTTTTACGACGCGCTACAACGCGATCCGCTGATTGAGCCGGTGACCATCAGCGAGGCCATCGAGGGGCACAAAGAAGCGAACTTCAATCGGCTGAACAGGCTAGTGCCGGGTTCGTGGATTAACGCCAACTTCAACGTTTGGATCGGAGCGCCCGAAGACAACAAGGCCTGGGACCTGCTCGCTGAGGCGCGAGAGTATTACGACCGCAACGCCGATCGTGTCTCAGAAACGCAGCGCAAGTTGGCGTGGGAAGAGCTGCTGATTGCCGAGGGTAGCGACTGGAACTGGTGGTATGGTCCGGAACATCATTCGGCCAACGACCGCGACTTCGATGAGCTTTATCGTAAGCACCTTTCCAATGTGTATACGGCCTTGGAGGGCGTACCGCCCGAGGAGTTGACGGTTCCGATTGCGAGTGGCGATTCGCGGCCCAGCTACAATCCGCAGACCGCCTATGTCCATGCGCGGGTGGATGGCATGGTGAGCGGGTATTTCGAGTGGATGGGCGCCGCCAGTTACACCTCGGACCAGCGCACCAGCGCGATGCACGGCAAACAATTCATGCTGGACGCGGTGTATGCCGGGGTGGATGCCGAGTCGTTTTCAGGCCGCCTTGATTTCCACGACGGATTGCCCGATGGCCGGTATCAGATCATCGTCAATATCGAAGTCACGCCGGACGTGAAGGAGCGAGACTCGGCCGTGTCGTCGTATCGGTTGGTCGTCGATGCCCAAGGGGCGAGCGTCTTGTCGTGGGTGCTGACAAACGGCGATGCACGCAACGTGCTGGCGCGCGTCGCTTCGAACCACGGCCATGGGGACAGCAACGGGGTTGAGGTGGCGATCGGCGAAATCTTTGAGATGCTGATCCCGTTCGAGGTGGTGGGAGCCCGACGCGGCAGCCGGATACGGCTGCGCTTCACAGTCTGGGTAGACCAGTTGCCCACCGACGCTCTGCCGCTCGAAGGTTGGATTGACCTCTATGCACTGGTAGAAGAGGAAGTCGAGAGCAACCTCTTCACTCATTCGCGTGAGTGAACTGCCTCTGTAGCTGGGTGTTTCGCAGTTCCCGTCGGCCAGTACATAGGCCACCTCTGGGCGACTGCAACCTTTTCCAGATCTGGGTTGGGATTGATGCAGAACGCGTACCGGGCAATCTCAAGCATTGCTTGATCGTGTACTGAGTTGCCGAACACGGCATCCACCGGCCGGGCAATGACCTCGCGAATCGCGTCAGCTTTGAGAGGGCCTGTGGGCACGCGATGCAGACGTCCGGTAGCGCGGCCGTCTTCCTGATGAAGACAGGCGGCGAGCACGTGGTCGCGAGCAATGCCGAAACGTAACGCACCCGCTTCGACCACCCAGTTATTGGTGGAAGACACGGCCCACAACTCGCAGCCTTGTTCGTGAAGGCGATGGGTAAGCTCCAGCATTTCGGGGAAGATGCGCGGCCCGACGACCTCCACGACAAACTCTTCCGCAGCGTGGTGGAGATCAGCGATTGAAAGACCGTCGTGCATAGTGACCATCTCGCCGCACATCGGTTCCTCGCCTAGCTCTCCGGCTTCGTACAGCTTGTAGCGTACTCGCATGGTTGCGGCCATTTCGGAACTTACGAGTCCGCGCTCCATTTCCCAATAGAAAAAATCGCGGCCGGCGTCACCACTCCACAGTGTCCCGTCGCAATCGAAGACAGCGATTTCCGGACGAAGCGCGAGTATAGAGTTCAGAAATCTATTAGCTGAAGCAGACGCTCCGGCAAAACTCAAAACGTGGACTCCGCGGGAATGGTCTCGGAGCGCAGCAGGCGTTCGTACTGATCCGGAGTATCTATGTTAGCTATGACACGCTCGTCGGCGACAGGTACGTAGAGCAGGCGTGGCTGGTGCGCGTGCTCGATGTCGCGGGCAACAGCAGTCGCCTGGGCGCGTAGGAACTGTTCGATCATCTCGCGGCCAATGAGGATAGGATGACCGTGCAACTTTTCGTTTCCGCGCGATACTTCGGGCACGACGGCCCAAACGTCGAGTTCAGCGTCCAGGAAAGCGGTTCTCAGCGACTGCACCGTGCCCGGCGAGACCGGAGGACGGTCCACCGGAACGAGGAACGTGGCATCACGACCGCGGTTCAGCACTTCGCGGAGGCCGACCTGAATTGAACTGAATTGTCCGTGCTCGGGATTGGGGTTCACGACGAGAAACGCATTGTGGGCGTCTACGATGGGTCGCAGGCTGTCGGCATTCTGGCCGGCGACCACGAGCACCAGGTCGCACTCCGCCTGTAACAGGTCGATCATGGCGCCCAGGAAGGTATTGACTGCGGGCGCGCCCTCGGCCACCGGAGGCCAGGGCAGCAGAGCCTTGTCGCGGCGCATGCGTGTGGAAGCGCCCGCCGCAAGAATTATTCCGCAAATGCCGGCTGCTCGTGTCATGGCTTATGGGTTGAAGATACCAAAGGGCGGAGCTGCCTGTCAGTGCGGGAATGACCAGTTCGCAAATAAACTTATGAGCTTTCTGCGGGCTCGGCGAGTGCGTCTTGCGCCCGCTCTGACGCTGCGCTGCGCGACGAGTAAGAGATGGCTTTACCCGGGACGTTAGGGATCGCTTGACGCCGAACCGCGATCATCTCGGCCACGATGGCCACTGCGATCTCTTCGGGCGTAACAGCGCCGATCTCTAGTCCGATGGGGGCATGAATGCCGGCGAACTTCTCGGCGGCAATGCCTTCCTGCTCGAGCTCCTTGTAGATGGCGATGGTTTTGCGCCGCGAGCCAATCATGCCGAGATAGCGTGTGTTCAGGTTGACCGCCCAGCGCAGGATGCGCATGTCGTCGCGATGTCCGCGGGTGACGATGACGATGTATGCCGACTCGGGAACGTGCAGCCGGTGCGTGACATCTTCGAAATCGTCGGCAATGATCTCGCGCGCATCGGGGAAGCGCTCGCTGTTGGCGTAGCTTTCGCGGTCGTCAACCACGACCACCTCGAAGCCCGCAATCATCGCGACCTTGTACAGGTTGTAGGCAACGTGTCCGGCGCCAAAGACGTAGAGCAGAGCCGGCGGAAGAACGGGCTCGATGAAGACTTCCAGCGTTCCACCGCAAACCAGGCCAGTGTCGTACTTGGGGTTGTTGTTAAGGTTGAACGTCAGGGTGCGCGGCTTTTCCTCTTCCATGACTTCGCGCGCCGCCTGCCAGACCTCGGCTTCCACGCAGCCGCCGCCGATGGTGCCGGCAATGGAGCCGTCATCGCGGACGAGCATCTTCGCCGTCTGGAACGACGGAATCGAGCCGCGGACCGTGGTGATGGTCGCTACCGCGCCGCGTCGGCCTTCGCGGCGGAGCTGGACGATTTGTTCGTAGATGTCCATGCAAGAATGCAGCGATTAGCGATTATAGATGCAGATGGATGTGGGTGGCGGGCTGCAGATGCCAGAAAATGGTTGCCCAACGTCTAGGGTTGTCCTATATTATTCCTATGCCTACCCTATACATCGAAAATGTGCCCGACGATCTTTATGATGCCATTCGCGCCAAGGCGAAGGCGAAGCGCAAGTCAATTGCGGCGGAGGTCATGGTCGTGTTGGAACAAAATTTCCCCACCGCAAAGGAACTGAAGGCGCGCCGCGAATTTCTTCGCCGCGTGAAGCTTTCGCAGGCCGCGAGGCCTCCCGGCACAGGACCGTTCCCTTCGACGGAAGAAATGCAGCGTGAGGATCGATTGCGCTGATGGACTACGTGATCGATGCCAGCGTGGCCGCGAAGTGGTGTCTTCCGGCAGTGCAGGAGACTCTAGTCGCCGAGGCCAACGAACTTCTCCGTCGGCAGACAGACGGAAGTGTTCGTTTCGTGGTGCCCGATCTTTTTTGGGCGGAGATGGGAAACATACTCTGGAAGTCAGTCCGGGTGGGACGGTGTACTCGTGAATTTGCGGAATCGAGCCTAGACAAACTCAAGCAGCGACAAATTCCAACGATTCCGTGCGAGAGTCTGGTTGGACCAGCCTTTGCCATAGCAGTCAAGTACGACAGGTCCGCGTATGACAGCCTTTACGTGGCCCTAACACTCGAGATCGGGGGACAGTTGGTAACTGCCGATGAAAGGCTGGCAAATGCGCTGGCTTCAAGATTGCCGGTGAAATGGCTGGGGGGCCTATAGGGTTGCAGCCGGTTGTTTACAGCGCCATGATGCTGAAGGAAGGAGTTAGCCATGAAGGCCATTCGCATCCACGAATTTGGTGGTCCCGAAGTTCTCAAGTACGAAGACGCACCCGATCCTGAGCTGCGCAAAGATCATGTGCTCATCCACATTCGCGCGTGCGCGTTGAATCACCTTGATTTGTGGGTGCGCAAGGGATTGCCGGGCGTGAAATTGCCGCACATTCTGGGGAGCGACATTTCAGGAGAAGTTGCGGAGTGCGGCGAGTACAGCACCGACCTGAAACCGGGCACGCGGGTGCTGCTGTCGCCTATGTTGTATTGCGGGCATTGCGAGCAGTGCTACAGCGGACGGCAGAATTTCTGTCCGCAGTTTGCGGTGCTCGGCAACAACGCCGAGGGAGGGAACTGCGAGCTTATCGCCGTGCCGCGTGCCAGCGTGGTTCCGATTCCCGAATCGCTGGGTTTTGTGGAGGCGGCGTCCGTGCCGCTGGTGTTTCTCACCGCGTGGCACATGCTGGTAGGCAACGCGAAGGTGCGGGCGGGCCAGTCGGTGCTGGTAATGGGCGGTGGGTCGGGCGTGGGGACGGCGGCGATCCAGATCTGCAAGATGCTGGGCGCGACTGTCATTACCACCGCGGGCGACGAACGCAAGCTGGCGAAGGCACGCGAGCTGGGCGCTGACCATACGATCGATCACTACAAGCAAAAGATTTCCGACGAAGTGAAACGCATCACCAATCGGCGCGGCGTTGATATCGTCTTCGAGCACGTGGGGACGGCGACGTGGGCAGAGTGCATCAAGTCGCTCAAGTATGGTGGGACGTTGGTGACCTGCGGCGCGACCACAGGCTTCGATGCGTCCCTCGATCTGCGCGCGCTGTTTGCGCGGCAGCTGTCGTTTCACGGCTCGTACATGGGGAGTATGGGCGAACTCGACGAAGTACTGAAGCACATCTTTGCCGGGAAGTTGAAGCCAGTGGTGGACAAGGTTTTTCCGCTGGGCGAAACTCGCGCCGCCCATGAATACCTTGGCGGACGGGAGCAGTTTGGCAAGGTTGTCGTGACTCCATAGGTCGGTCATCCGCAGGGTTCACGCGCTCCTGCGACGGGGGCGGAGCATCCAACAGAATAGGTATAATGGCAGCGATGGATACCAGCAATCGCACTCCACATTTCGAGAACCCTGAGACGGGCGCTGAGCGGGCTGTGAACCTGGTCGGTGAGCCGGGTGAGGGCGCCCGAATCCTGCGGGCAACCTTTGGCGAGCAGCAGCACGAGGGAGTCATACTCGCTTCGCTCGACAATGTCGTCAACTGGGTGCGCAAGAATTCCATCTGGCCCATGACGTTTGGTTTGGCTTGCTGCGCAATTGAGATGATGTCAATGGGCGCGTCGCGCTTCGACATCGCGCGGTTCGGAGCCGAGGTGTTTCGTCCGTCGCCACGGCAGTCGGACCTGATGATCATCGCGGGCCGGGTGTCACAGAAGATGGCTCCGGTGATTCGCGAGCTCTACCAGCAGATGCCCGAGCCCAAGTGGGTCATTTCCATGGGCGCCTGCGCGACGTCGGGTGGAGTATTCAATAATTACGCGCTGGTGCAGGGCGTGAACCAATGGATTCCCGTGGACGTGTATGTCCCCGGATGCCCGCCGCGGCCGGAACAGCTCATCTACGCGATCATGCTGCTGCAGGAAAAGATTACCAACGACAAGGGCTCGTTCAAGCGCGCGTTGAATCTTGGGTAAGTTCGAGTCCTCTCCTTCTTGGCGCCCACCGCGCGGGCGCTTTTTTTCCGCACTGGAGGAGTGATGCAACCGTTACGACCTGAGGGATCGTTGAGACCCGCTGCAACGTGGGCGGGGAAAAGCCATCCAATGCTTAGTTTGTTGTGAAATCATCGTCAGCCACCGTTTTAAACGGGCGCCACACGTTTCGCAGCTAAGTTAGAGCCACTACCTATGAAGATTGGAATCACCTGTTATCCCACGTACGGCGGCAGCGGGATTGTGGCGACGGAGCTCGGCCTCGAATTAGCTACGCGCGGGCACGAGGTTCACTTCATCTCGTACTCGCAGCCCATTCGGCTTACGGAAGCGACTCCGAACATCTTTTACCACGAGGTTGAAGTCTCGCGGTATCCGCTATTTGAATATCCGCCGTATGACCTGGCCCTGGCGACGCGAATGGCCGAGATCGCCGAGGTGGTCGGGCTTGACCTGCTGCATGTTCATTATGCGATTCCGCATTCGGTGAGCGCGATGCTGGCGCGCCAGATGCTGGCTTGCGATACTCACCGCAAGAGCCGCAAGCTGCCGTACGTGACCACGCTGCATGGAACGGACATCACGCTGGTTGGCGCGGACCCTTCGTACCTGCCAATCACGCGATTTTCCATCGAGCAAAGCGATGGTGTGACTTCCATTTCGCAATACCTCGCGCGGCGAACTCTAGAAGTATTCGGGATCACGCATCCCATCAAGGTCATTCCTAACTTCGTGAATTGCGACATGTATCACCGCACGCCTGAGGTGATGCGTCAACGCTCTGAGTACGCCAAGCCTGACGAGCGGCTGTTGATTCATCTGTCGAACTTCCGTCCCGTCAAACGCGTCCAGGATGTCATCGAGATCTTCGACCGGGTGCAGAAGGAAGTTCCTGCACGGCTGATGATGCTCGGCGATGGCCCCGAGCGGGCCAGCGCGGAGTGGCTGGCGGTGGAGAAGGGCATCCACGACAAGATTCACTTTATGGGCAAGCAGGACCGCATCTACGAGAAGCTTCCGTTGGCTGACGTCATGCTGATGCCCAGCCAGCTGGAATCGTTTGGGCTGGCTGCCTTGGAAGGCATGGCTTGCCAAGTGGTTCCCATTGCCACCGATGCGGGAGGCGTGCCGGAAGTCATCCAGCATGGCAAGACCGGATTCCTGGCGCCGGTTGGTGACGTGGAAGGTATGGCGAATTACGCGATCGAACTGTTTGCGGATCAGGAGCGATTGGAAGACATGGGAGTTTCGGCGCGCGCCATGGCACAGGCGAAATTTTGCGCGAGCAAAATTATTCCAGCTTATGAGGATTATTACCGCGAGGTGCTGGAGCGGGCTTCGTAAAGGGCTCCGGCAACCGAGCCGCCCATATCTTCAGCCAGCAAGACGGGCAACTCAAGACGGATCAGGGTTCCGTGTCCGGGCTGGCTTTCAACCGTGATTTGGGCCGCGTCTCCGTAAACGACTTGCAGGCGCTCGGAGACATTCACCATACCAATGCCGGTGCCGGACGAACTGCTGACTCCGGAAACCGGCATGCCCACGCCGTCGTCTTCCACCTCGATCACGATGCGGCCACCTACCGCGCGGCTACGAACAAAGATGCTGCCGCCCTCTACCTTGTCAGACAATCCGTGCTTGATTGCATTTTCGACCAGGGGTTGCAGGATCATGCTGGGCACCAGGTGATCGAGCGAGTTGGGATCGAGTTCCTTGAAGACTTTCAGCTTCTCGCGCCCGAATCGAACTACCTCGATATCCAGGTAGTCATCGAGAAATTCAACTTCTTCCCTGAGTGGCACAAAAGAATCGCCCTTTCTCAACAGGCGGCGGAGAATGCTGCTCAGTTTCACGATCATTTCGCGCGCGGAATCGGGGTCGCGGCGGACGAGCGATGATACGGAATTGAGGGTATTGAACAGGAAGTGAGGGTTGATCTGGCTTTGTAACGCTTCCAGGCGCGACTGGAGCAGCAGGCGCTCCTGCTGTTCGAGTTTCATCTCGATGCGCACGTTGTTGAGCACTTTCAGCGCGATCGCCACCGTCATGACCGTGCCGGCGTAAATGGCGAGTTCGACCCCCCAGTTGTAGCTGTCGAGGGCGAAAATGCGCTTGGGAAAGGCACGATGCAACTGGATGCGCACGAACTCCAGCGCAAGAATGAGCAGAAAGAACGATGTTTGCCAATCGATCAGTGACTTACGAACGCTGCGCCGGATCCAGTGGTAAATGCTGAGGTCAAACAGCGGCGAAAACGACCAGACGGCTTCACGCTCGGTGGCAACGGGCCGCAGCAGGCCTGCGAGGAATCCGGCTAGCAGGTTCATGGGCAGGGCCAGCCACTCTCCCATTACGAAAGCGGGAAGAGAGACCAAGATGCCGCCGGCTGACCCAACGAGTCGCCCACCGATAACGCCC